>Ga0335072_10008918_pt1 | contig 14507 bp, 11 predicted proteins | sample Lox_Sample_21_FD_206725 | JGI IMG/M metagenome (GOLD analysis project Ga0335072, IMG submission 206725) | Soil microbial communities from Loxahatchee National Wildlife Refuge, Florida, United States - Lox_Sample_2.1 | ecosystem: Environmental > Terrestrial > Soil > Wetlands | place: USA... | reverse complement strand
TCGCGGAAGGCGTTCTTCTCGGCGGCTGCCTGACGCTCCTCGAGACCTCTCTCGGCACTCCCTGGGAGCTCGACACACGCGGCGCGATCCTTTTACTCGAAGATCGAGGAATGAAGCCGTGGCAGGTTGACCGCGCTCTCACGCACCTTCGCCAGGCCGGCAAGCTCGAAGGCGTCGCCGGCATCCTTCTTGGCGACTTTCCCGATTGCGACGCTCCTGCTGGCTCGGAATCCGCCGAAGATGTCGCCTCGCGACTTCTCGTTCCTCTAGGTGTCCCGCTCATTTGGGGAGCGCCTGTAGGACACACGGCCCGTCCCATGCTCACGCTTCCTTTGGGAATTCGTGCGCGGCTAAAGTCGCCCGGCGCTTCGCCGAATGCTCGCCCGTCATTGGAATTCTTGGAGCCGCCCTGCGCATCATGACCATTTCCCACTCTGCCGTCGAACACATCCATCTTCTCGGCATCGCGGGAGCCGCCATGGCTCCAGTCGCTGGCATGTTGAAAGAGCGCGGTTATCAGGTGACCGGTTCTGACTCTGGCGTCTATCCCCCTGCTTCGACGCTTCTCGATTCTCTCAGCATCCGCTGGTGCGATGGTTTTCGCGCCGAAAATCTCGAGCCGCATCCCGACCTCTGCGTCATCGGCAATGTCATTGCTCGTGGCAATCCCGAGCTCGAATTCATCCTCGACAACAAGCTGGCCTACTGCTCCATGCCGCAGCTGCTCGAAGATTTTTTCATCCGCGACCACACCTCCATCGTCGTTGCCGGAACGCACGGCAAGACCACCACGACGGCCATGCTTGCATGGATTTTTCACACGGCGGCGCGCCGTCCCGATTTTCTCGTCGGCGGCGTCTGCCCCAATTTTGGCGACCGCAGCTACGGCCTGGAGGGCGGCAAGGAATTCATCATCGAAGGCGACGAGTACGAAACCGCCTTCTTCGATCGCGGACCGAAATTTCTCCACTATCATCCCGACGAGCTGATTCTCACTTCTCTCGAATACGATCACGCAGACATCTACCCGGACCTTGCCTCCATCGCCAAGCAGTTCCGCCTCCTCGTCAATCTCGTCCCTCGCAAAGGGCGGATTCTCATCTGGGGAGAATCACTTGATCTTCGCGAAGTCTCCGCCAAGGCCTTCAGCCCCGTCGAAACCTTCGGCTTCACACCCGATTGCGACTGGACGGCTGGAGACGTTCTATGGCACGACAGTGCCACGGAATTTCGCGTCGCTCATCGGGGCAGGGAGGTCGCGCATATTCGCATGCCCATTGCTGGTCGCCACAACGTACTCGACGCGCTTGCCGCTGTAGCTCTTGCGCACGGCCGCGGCATCGAGCGTGAAGCCATCGAGCGTGCGTTTGCCACTTTTCAATCTGTCCGCAAGCGCATGGAGATCAAAGGCGAAGAAAACGACGTCCTCGTCGTTGAGGACTTCGCACATCATCCAACCGCCATCCGCCTGACTCTCGAAGCAGCGCGAACGCGTTGGCCTGGTCGAAAGCTTTGGGCCGCCATTGAGCCTCGCTCCAACACCATGCGTCGCAAGATTTTTGAAAAGGTCCTTCCGGAATCTCTCGCCGTCGCTGATTCGGTCTCGATCGGTCCCGTCAGCCGTGCCAGCCTGCTCGCCGACGAGGACCGCTTCTCACCCGACGCCGTTGCCGAATCAATCCGCAATCTTGGCCGACCCGCCGGCGCATTTCCCTCGGCTGACGCCATCGCCGTCTACATTTCTTCCGGCGCTCGGCCTGGTGATCTCGTGCTCGTAATGTCCAACGGCAGTTTCGACGGACTTTGCGCTAAACTGCTCGCCGCTCTTAAATCACGTTCCGGAGCCAGTGAATGAGGCATTGCAGTCGGTTAGGGATCCTGCGCTTCTGCCTCTTCTTTATTGCATTTTTCTTTCTTTCCACCGCGGCAGCTAACGCAAAAATCGAATACCGCATCTCGTTGGCCGATCGCGCGAACCATCGCTTCGCGGTCACCATGGACATCCACAATCCAGTCACCGGCACGCAAATCGCCATGCCCGCCTGGAACGCTCTCTATCAAATCCGCGATTTTTCTGTTCGTGTGCGCGACGTTCATCTCGAGCCCCTCTATCCCATCCGCAAAATCGACAAGCAGACTTGGTCCATCGGCGACCCCATGAATCCGCTCGCCGGAAATGTGCCTGACGATTTCGTTGTCCATTACACAGTCGAATGGGACGATCCCGGCCCCTTCGATTCCCAGCTCGACGCGCATCACGCCTTTCTCAATTTTGCGGAGGTTCTGATGTACGTTCCCAACCGCCGCCCCGAAGCCGTCGAAGTCACCTTCGACGATGTTCCCGCGGGATGGAAAATCGTCTCCGAACTCCAGCCCGGCTCAGAACCCAGCTCCTTTTCGGCTCCCAGCTACGACGCTCTGGTCGATGCTCCCGTGGAGGCCGGGACATTTCATCAATCTTCCTTCGACGTCGCGGGTGCTCATTTCCGCGTCGTCCTCGATTCTGAAGCATCCGACATGGGCTCTCTCGACGCGGATCTTCAAAAAATTGTCACCTACGAAACCACCCTCATGCAGGGCGCGCCGTTTCGCGAGTATACGTTTTTCTTTCATATTGGCTCCTATGCCGACGTTGGCGGAGGCGGCATGGAGCACGCGAATTCCACGGCCATTGCGGCTCCTTCCCTGGATTCCGCCACGGCCATCGCTGCTCACGAGTTCTTTCACGCCTGGAACGTGAAGCGCATTCGTCCAAGGTCCCTCGAACCCGTCGATTTCTCGCGCGAACAATATACGCGCGCTCTCTGGTTCGCAGAAGGTGTGACCAGCGCCTACGCGTCTTTCACTCTCGAACGCTCGGGCCTCTGGTCCAAAGACCAATTCCTCGGCGATCTCGGCGAACAGATCACGGACTTGCAATCGCGTCCCGCACGCGCCTGGCAGAGTGTCGAAGAATCGAGCCTTGACGCCTGGCTGGAGAAATACGACTCCTACCACGTCGCCGATCGCAGCATCTCGTATTACAACAAGGGCCAGATTCTCGGCGATCTCCTTGATCTTTCGATTCGCCATGCAACCAAGAATCACAAATCGCTTGACGATGTTCTTCGTCTTCTCGACGACGAATACTCCAAGAAGGGAAAGTTCTACGACGATTCCAACGGAATCCTGGCCGCCGTTAACGACGTTGCCGGAATGTCGTTCGCCGATTTCTTTCATCGTTACGTTTCCGGCACCGCCGAAATTCCCTATGCCGATTTTCTTTCCTACGCAGGACTGGATTTGAAAGAAGAAAGGCAGGTCACGTCTGATCTCGGTTTCTGGCCCGGGCAGGCGCGGGGTGTGAAGGTTGCTTCCGTTGCCACCATCGATGCTGGCGGTCCTGCGGAAGCTGCGGGCCTGCGCGTTGGGGACGATATCGTCTCCCTGAACGGCCAGCCCATGCCGCATCAACTGCGCAACTGGCTGCGCAACCAGCCGCCCAACGCAACTGTCACCCTTCACATCCGGCGGGACGGCAAGGATCTTCAGATCTCCTATCAAATAGCGTCGCAGGAAACCGATCACTATTCGGTTGTCGAGGATCCCCATCCAACCGACCTCGATCGTCGCATCCGTGACGGCTTCCTTCACGGCACCACCGACTGATGGCCCCCTAGCTCATGATTCGCACTGCCGCCGCGCTTCTTTTCATCGTCCTGGCGCTCTTCCTCCTGCTGCCGGGGCTCATTCTTTGGACTCTTTTGGTGCGCAACGCCGACTGGATGTACTCGGTCGCCATGTCTTATGTCCGATTTCTCAATCGGATGGCAGGCATTCGTGTTCGCGCCGAAGGCCTGGAGAACATCCCGGATTCTGTCTGTATCTTCGCTTCGAATCACTGCTCCAATATCGATCCGCCTGCGATGTTTCCTTCGATTCCCCGGCGCGTCTCAATCCTCGCGAAGAAACAGGTCTTTCAAATCCCGGTTCTTGGCGCCGCGATGCGCTTGGCGAGGCTCGTCCCTGTGGACCGCGAAGACCGCGAAGCCGCGGCCGCCAGCGTCGATTGCGCTGTTGGGTACTTAAGGGAGGGGTTGTCTTTCTGTGTTTATCCGGAGGGAACTCGCAGCCGCGACGGCCGCTTGAAGCCTTTCAAACGCGGGACTTTCGTGATGGCGATTCAAGCGCGCGTCCCAATCGTGCCTGTCGCTCTCAGTGGTACGCAGCGCCTGATGCGTAAAGGGGATTGGACCATCCATCCCGGAGAGGTTCTCATCCGGTTCTTGCCGCCTGTCGACGCTGCCGCCTTTTCGCTCGACCAGCGCAGTGACCTGCTCGAAGCTATCCATGCCCGCATCGGCGCGGCGTTACCTCCCGATCAGCGACCTCTCTCCGAGGACGCTTCTCCAAGCCCGAAGTCCTGATTTTCAATTCCGACACTGATCGTCTGCTTCGCCACGAGGAAAGAGCAGGTCGTTGTGATTCCGTACATGGCAGGCGCACTTTTTCTCCTACGCACCCTTCTTCAATCGCTCTATTTCTTCTCTCAAAGCTCTCAATTCTTTCTGCAATTCAGGCAGGCGGTGGAACACAGCTACTGATTTCCTCCACTCGTGATTGTCCATCGCGGGGTAGCCCGAATATATCGCTCCCGCAGGCACATCCGTAGGTACACCAGTTTGTGCCGTTAATACAGCGCCGTCTCCAATCGTCAAATGTCCTGCTGCGCCCACCTGTCCCGCCAGAATGCATCCGCTTCCCACTTTCGTTGTTCCCGCCAACCCTACTTGTCCGCAGAGCAGTGTGTCTTCGCCCACTTTGCACGCGTGGCCCACCTGTACAAGATTGTCAATCTTCGTTCCTCTGCCGATTCGTGTTTCCCCGATCGTTGCTCGATCGATCGCGCTCTGCGCCTGAATCTCCACGTCGTCGCCAATCACCGTGATTCCCGATTGCCGCATCTTGTACCAATGCCCCGCAGCGTCCTTTGCGAATCCGAATCCGTCGCTGCCGACGACCGCACCATTTTGCAACACGACGCGGTCTCCTATCTTGCAGAGCTCCCTCACGCACGCATGAGAATGCGCAAAAAAATCGTCTCCGATTTCCGCTCCGCGATAAATCGCCACGAAACTGTGCAACACCGCATTTCGCCCGATTGCAACGCCATCATCCACGTAGCAGTAGGGCCCAATGTGGGCGCCTGCTCCTATCTTTGCCGTCTTCGCTACCACAGCGGTTTGGTGGATTCCCGCCGGATATACTGGTGACGGATGAAATATCTCAATCGCCCGCGCAAAATCGAGATACGGATTCGTGGATCGTAGCGCCGCGATCCTTTCGGGAACAGCTCCCGCATCACGACCTACAAAAATCGCCGAAGCCTGAGTTGTTTCGAGCATTGGCCGATATTTCCGATTGACGAGAAATGTCAACTCGCCCGCTCCGGCCTCTTCGATGCCCGCAACGCCCGTAATCTCGATTCCCGCGTCGCCTTCTACTTCGCACCCCAGCTTCTCAGCAATCTCTCCCAGCTTCATGGTGTCTCCTTGAAACGCAGTGCACTACTTCGAATGTGGCTGTTCCGCGCCGGAACTTCGGTTCTTCGAATGTTTTATTGGCACTTGCTTCTCCGCCACTCTACAATATTCCCACCCTTCCTCTCTCTCAATCGCAGGCTCCTGGTCATGCCCTGAAGTTTTCGCCCCATGCGCCGATACCTCAAAGGAGCAAGCGGAGCGTGCTGCTGTTTCCTTCGATTCCGATCTCACGCTCGCCGCGCTCAGAACCTCCGCACCAGGTAGTAGGCTCGGCGGGGGAAATTCCAAATGAGGTGAAGCTATGTCAGTGACAGGATTCGGTGTTTCCAATCTGTATCCCGCCACGGGGAATCAAAACAGCTTTCAGCAGATTCAGCAGGATTTTCAGCAGCTTGGGCAGGATCTGCAAGCCGGCAATCTCAGCCAGGCGCAGCAGGACTACGCAACTCTCACCGCCGCTCTGCCTTCCAATCAGCAGCAAAGCAGCAACAATCCGATAGCTCAGGCCTTTGCGCAATTGGGTCAGGCGCTCCAGTCCGGCGACCTGTCTACGGCTCAGCAAGCCTTTGCAACCATCCAGCAGGACTTCCAGCAAACCCAGGGGGCTCATGGCCACCACCACCATCACGCGCAAAGCAGCCAGAATTCGTCCAGTTCGGGCCAGAACTCAACAATAGGCCAGGCGCTCTCGGCCTTGGGGCAGGCGTTGCAAAGTGGGAATCTCTCTACGGCCCAGCAGGCGTTCTCCAACCTTACCCAAGTACTCAACGAGCAATTCGGAACCTATTCGAGCAATGGGGCCACGGCCTCGGCTGCGTCCTCAAACACTGGTTCATCTCTCAATGTAACCGCTTAGGCGGCAAGCACAGTCATTAGCTTCCGTGCTGGATTTCCCGACGCCCCCGGCATTCGCCGGGGGGCATTCTATTCCCGGAATAGTTCCGCTTGGCCTGTCTCTGTCGGCTTCGCCGCTTTCGCGCTGCGCCTTGCCAGTCCGACCACACCCAACACCCGTAATTCGCTCAGTGCTGTCCGCGGTATGAACATTCGCAGACTATTGCCGTGTAGGTCCGGTGGCGTCAATTGCACGCCGGTATTAAGCAATTCCAGTAAATCGTTCGCAACGATCCCCTCCATCTCATCCTGGTCGCGAAACTTCAGTCTCACCCACAGTCCGTCTAGCTTTGGCCGGCTCAGGAAAGCCTTCCGTTCGAGCTCAAACGGTTCCCGGAATTCCCTCACGAAATAGACGCACTTAACGCTGTCTAGGGCCATTTGCTTGTGCTCACCCTCTGTGGTCAGGAGGCTAATCGTGGAGTTGTCGCCGAGCTCAGATGGGTTCAGATACCCCTTCACCGCCTTTTGGTCCATCAGTTGGACTACGACCTTTTTGTTCGTCGAGCTGGAGGACCGTATTTTCATAGTTTCTGTGGTAGGCTGTTGCTATCCGTCGATGGGTTATGTTATCCTTCCCGCCTGTTTTGTCAACTTATTGGTGCTTAAAGGGTTAGCGCCGGAGTTCAGTCCGATTGACAGAAAAAGGCAGGTTGTTAAAATCCGCCTCCGCCATAGCCCTTATCACAGTTATCAGTAGGATTTGCGGATACTTACGAGATCAACGCGTCGTCCTACTCCTCGGCACATCCACCGCGGCCGATTCATTTGTACTTGCCTTTCGAATCCCAAATCTCATAAGACGCCTTCTAGGCGAGGGTTCCTTGGCGGCGTCGTTCATTCCCGTGTTCAGCCGGTTACTCCGCGAAGATCCCCCCTCTGCTTGGCTCTTTGCCCGCCGGCTGTTTTGGATTGTCGCCATATTTCTCGCTGCCATCTCCCTACTCGCTGTCGTCTTTTCGAAGCAAGTTATCTACGTCTTTACGCTCTTCGGAGGCAACCGCGCCAATTGGGAGCTGGCCATCTATCTCAATCGCATCATTTTCCCCTATGTGTTTTTCCTGGGATTGGCGGCGTTGGCCACCGCGATTCTCAACAGCTTTCATTCTTTCGCACTTCCCGCCTCCACCGCAGTCGTCCTGAACCTGACGATTATCGCTTTCTCTTTCGGTGCTCTCTACCGGCCGATTCTTCGCTGGGCGCCCGAGCAGTATCGCACCCCTGCCGTAGCCCTCGCAGTCGGAATTCTCGCCGGCGGCTGCCTGCAATTTGCAATGCTTGTACCGTCCCTGGTTCGCCGGGGAATGAATTTCGCGCCCACTCTGTCGCTGTCCGATCCTCCCGTCCGTCGCGTAGGAGGTCTGATGGCGCCCAGTTTCTTTGGCATGGGCGTGTATCAAATCAACTTCTTTATCGACACGATTTTCGCCACATCGCCGCGCCTGCCTGCCGGCAGCATCACCTCTCTGTATATTGCCGACCGCGTCATGGAATTGGTTCTTGGCAGCTACGCCATTGCGCTCTCCACGGCGCTGCTTCCAACCATGTCGCACCAGGTGGCCGCCGGGAAGCTTGGAGAAATGAAGCAAACGTTCGCGTTTTCCCTGCGGATCGTTTCCTTCATCACGATTCCTGCGGCCCTCGGCTTAATTCTGCTTCGCCAGCCGATCGTTCGCGTTTTGTTTCAGCACGGCGCTTTCACGGCCCAATCGACGCTGCTCACCTCTCGCGCGCTCCTATTCTATTCGCTCGGCCTTCCCGCGTTCGCGGCTATCAAGCTCTTGGCGCCTGTTTATTTTTCGGCGCAGGACACGATGACGCCGGCTGTGATCGGCGCCTGGGCGCTGGGCCTGAATATCGTACTCAATACGCTCTTTTTGCTTCTCTTTGTGCGCATTCTTTCCAATGGAGGCCCGGCCCTCGCCAGTTCGCTCGCGGCATATTTCAATTTCGCCGCTCTGTTCGTAATTTTTCGCCGGCGATTTGGCGGATCGGGAGCTCGCGGTCTCGTGATTTCCCTTTCGAAAATGTGCATCTGTGCGGCGGTCATGTCGGGCGTTTGCGTGCTCGCTCTGAGAATTCTACATTTCGATTCTCTGCCGCACTTTCTTTGGCAGGTGTTGTGGCTCGTGGGAGTGATTGCGGCCGCGGTCGTTGTGTACTTGGGCCTCGCGCGTCTTCTGCGGTGTGAGGAGCTGTCGGAATTGATGTTGCTGCTCCGGCGGCACGAGCCGCAGGAATCCGCGGCGCTTCGAGCGGACGCGTGAGGTAGCTGCTAGGTTTCGGCGGACTGTGTTGAATTTGTTTTTTTTCTGGGAAGCCTTTTGAGGAGTTCGAAGTTGGAAGCGCATATTCACGAGTTTCTCAATTACATTCGAATCGAAAAGGGCCTGTCGAAAAATACGATCGCTTCCTACGGTCGCGATCTGCGCTATTTCCTCGCCTTCACGAACCAGCGGTCGCTGAAGACAGACACGATCACGCGCAGCGATGTGGTCGATTTTCTCGCCTCGCTCTACCACCGCGGCCTCGACAGTCGTTCCGTCGCCCGCTACCTGGTCTCATTGCGCCATTTCTTCCGTTTCTGCCTCCTCGAAGGCTATATTCGGGAGGATCCAGCTCTCACCATCGAGTCGCCAAAATTCCGCCATTCGCTTCCCGATTTTCTGAGTGTCGAGGAAGTGGACCGTCTCCTTGCCGTGCCCGACCTCACGACCGCCACCGGCATTCGGGACAAGGCCATGATTGAATTGCTGTATTCCACCGGCTTGCGCGTCTCCGAATTATGCGGCGTTCGGATCGAGGATCTACAGATAGAGATCGGCTGCCTGCGCTGCGTGGGAAAGGGAAACAAGGAACGCCTCGTCCCCGTCGGCAGAAGGGCGATTGCTGCGATTGAAGAATACATCCGCTGTTCGCGGCGGGAGTTTCTCGGCGACCAGTTTTCACCGTTCCTCTTCATCAACCGCCGCGGGAAGCCGATGGATCGCATCTCGTTTTGGAAGATCATCCAGACATACGGCCGCAAGGCGGGTTTGCGGCACTCGCTTACTCCGCACATGCTGCGGCACAGTTTTGCGACGCACCTGCTCGACCGTGGCGCCGATCTTCGTGCGGTGCAAATCATGCTCGGCCATTCCGATATTTCCACGACGCAGATCTATACGCACGTCGTCGAGGAACGCTTGAAGCAGGTGTACAAGGCTCACCACCCGCGCGCCTGATCGCACGGCAGCGCGTCGAACGGAGGCATCGAGTCTTATGCCGGATTACATGTTCTTGCTGGAAAGCAGGCTTTCGCCGGAACAGCGCGCCGTGCTGGAGCGCGTGCAGGAGCTTTCGCGGCTGCAAGACCTCAACATCTACCTGACCGGCGGCGCCGTCCGCGATCTCATCTCCGGCCAGCCGATTCGCGATCTCGATTTCACGGTCGAGGGAAATCCGCTGAAGATGGTGCGCGAATTGGAGAAGGGCGGCGCTCGCGTCACACAGGAAAATGAGCGGCTGCGCCACTACGATCTGATCTTTGCCGGCGACGTCGATGGCTCGATTTCGGCGGCGCGCGACGATTATTATGAGCGGCCGGGCGCCAAAGTCGAATACCGCTTTTCGAGCATCATGGAAGATCTGCGGCGTCGCGATTTCTCCATCAACGCTATCGCGATCTCGCTCAACGTGCAGTCTCGCGGATTGCTGCTCGATCCCACCAACGGGCTGGCCGACCTGGAGAAGCAGGAAATTCGCACGCTTTCGATCCACGCATTCACGAATCAGCCGGTGCGCATCCTGCGGGCGCTGCGCTACGCGGCGCGGATGGGTTTCCAGCTCGAATCCCGCACGAAGGAGTGGTTCGATCTGGCGATCGAGCGCGGCTTGCACGAGACGTTCGATCCTGCGGAAGTCGGCAACGAACTCCGGTCGCTGGGCCGTGAGGAAAATCCCGTCGTGGTGCTCAAAGAGTGGGAGAAGCGGGAAATGCTCGGTGTGTTTCATCCATCGCTTGAGCGGAGGCTGCCGGATTATGAAAGCCTCAACAAGCTCGGGCGGGTTCGCGGAAATCTGTTCGCGGCGGGGCTGCGTCCGCGGTTGCACGACGCGGTGATCTACTACACGCTCGGCAGACTGAAGCCGCGGGAAGCGGCGGCGGCGCTGCGCAACCTGGAATTCCGCGCGGCGGAGATCGACGCGATCCACAATCTCGTTCCCGAGACGCAGAAGGTGGTGAAGATGCTGAAGGGAGCGAGGACGAACGCGCCGAAGGATGCTTATGCCTACCTCGCTTCGCTGCGGGCGGAAACACTCGCCTTCATCGAGACGGAAATGCCGAATCCGCGGGCGATCTCGAAGATCCGAAATTACCTGCAGAAATGGCGCCCGCTGCACATGGCGCTGCCGATCGGCGAGCTGGACGCGCTCGGAGTCGCGCGCGGGCCGAAGTTCGACAAGATCCTCGATCAACTGTTCGAGCAGCAGCTTCGCGGAAGAGGGCGAACGCCTGAAGACCGGACGAAGATTCTTCGCCAGCTTGCGGGAATCAAAGAAGAGCCGAAGAAAAAACCGGAAAAAGAGAAAAAGAAAAAAGGGAAGGGAAGCGAGGGCGAAACGAAAACGGCTGAGAGAAGCGCTGCGACACCGGCGGCGGAATCGAAGCCTGCTGCCGCTGCGCCGCACGCTGCCGCGAAACAGGTGGCGCACGAAGCGGCGGCGAAAAAGCTTGCGCGGCCTGCCCCGGCAAAAACGAAACCCGCGGCGAAGAAAAAATCGCGCTAAATTCTCACCAGACCGTGCCGTGTCGCATTCATCGTCGCGTCGATTGCTGACGCGTTTGGCCGCCGCGCTACGAATCTGCGGCGGCACTCTCCACATCGAATTTCAGCTTCACTGCTGTTGCTGCAACAGGCCGGCTCCCGGCTGCTGCGCGTCGATTTCCGTGCCTACCAGAAGCTGGCTCGTAGCCTGATACACAACAAAATTATTCGTCGTTGCACCGCCGTTGAGCTGGATGGTCGCGGTGAAGCGCCCGGCGTGGGCCGGGTCCGGCGTCAACGCGATGGAAACGGGGACGGCGCCGGACTGGCCGGTGCCAAAGAGCTGGTTCCAGCTTCCAGTTCCAATAATCGGCCCGTTCAACGTGGTGGCAACGGAGCCGACAAAATCATTTTCGCCAGCCGCGGGCTGGCCTTGAAACCCGGCGCTGAAGTTTCCTTTGACGGTCGAGCCGGTGACTTGTGTCAGGGCCATTCCGGCGCCGACGACTTTTGCATCGAGATCGGCGAGCAGGAAGCCTCCACCGCCAAGCGGGTTATTCGGGTCGGTCAAATTGAGCTGTGGATCGGTAACGTAGAGGCCGAGCATGGCAACGTCCTGCGTGCCGCCAGGAGTGATGGCGATCTGGCCGTAGCCGTTTGTGGCGAGCGTGTAATTGGAGGTGTAGGAAGCGCTCGACACGCTCGCTTGGGTTTCATTCACATCCGCAAAGCCCGTGATCTTGCCTCGGCTGTTTGCGCCCATGGAGCCAGCCGCGGAAAAAGTAGAACCGGCCGGGCCACTCTGAAGAGAGAAAACGAAACTGCCGCTCAGAGAGGAAACCGAAGCGGTTCCCGCGAGCGAGCCCTGGCTGAATGCGGAGCCGACGGCAGTGCGCGAATTATCAGTTTCGATCATGCGCAGCGCTTCGACGCTGATGACGTAGTAGGTGAAATTCAAGCCGCCAAAACTGGCGCGGCCGCGGCCGTAGTTGTCACAGGGCTCGTAGGTTCCCGCCGATTGTGCGCCGAGGTTTACAGTTCCGGCGATGTTCTGATCCATCGTGACGTTCATCAGGTTGCCGCCGCCATCGGAGGTGAAGACGCCGCCTTCGACAAGCCCTCCCGCGCTCGCGCCGCCCGCCAGGACAAATGAAAAGCCGCCGGCTATCTGGCCGGATACGTCGGGGAAAAATTTCTGGAAATCGAGGCTGCCGCTGGCGGTGGCTGAGCCGTCGAATTGCGTGATGAGGACGTGATGATCGTTCACGCGGGCGAGGGCCAATGTCACTGTGCCGCCGGCGCCGACGTTCGCGTCGTTCGTGGTTATGCTCAAGACTCCCTGCCCATCGGGACCGAGAGTGTAGTTGCCGCCGGTGATGATATCTCCGCCGGGCTCGGGCGAAATGGGACCCGTGCTGTTGTTCGCATCGAGCTCGCCGCCGGTGATGCCGCCCATGCCGTCGAGGAGAACTGCGCCGGCAAGAGAGTAGGCGTTATGATTTTTGTCCTCGCCCGAGACATACAACGCGAAATTGCCGGAGAGATTTGCGACGCTGAGGACTGTGTAGACGCTCAGAGAGGCGGTGGCGAAAACGGTGGTGTCGGCGGTGGAGGTGGCGGTGATGGTCACGCCTTGAGCCGCCGTGCCTGCCGTGAACGTGGTGGAGGCTCCGCTGGCCGTATGCGTGGGAGCGAACGATCCGCAGCTACCCGCGGGAGAACAAGTCCAGTCAACGCCCTTATTGGAGGCATCGCCCGTGACTGTGGCGGCGACGGCAGCCGTTGTGCTCGCCTTCATGCTGACAGGAGGAGGCTGCGAGATGGCGACGGAGACGGGCGAGGTGATGGTGATGGTCACGCTGCGGGTGGCCTGGCTGCTGCCGGCGGCGGTGGCGGTGATGGTGACGCTGGTGCGGAGAGACGGAGCCGTGTAAGTGGTCGCTATGCCGCTGCCGGTGGACGTGGGGTTGAAGGTGCCGCAGGTATTGAGGGGAATGCAGGTCCAGCTGACACCACGGTGCAGCGGGTCGTTCAATACAGAGGCGGCGATCATGGCGGTGCCGTTGACGCCGAGGGTGGCGGGCGGATCCTGGGTGAGAGAGACGGTGATGGGCTGCGCGGATGAATTGTTGCCGCCGCCGCAGGAAGCGAGGAGCGCGACCGCCAGAAAGACAAGGCTGCAAAACGATACACGGCGCGTCGAAAAACTTCGAAATCTTTCCACCGTCCCGGAAATTCCAAGCCCCATTTTTTAGTCAGTCCCCCGAACAGAGATGTGAAGCAAAATCGCGCGGCCAATGGAGTGCCACGCGGCGAAGGGCAATACGCGACAGCGGATCGCCCAGCCAAGATGCCCTTGGGAATTTATCACATAAGCTAGCGCGTCCCATCCCCCACCGCGGAGAGAGCCCCACAGCAGACATCTGGGATGCCGGCGCGGAGCAGAGCTGTTGCTTACGGGAGAGGCGATAGAGGGGGTAGGAGTTGTGGTGGAAGAGGCAGAGCTGGCGGGCGCTGGAAAACCGCGGAAACCAGCAACGTCGCGCGTTGGGAGGCAGAGTGACGATCCTTGTCGGATGCCAGCCTTTCGACTCCCGTTGGTCGCTCGCGGAGGGGATGGGGAAGGGGAAAAAGAGAGATCCCTCGGTCGCGATTCTCCCTCCCTTCCTGCGTCAGGGCAGGCGGGATGCCGACCCTCGTCTAGTCGGCAAGTGTTGCGAACCGGAAAGAGGCCGAGCGTGTGTTTTGAGCGAGTTGCGGCGAATCCGGTTTTTAGGTGTGTTGCGAACCGAAAGGCGGTGACTTGTGATTTGTGACTCGTAACTCGTGAGCGGCGAACTGATGCCCGGGGAAATACAGGATGGTGCGAAGCCGGGGCGAAATTAAGCTTTTCTCTTGACGCCGGATTGTGCGGCGTTGCGGTGGCGGGCGGCTGCGTCCAGCGAATGCGTGACATAAATCACACGACTGACGCTAGCACGGGGAGGAGGAGAAGTGGGGAAGGAAAAGGGACTGAAAAGGGACAGAAAAGGGACAAGGCACAGGACTCGACGGATGGACAGTGGGGAATTTTTAGGGACAGTTATAGGACTGTACGAAGGGATGGGAAGGACAGGTGTCAGTGGAACTAGAAGAGAAATTTCAAATTTGAAATTGGAAATTTGAAATGAAGGGCGATGGCGAAAGCGGGAAGAAACTGGAAAAGAGAAAATGGAATATGGGGAAGAGCAGATTCCTCGGGACGTGCGCTGCACATCCCTCGGAATGACAGGTCGGTGGGGGAGCGTGAGAGGGGATGCGAGGCATTGGTTGTGATACGGGTCCCACCCTTTGCGGTGCAAAG
>Ga0335072_10008917_pt1 | contig 14507 bp, 8 predicted proteins | sample Lox_Sample_21_FD_206725 | JGI IMG/M metagenome (GOLD analysis project Ga0335072, IMG submission 206725) | Soil microbial communities from Loxahatchee National Wildlife Refuge, Florida, United States - Lox_Sample_2.1 | ecosystem: Environmental > Terrestrial > Soil > Wetlands | place: USA: Florida... | reverse complement strand
GCGAAGGCGCGCCCCTTGCCGAAGGGCAGACCTCCGATGGCGTTGGCGGTGACGGCCTGGCGGACGTCGTAGTCCGAGGGGCCCTTGTTGCCCTTGGGGTTGTAAGTGTTGATGATCTGGCTGGAGTAGCCGCCGAAGCTGGTGGCGGTGGGGCCGGTGCGCTCGGTGTCGGAGCCGAGGTCGAGGGATTTGGAGAAGGTCCAGTAGGCGTCGAACTGGACGCCGTGGATGGTTTGCTGGTGAAGGGCGAACTGGAGGCCGTTGTAGCTCGAGGTGCCCATGGAGGACCAGGCGTAGAGCGAGGAGTACTGGGGATCGAAGAAGCGGTAGCAGGTGTTGTTGCTGGAGCAGTCGGGGCTGAGGAAGCCGGGAACGTCGAGCAGGAAGAGCGCCGAGGATTCATTGCCGCGGAACTGGGCTTCAGGTCCCGGCGAGTTGCCGAAGTAGAGGTTATAGACGCCCTGGGTGGCGGACATGCCGTTGCCGGCCATGAAGGGGAACATGTCTTCCCAGTACTGGATCTTAGGAACGTTGGCGACGGGGGTGCTGGCGTCGTTGAGCTGGTCGAGCTGTTTTTCGGCGGTGAAGTAGTCGACGCCGCTCTGGGGATCGGCGAGGTCGCTGATCTCGGAGACATCACGCATCTGGAGGAGGTGGCGGCCGAGCCGGCCGGTGTAGTTCTCCTCGAGGACCAGGCCGCGATGAAGCTGCTGCTGGATGCCGAAGTTGAAGGCGTAGGAGTAGGGGGTGTGGAGGTTCTGATCGACGCCCCAGGCGAGGGCGAGGTCGTCGCCGGGAGTGACCGGGGTGGGTCCGGTGACGTTGATGGTGGGCAGGATGCTGCTGGGGACGGTGGTATCCGAGGAGAAGCGCGGGGCGGTGTCGGCATCGGCGGCGCCGACGGGGGCCTGGTTGGAGGTGATGAGGCCGAACTCACCGGCCTGGTCGAAGGAGTCGACGATGCCCTGGCCGAAGTGGTCGTAGTAGACGCCGAAGCCGAGGTGGACGGTGGTGTTGGGCGCGGGCTGCCAGGCGATGGCGAGGCGCGGCGCGAGGTTGAGCTTATCCATGCTCCAGAAGCCGGGCTTGCCGTTGGCCTTGCCGCCCTGGATGAAGCCGAAGTCGGGCTGGACGACCTGGCCCTGGGAGGCGCCTTTCCAGCGCGCGTCGAGCCATTGGCCGAGGTTGACGGTGGGCACGACCTCCTGGCCGTTGCGCTCGTAGGGAACCTGGAGGAGGGTGTGGCGGAGGCCGAAGGTGACCGTGAGGTTGGGGCGGATCTTCCAACTGTCCTGGCCGTAGTACTCGAACTCGTTGGTGATGTATTGATGGTTGACCCACTGGCCGGCGGGGAGGGGCGACAACTGGCCGTTGGCGTACTTGTTGTTGTAGTACTGGGTGGCGGAGGTGATCATGCCGACGGCGTCGGCCACGGCGCGGTTGTACGAGGAGGTCGAGGAGACGGTGGGGAAGCCGAAGGCGTCCGGGTCGAGGCTGGAGCCGGTGCCGGCGATGGCGCCGTAGCCGAGATCGACGTAGGTGACCTCGGCGTTGTTAAAGAGGGTGGCGTCAGAGGACCGGTTATTAAAGATAAGGCGGTAGTTGGCGCCAAACTGAAAGGTGTGGTTGCCCTTGACCCAGGTGACATCGTCGACGAAGTCGTTGGTGGGGACGGTGACGATCTGGGAAGTGTAGCCGGCGGCGCTCAGGTTGTCGATGCCGCTGAACTTGACGTAGTTGCTGTCGGTGATGCCGCGGTTGGCGTAGCCCTGGCGGACGAGGCCGTAGCGGAAGTTGCTGACCAGAGAGTTGGTGATGGTCCATACATCGCCGGCGGCGATGCCTTTGGAGTTGTCAACGATGCGGTACTCCGGTGACTGGCCCGGGAATTGAACGGGCGCCGAAGTGTGGTCGTCCTGGAGGTTGCCGCGGACGAAGAGGCGATGCTTGGCGGAGAGGTTGTAGTCGATCTTGGCGATGAGGGTGTTGAGGTTGATGGGATTGGGCGAGGAAAAGGTGTAGGTGGCGAGATTGTAGATGTCGCCGCCCTGGTTGCCGTTGGGCGAGGGCAACTGGGCGTAGTAGGCCTCGACGGCGGGATTGACGCCGGGACCGAGAGGGCAGGTGCCGTCGGCCGAGCAGTTGGGATCCATGGAGGCGATGTTGGCCGCGTTGAGGGTGACCAAATAATCCGAGCCATTGGGGTCCTGGACGCAAGACTGGTAGGACGTGTTGGTTCCGGAGTCGCAGGAAGGGGTGTGATAGACGATGTTTCCGTCGCGGAAGCTCTGGGTGGGGACGTTGCGGGTCTCCTGGGCGTTTTCAGCGGTGTGCTGGCCCTCGTAGGCGACGAAGTAGAAGAGCTTGTCTTTGATGATGGGAGCGCCGAAGGAGCCACCGAAGGTATTGCGGAGGACCTTGCCGGGAATGTTGGGCTCACCGGCCGCCAGCTCGGCCTGCTTGTTGAACCAGTCGTTGGCGACGGTGTTGGTGGGGCGGTAGTATTCGTAGACGCTGCCGTGGTACTGGTTGGTTCCGGAGCGGGTGACGAGGGAGACCTGGGCGCCGGAGGAGTAGCCGGCGTCGGCGTTCGAGTTGGTGGTGACAACGCGGAACTCTTCGACGGAGTCGCGGGTGGAGCGCAGGACGCCCGAGAAGGCGTAGCCTTTGTTCTGGTCGTTGTCGTCGACGCCGTCGAGGGAGACGTTGCTCTGGTCGGAACGGGCGCCGTCAACGGCACCGCTGCGGCTGTCCTTATCCTGCTGGTCGGTGGTCTGGTCGCCGAGGAAGAGCACGCCGGCCTGGAGGCTGAGCAGGTCGAGAACGTTGTTGCCCTCGAAGGGCAGGGTCTGAATCTGCCTGGTGTCGAAGGGCGTGCCGACGGTGGCGTCCTGGGTGTTCAGCGTGGAGGCGGTGTCGACGACTTCGACGGTCTGGGAGGCGGAGGCGACGGGCAGGCTGAAGCTAACCATGTTGGGCTGATTGACGAGGAGCTCGACGCCGATTTGCTTTTGCGAGGTGAAGCCGGCGGCCTCGACGAGGATGGTGTACTTGCCGGGGGTGAGCTGCTCGAAGGTGTAGTTGCCGTGGGCGTCGGTGACGCGCATGGCGTTGGCTCCGGTGTCGGGGTCGTTGATGGTGACGTGGGCGCCGGGGACGACGGCGCCGCTCTGGTCACTGACGGTGCCGTGGAGCGAAGTGACGGCGGTTTGCGCGAGCAGCGCAAAGGGGGCGAGCACGAGAACAGCAAGGGGAAGAAGGAAAAGACGGCATAGCTTCATGTAGAAAAGGCCTCCGGAGAGATACAGTTCCTGCGGGCTTCCGTGCGGGAAGCGGCGGTGAAAAGCCACCAGATTTGAGTTCGCAGGCTTTCAGGAAGTACAAATCTGCCGCGCCCCCTCCGGCGAGGATCAGCGATGGGGCGGCTGCGGCGGCTTAAGGGGTTCTACTTGCAATGAGCCGGTGACACGGGAAAGTACCGGTGAAGGTGACTTAGTAAGAGGCTTACATAGGGGGGATTCCGAATCCACAGAGATAAAGAATTTCGATGGTCTCAAGAACAGCGGTTTATTTAAGGGTGGAGCGGGTATAAGGACGGCATAAGGATTGGGGGTTGGCGGGGTGAGCGGAGCTAGCGGGGTTGGCGGAGTTGGCGGGGCTAGCTGGATTCGGCAGGTGTCGAGGGTCCTCGGTTCCGGGGCGAGCAACATGGGGCCGCTGGCGCGAGGGCTCCGTTCGCGAAGCGCAGGAATAGCCCCAGCCCTCAATAGAAGGACCCACTAACTCCGCCAGCTCCGCTAACCCCGCTAACTCCGCTATTTTGCGTTCTGGTCCCATTTGTGGGCTAACTGCTCGGCCTGGGTCTCTTTGAAGATCTCTTCCATCTGGGGGCCGAGACCTTTTTCGTGGGGGTCGACGGGCCAGATGGTGAAGTCGGCGAAGGCGAGGCGATGGGGGTCGTTCTGCATGGACTTGAGGCCGTCTTCGAGCTCGAGAAGGTCGCCGAAGGAGAGCTGGAGGCGGTGCTCGTCGGGGTGGTAGATGGAGCCGATGGGGAAATCTTTGAATGGCGTGCTGGTCTCTTCGATGTGGTTGCCGAGGACATAGGCGACGGGTTTGCCTTGAAGGAAGGCGATAAGGCGCTCGGTGCTGGCTTTGTACGCTTTGAAATCCTCGACGTAGAGACGGCCGGGATAGAGGTTGTCACCGCTGAGGACGATTCCGGTCTGGCGATCGTAGAGGGCGATGGCCGATTTTTCGTGGCCGGGTATGGGGATGATATTGAGGACGCGGCCGCCGAGATCGACCTGGCCAAGGCCGGTGGGCCACGGGTCGATGTTGAAGAATTTAGTCACAGCTTCGACGTTGGGCGCGACGAACTGGATGGGGATGTCGGGATCGTTCATGGCCTGGACGGCGGGATCGCCCCAGGTGTGGTCGGAGTGCGCGTGAGAGTGGGCGACGATGAGGGTGATGCTCTGGCGGTTGTTGCGCTCAAGCCAGTCGTGCACGACATGGCGGAGGGTGGGGACGAGATCGCCGTTGCGGGAGCCGGTGTCCCAGAGTAGGCCGCGGTCATTGCCGAAGAAGAGATAGAGGAAGGGCATCTCGGCGTCAGTGCAGCCGGACTGGCGGAGGATGATGAGGTTGGGATTGTACTCGTGGATCTGCCACTCGGGCATCTCCATGCACTTGGGGCCGCCGGTGTTCCAGTGGGCAGGGAGGGTGCCGGGCTGGAGGCCGCCGCCGTCGGGCTGGGGGAATTGCGCGCGGGCGAAGGGAGCGGCGAGGAGCAGAACGGTGAGCAGGAGGGTGGGTTTCATTGTGGTTCTTTCCTCGATCGATTGGGCGTTGGGGTGACGAAATGGCGCCGGATATGAATCGGGCCTTAGCCACGGAAGGAATGTCGGTGATGCGAAGGCATTCCCCGGGGGCTAAAGCCCGGTTCTTTTTCTCAAGCACTTTCGTACGGGCTAAAAGAGTTGCAGAAAAATTCAATGCGACTGAGGGTTTGTATCAGGGCACGACTTCAGTCGTGCCGCAAATGCCTCAAAATAAAAGCTGGGCTTTAGCCCCTGCGGAATGCTCGCCCTCAAATTCGCTCAGTGTCCCCTGTTTTACCGCAGCCTCTAAAGCCCGTACCCTTCGTGCAATAAATCCGTGTCCGGTTACAAGCGGCTTGCCTACGCAATCAGGTCGTGGATCACGTTGCCATACAGGTCGGTGAGGCGGTAGTCGCGGCCGCTGTAATGGTAGGTGAGCTTCTTGTGGTCGATGCCGAGCTGGTAGAGGATGGTGGCGTGAATATCGTGGACGTGGACGGGGTTTTCGATGGCCTTCCAGCCGAAGTCGTCGGTGGCGCCGTAGGTAAAGCCGCGCTTGAAGCCGCCGCCGGCGAGCCACATGGTGAAGCCGTGGGGGTTGTGGTCGCGGCCGTTGTGGGTCTGGCCGCCCATGAAGGCGTTGCTTAGCTCGACGACGGGGGTGCGGCCGAACTCGGAGCCGGCGACGATGATGGTCTCGTCGAAAAGGCCGCGATCCTTGAGGTCCTTGATGAGGGCGGCGAAGGCCTGGTCGGAGTTGTGGCCGGTGATGCGGTGGAGCTCGATGTCGAAGTGGTGATCCCAGGGATCGCCCTTGGCATAGTAGACCTGGACCATGCGGACGCCGCGCTCGATGAGGCGGGCCGCGGTGAGGGTGCCGCGGGCGGTCGAGCCTTCGCCGTACATCTTGAGGACGGCGGGCGACTCCTTGTAGACGTTGAAGACGTCGGGGCCCTCGGTTTGCATGCGGTAGGCGGTCTCCATGGAGCTGATGGTGGCTTCGAGCTGGGGATCGTGCGCGCCGCCGGGCGTGGCCTGCATGTTGAGCTCGTCGAGCTGCTTTTCGAGGTCAAGCTCCTTGCCCTGCTGCTTGAGGTTGAAGCGGTCGTTGTGGATGTTGGCGATGAGCTTCTGGGGATCGAAGTCGCCCTTGGCAACTTTGTCGGAGACGTAGGTGCCCTGAAAGACGGGCGAGAGGAAGGCCGAGGACCAGAGCGGCGGGCCGACGGTGGTGGGCTGGTCGGGACAGAGGACGACGAAGCCCGGGAGGTTCTGGTTTTCGACGCCGAGGCCGTAGGTGATCCAGGAGCCCATGGAGGGGCGGCCGGTGAAGTTGGCGCCGGTGTTGACCATCTCGAGGGCGGGCTCGTGGTTGGGGATCTCGGTGTAGACGGATTTGACGAAGCACATGTCGTCGACGCACTCGGCGAGCTTGGGGAAGATTTCGCTGACCCAGGCGCCGCTCTGGCCGTACTGCTTGAACTTGAAGGGCGACATCATGATGCCGCCGGTCTTGCGCTCGTGGGAGAGGTCGCCGCCGGGCATGGGCTTGCCGTTGTACTTGGCGAGCATGGGCTTGTAGTCGAAGCTGTCGACCTGCGACATGCCGCCGTTCATGAAGAGGAAGATGACGGATTTGGCTTTGGGCTTGTCGGTGATCATCCAGCGCTTCTTGTCGGGCGCGCTTTCGGCGCGGGCCAGCGAGGCGCCAACCATGCTGGCGAGCGAGAGATAACCAAAGCCGCAGCCGAGCTTTCTGAGAGCGTCACGGCGGGTGATGGGACGGCTTGCCGGGGTGTGAATCATTCTGAACTCCTCTGCGGGCCGGATGCGGGTCCGCCTCTGCTTTTGACCAACCAAATCAGTCGATAAATTGGAATTCGTTCGAGCTGAGCAGCACGTGGGCATACTCACGCCACGCGGTGACAGGCTCCCCTACAACGGTATAGCCCGGCTTGTCCGGGGTCGTACTGAGAAACTTGAGGCCCAACTGCAGCTCGGCGGCAGTGGGTTTGCGCTGGTAGACGTACTCGTAGGCCTGGGTGATGCGCTCTTCCTGGGAGGGCAGGCTGTGCACGCGATCGGCGAGGACACTGGCCTGGTCGTACACGAAGGGGTTGTTCATGAGGTAGAGCTGCTGCAGGGGGACATTTGAAGAGAAACGCTGCTCGGCCGTAAAACTGGGGTTGGGAAAATCGAAGACCAGCAGATAGTTGTTGAGCTTGAAGCGGCTGACCTTGCAGAAGACGGTGCGGCGCAGGTTGGCGGGGCCGAAGGGCTCGGAGGGACCGGAGACGTCTTTGAGGTCGAGGTCGCCGGCGGCGAACAACATGCTGTCGCGAAGCTCCTCGGCGTCGAGACGCTGGCGGTTGAAGTGCGAATAGAGCAGGTTGGCGGGATCCTGGTCGTGCGCCTTGGGCGACTCCTCGGAGCTTTGCTGGTAGACGGCGGAGAGCATGATCTGGCGCTGCAGCCACTTGATGGAGCGGCCGTGGGCGACGAACTGGTAGGCGAGCCACTCGAGGAGCTCGGGGTTGGAGGGCAGGTCGCCCATGATGCCGAAGTTGTCGGGCGTGTTGACGATGCCGGTGCCGAAGTGCCACTTCCAGATGCGGTTGACGATGACCCGCGAGGTGAGGGGGTGGTAGGCGATGTCGTTGGCGAGGATCAGGCGCCCGCTGCCGTGGCTGAACGGCTTGGCGTCGGGCGGGCTGAGGACGGTGAGGAAGCCGCGCTGGATGACGGGACCGAGGGAGTGGGGATTGCCGCGAATGTTGAGGCGGACGTCGACGGGGTGGGGCTTGTCGCCGTAGCCGTTGACGTAGGGATAGGTGGCGTCGGCGAGCCACTTGTCGAGGGCTTTGAGCTGCTTCTGCTGGTCGGCGATGTAGTCCTGAAAGACGGGGCCGAGGCGGCGCTCGAGGTCCCAGCCTTCGAAGACGAGGACGCCGGGCGAGCCGCGCTCCTCATCATCGGCGGCGTCCTGGTGCTCGAAGATGTCGCTATAGAGCTTGGCCTCGAAGGTGGGCAGAGCTTTGAGCGAGAGCTGGCAGCCGGGGCAGAACTCGTCGTAGGTGTCGAACTGGCTGGGCTTGGCGTCGATGAGCAGGCGCTGGCGCGGGACGTTGTTCTTGTCCTTGATGATCTCGTTTTCAACTTCGATCTTCTGGTCCAGCGCGCGGACGCTGAGGACTTCCTTTTGAAAGGCGTCGGCGATGACCCTGGCCTGATCCTCGGAGCTGTCGGGCGAGGCGATCATGGCCTTCCAGTCTTTGAGGTAGGGATAGTCTTCGTGCGGGGCCTTGAGGTACTCGACCCAGCGCTGCAGGACTTCAGGATCGAGCTTGGCCGCGGCGGCGGCCTGATCGATGGGCTGCTGCTCCTTGGGGTTGAGAACGTGCCATGCGGCGACCATGTAGCTGGAGGTCTGAACGGCGAGGGCGCCGGCAAACTGCTTGCTGAGGTCGGAGGTGTAGTTGCGGAGATTGGCCCGGAGAGTGGCTTCCTGCACGACCTTGTCGTTGTACTGCTCGGTGGCCGCGGGCGAGAGGAGCGAGTACTCCCTGTAGGTGGAGCTGGCGAAGACGCTGACGAGCTTGTAGTAGTCCCGTTGGGCGATGGGATCGTACTTGTGGTTGTGGCAGCGGGCGCAGGCGACGGTCAGGCCGAGGAAGCCGCGGGTGACGGCGTCGACGCGCTCGTTGCGCTCGTCGGCGCGGCCCTGGATGGGCTCGGCCTGGTCCCAGACCCAGGGGCCGGCGCCCATGTAGGTGGTGGCGATCAGGTTGGCGTCGCGCTCGGCCGGGGTCTTGTAGGGCATGAGGTCGCCGGCGAGCTGCATCTTCACGAAGGTGTCGTAGGGCAGATCGTTATTGAAGGAGTGGATGACCCAGTCGCGGTAGCGGTAGGCGCCGGAGAAGGGCATGTAGCCGCGGCCCTTGGGATCGAGGCCGCGCACGTCGTCTTCGGAGTAGCGGGCGACGTCGAGCCAGTGGCGGCCCCAGCGCTCGCCGTAGCGGGGCGAGGCGAGGAGGCGATCGACGACCTTCTCCCAGGCGTTCGAGGAGCGGTCGTGCTCGAAGGCCTCGACTTCGGCTTCGGTGGGCGGCAGGCCGGTAAGATCGTAAGTGGCGCGGCGGATGAGGGTGCGGCGATCGGCCGGCGCGGCGGGCGTGAGGCCGTTCTTAAGCAGGTTGGCCAGGACGAAGTTGTCGATGGGGGTTTTGACCCAGTGACGGTACTGGTGGTCGGTGACGGGCGGGACGGGCTCGTCTTTGAGGGGCAGGAAGGACCAGTACTTGCGCTGGGCCTCGGTGATGACGCCGGTGGTGGCGGTGGTGCCGAGGGGCTTGAGGTTGCCGGGCCACTGGGCGCCGGACTTGATCCAGGCGGAGAGGGTGGCGATCTCGTCAGAGGTCAGTTTGGGGCCGGCCGCGGGCATCTTGATGGGGCCGATGCCTTCGACGGCCTGGATGAGGCGGCTCTTGTCGGGGTTGCCGGCGATGACTTCAGGGCCGTGGTTGCCGCCCTTTTCGAAGTCGGCCTTGTTGTCGATGCGGAAGCCGCCGTTCTGCTGGTCGGTGTGGCAGAAGTAGCAGTGCTCGGCGAAGATGGGGCGGACCTTCATCTCGAAGTAGTCGTCGCCCTGGGTCATGGAGACGGTGCGGAGCTCGGCGTCGACGCCGGTGCCTTCGGGCTGCGGGGGCGGCGTAGTGGCGGCGGCCTCGGCGGTGGTGGTTACGCCCACGGCAGCGTCGGACGCGGCGGCGGAGGGTACGTCGGCGGCGGGCTTTTCGGGAGCGGACTCCGTAGATGCTTCAGTTGGCGTGGAGGCGGGCGCGGCGCCGGGCGCGGCGGGAAGCTTGGTGTCGCCGATGGCGCCGGCCTTGACCCAGGCGATGAGGATGTCGACGCTGGCCTGGTCGAGGGTGGTTTTGGGCGGCATCATCAGGTCGCCGTCGCGCTCGACGGCCTGGATCAACATGCTGTTGTCGGGGTCGCCGGCCTGGATGACGGCGCCGTCGTCGCCGCCGGACATGACGCCGATGTAGGAGTCGAGGCGCAGGCCGCCTTTGGCAGTCGAGTCGTGGCAACTGTTGCAGCTTTTCTGGAAGATGGGGACGACTTTGGTGGTGTAGTATTCTGCGGAGGCGGGCGCGGGATCGGCTCCGGAGGCCGAGACATTGCGGCTGGGGATCATCGCCACCGCGATGGCGACGGCGCAGGCGCCAGCAAACAGAGCGACGAAAGAGCGAGAACGCGCCGCAAATTGGGCCGGGCGCTTCCCACAGGGGCTATGGCCCGCTGCTGATATTGGGGCTTTTGCGGCACGATTGAAGTCGTGCCCTGATACAGGCCCCGCTTCGCGCCGGCTTTCTTCCTGTCCTGCCGGGAGATGGAGATGTTTCATTGCAAATTGCCTTCTGAAGTCAGAGGTTGTGCCGCGTCCTCCTCGCGATTCATAGACGAGGACTTGTAGGCGATCTGCTTGACGTACTCGTGGAGGTCCTGGAATTCGGCGCTATGGGCGCGCCGGGCAAAGGGGAGCCGTGCGGTGGGGATCTCGAGGTCGAGCAGGACGTTGCTCTGCTGGGCCTGTTCTTCCTGGTGACGGCCGAGGAGGATGAGCCGCGTGCCGAGCAGCAGCGCCTCCTGGGTGTTGTGAGTGACAAAGACGATGGTAGGGCGGGACTCGCGCCAGATGATGTGAAGCTGCTCCTGGAGGCTGGAGCGGGTGGAAGGATCGAGGGCGCTGAAGGCCTCGTCCATGAGCAGGACGGGCGGCTTCATGAGCAGGGCCTGGGCGATGGCGACCCGCTGCTGCATGCCGCCGGAGAGCTGATGGGGATACTTGTTGAGGTCCTGGGCGCGGAGGCCCATGCGCTGAAGGTAGGCGGCCGCCTCGGCGCGGAGCTGTTTGCGGAAGCGCCAGAAGGAGGGCCGCAGGCGGCCGGGCAGGCCGCTTTTGGCATTCTCCGGGCCGTAGATGACGTTGCCGAGGACGGTGCGGTCGGGGAAGAGCGAGTATTTCTGCGGTACATAGCCGCAGCGTGCGTCGATCTTCGTCACTGGCTTGGAATCGACTTCAACGGCGCCGGAGGTGGGGAACTCCTGGCCGAGGATGAGGCGAAGCATGGTGCTTTTGCCGCAGCCGGTTTCGCCGAGGATGGCGACAAACTCACCTTGCGCGATCTGGAGATTGATGCCGGAGAGCACGGTCTTGACGCCTTCGCGGCCGCAGGGATAAGCCACCGAAACCTCGCGCAGGGCGATCTCGATGCGGCACGAGGCGGGCATCTCGACCGTCAGCTCAAGGGGCTGCGGTTCGAGCTCGGGTTCGAGCTTTAGAGCGGCTGATACCACGGGTGCAGTCTCCGGTTGGCGAAGCGCAGGGTCGCGTCGAGGATGAAGAGCAGCAGGGCGACCCAGAGCAGATAAGGAAGAATGATGTCCATGCCCATGTGGCGGCGCATGATGGCGATGCGATACGCCAACCCGTCGGTGGAGGCGATCATCTCGCCGGCGAAGAGGAACAGGGCCAGGGGTTTGAGGTTGAGGCGGACGCTGTTGATGATCTGCGGCAGCACCTGCTTGAGGACGACGCGGTAGGTGACGTCGAGGTTGGTGGACTTGAGGGTGAAGGCCTTGACGATCTGCTCGCGGGGCACGCTCTTGGCGATGTTGAAGGTGTCGAGGACGAGGGTGGGCCCGACGCCGATGACCATGAGCATGATCTTCGACCACTCCTCGATGCCGAAGACGATGAAGAGAATCGGCAGCAGCGAGAGGGCGACGATCTTGTCGAAGAAGAGCACGAAGCGCTGAAAGAGGGCGCCGAAGTAGGGGAAGATGGCCATGTGCAGGCCGAGGAAGATGCAGGGGACGAGCAGCGCCATGGCGATGAGGAAGCGGCGGGAGCTGGCGACCGTGTCTTTCCACAACATGCTCGAGTGGATGTGCTGCCAGAGGGTGGCGTTGGCGTCGAGGGGCGGGTCTTCTTCAGCCGGCTGCAGGGCGGAGGTGAGGATGCCCTGGTAGAGCTGGTGGACGGTGGGAGCGACGCGGTCGTAGGGATTCTCTTTGTGGCGGACGTAGGAGAGCTGGGCGTAGAGGGCGATGCCGACGATGAAGAGCACCCAGCCGAGGGACTGGGTCCAGAGGCGCGAGGGACGGACCTGGATGCCTACGAGATCGCCGGGATGGAAGTTGGGTTTCATGGCTAGAGCTTCCCCTGTTCCGCCATGAGCATGTAGGCGTCGTTGAAGCGCAGGCGCACGCGGTCTTTGCGGCCCTGGATGGTTCCGTCGGGGTAGAGGATGGCCACGTCGTCGGGCGAGTGGACGGCCTGGCCGAGCAGGCCGTGGGTGTAGCAGAACTGGCGGACGAGGTTCATCTTTTGCTTGATGTCGGTGCTGGTGGTGAACTGCACGGCCATCTGGGCGGAGCGGAAGAGGTAGGTGGTCTTGAGCTGGTCTTTGTAGGAGGCCACGCTGTCATCGCTGGCGGCGGCGCTGCCGGCGATGGCTTTGGCGTTGTCGGGGCCGGTGCCGGTGAGCTGGGCCATGGTCTCGTACCAGGCGGCGGTGACGGCCTCGGCAAAACGCTTGCCGGAGCCGTCGGGGCGGTTGAGGACGTCGGTGCGGACGACGAGAAGGTCGAGGATCTCGCCGGGGATCTGCGAGGAGTTGAAGAGTTCCTTGACGCTGTGGTCCTGGGCGAGGATCTCGGAGACGAGGGGCTTCCAGGTGACGGCGACCTGGTTGGAGCGGTCGCCGAGGAAGGCGCCGACGATGTCGGAGTCGGAGGTGTTGTAGAGCTTGAGGCGGTCGATCTGGCTGCCGAGGCCGTTAAGCTCCATGGCGCGCTGGAGGAGGTACTCGGAGACGGTCTTCTGGACGAGGAGGATGGGATGACCGGGGAGCTGGGCGAGGGTGAGGCCGTTGCGGGCGAGGACGGCGTCGTTGCCGTTGGAGTAGTCGCCGACGATGATGACCGAGGAGTCGACGCCCGCTGCGGCGGGCATGTCGAGGGCCTCCATGTTGGTCATGGTGCAGGCATCGATGTTCTTGGAGACGAAGGCGTCAAGGGAGGCGGCGTAGTCGAAGCGCTGGACCTTGATATCGACGCCGTACTTGCGGGCCCAGTAGCCGAGGATGCCGGAGCGCTCCATGTAGAAGTAGGGGTTCCAGCCGGCGTAGACGGACCATCCGATGGTGAACGAAGGCAGGGCGGCGCGCGCGGGCGTCGGGCCGACGGCGCCCAGCAAAAGCGACGCGGCGAGCAGACCGCGAGAGAGAGTCCACCTGATTGAAAGAACCCGGTGCAAATCCTTCCACCTTTGGAGCGAACTGAGAAGAGTTAGAGCGCCGGGCCGCGCGGGAGAGATGGAGGCTCGGGCATACAGGAACTTTACTCTGCGCGATGGCGAACCACAACGCCCATACAAGTCTTTTATGCGGGGGATAAGGGTATTCGATTGTGGGCGTAAACAGCGGGGATGGCGAGGGGATCAGCCGGCCTGCGATGAGCCATGCCGCAGTTGCTGAGCCCGGTAAAAGCTCTGCGGCCACGATTCACTTATCAGTAATTGGGACCCTGGACAGGTTAACTTAGATGAAACTACTCGGACGTCGGGGAGATCCCGGGGCCTTTGTGCACCTCGAGGAGCAGCTGCCGCACGGCACGCTCATGCGGTGCGTTGTCGAGGTCGGCTCATGCGATCGTCTCGAGGCCATGTTTGGCAGCCAGGGTCAGCAGCTTGGCCGCCGGTCCGCGCGGCTGCTTCTCCCCGCGTTCCCACTTGCTGACCACTCCGGTCGTCACGTTCAGGTGAGCGGCAAACACGGCCTGGCTGACAGCCGCTTTGGCACGGATGCGGCGAATGGCCGCCGGCGACAACTTCAGGACGGGGGTCAGGCACGCTCGATCGAACTCCCGCATGGTCTTACTGTCGATCATGCCGATCTTATGCAAGTCCGCCATGCTCTCGTGCACCGCGGCAAGAGCTTCGCTTTTATAGGCTTTTGCCATACGATTCTCCTTTCTCAGTGGTTGTTTCGAGCAGAACCAGGGTTACTGCGGCCGGTTCTTCCGTTGGCCAGGGTTCCCTTCGGGATGCACCGGCCCCGGTTTTGCTGGAGCGATCTCCGAAAGCGACTTTTCCCGGACGATCGCCGCCATTTCTTCTTCGCTGTAGCCGAGGTAGACCTGGGCTGCTTTGCGGAAAGCTCTCAGCTCATCAATCTTGATGTTAGCCATATCCTTCTTCTCAAAGCCGAACATCAATACGATTCGCAGGCCAACTTTCATGGCGACAATGGCGCGGGCGCCGCCGCTGGTTCCTTCTCCGCGTCGTGCGAGCCGGAATTTGAAGACGCCGCCCCCCAAATCGGCGTCCCACTCCCCCTGAACTGCCTGCCATAGCTCGGCTTCGCCGATGTCGAATCGCCGCGCAAACCGCATGAAGGGTTTGGAAGCATAGACCCGAAGCGCACGGGAGGGGCTCACCATCCGTAACGAGTATAGTCCTTAGAACCATATATCACAAGCGGCAGTGACCCAGGGCCAGCATGCTGCGTCAAGGGACCGGCAGCCGGGACACTTTGGCGCCGGTATAGGCGCTGAGCCAGATGGAGCCGTGGCCGTAGCGGATGCTGTCGCCGCCGGGGCCGTGCCACTGGGCGA
>Ga0335072_10008916_pt1 | contig 14508 bp, 9 predicted proteins | sample Lox_Sample_21_FD_206725 | JGI IMG/M metagenome (GOLD analysis project Ga0335072, IMG submission 206725) | Soil microbial communities from Loxahatchee National Wildlife Refuge, Florida, United States - Lox_Sample_2.1 | ecosystem: Environmental > Terrestrial > Soil > Wetlands | place: USA: Florida... | reverse complement strand
CTCCGGCAGGATTGCGAGGCAGAGGTCTGGAATCCGCACGCCGCCCCGGACGGAAAAGGAGTTTTGATCGAGGACCTTCGGGGAGGAGACCACGCGAACACATTCTATTGGTACACGGAAAAGGGAAAAGCGCGAACCACGAAGATCGCGTCGAATTCGTCGATGCTGGGATGGCTGCCAAACACGCACCGGTCGCTTTTCTCGACGCGCATGGGAAACGAGAACCGTTACCAGTTGATCGATTGGGACACATGCAAAACTCTGTGGGACATCCCATGCCCGGGAAAGGGACACAATCTTGCGCTCGGCATCACGCCAGATTTGATCCTGTTTTCGCAAGCCGAGCTTTTCGATGGTCATGGTCCATGGACGGGAGACACTGTAAGTTACTATGCAAACATGCCGGAGTGGTTTCGTGCGCTTTATGCAATCGATGCCACGAATGGCAAGGTCGTGGCGAGCCGGCGTGCGGATCCCGGGCGAATATTGGACCAAGGTTTGGTCGAATTTTTCTGCTGGGCGGGAGGAAAGTTTTACTTCGTCACGCAGAATGAGTTCACGGAATTGAACTTCAATGACATCAAAGCCAGGCGCAACGGCTGGAAGTGAATCGTCAATTCGTCACGCTGCTCACGCGGAATTATCGAACAGTCTCTACGGCCCTTGCTCAAGGCCCTCCTTCACCGTTATGCGCCCTTCGAGCCGTAAATCGCGCGAAGAGGCGCCGACATAGATCGGATAATCGCCGGGCGCGACTTTCCAGGCATGCGCGCCGGTGTCCCAATAGGCAAAGGCGCGGGTGTTAAGCGCGACGCTGGCATGAACCGTTTGACCGGGAGCGAGGCTGACGCGGGCGAAGCCCTTGAGCTGGCGCGGAGGCTGATTCACGCCGGGATGCGACGGGATGCCGACGTAAACCTGCGCGATCTCCGCGCCAATGGCTTTGCCGGTGTTGGTGATATCGAAACCGACGCGAAGAGGAGAAAAGCGTGAGAGAGTCCTGGATGAAAGCTTGAGATTCTTATAGGCAAAGGTTGTATAGGAGAGCCCGTAACCGAAGGGAAAAAGCGGATCGATATCTTCGGCGTCGTACCAGCGGTAACCGACCAGCACACCTTCGGAATAATGGGCCACGGTGTGCCCGGGGGCGCCTGTCCCGGGGTATTGCGCCACGGTGTGGGCTGGAACGTCGCCGACCGATGCGGGAAAGGTGATCGGCAGTTTGGCCGACGGGTTGACATCGCCGAAGAGAATGGCGGCGACGGCGTTGCCATCTTCCTCACCCGGATACCAGGCCTCGAGCACGGCGGGCACGCGATCAATCCAGGGCATCAGGACCGGCCCCCCGCTCTTCACCACCACCACAGTTCGCCGGTTTGCGCCGGCGACCGCCATGACCAGGGCATCCTGCGCATCGCCCAAAGCCAGGGAAATGTCGCGGCCTTCCTTGCTCTGATTGCCGACCATCACGATGGCGACATCAGCTCTCCTGGCCAGAGCCGCCGCAGCTGCAATGTTCCCGCCATTGTTCAGGGTGATGCTCACGCCACGGCCGAGGAGATCTTGCAATCCCTCCAGCGGCGGCACGGTATAAGCCGGCGTCACATGCGAACTGCCGCCGCCGCCCGTCGATGCCTGCATGGCATAGGGACCGATGAGCGCGACCGTTTTCAACGCTTTGGCTTTGAGCGGCAGGAAGGCATCTTCATTGCGCAGCAGTACCATGCCCTCTTTGGCCAACCGGCAGGCGATGGCGCCGTTCTTTTCCGCCGGGATCGGTTTTTGCGCGGGCAGATGATCCCAAACACCCGCGTCCATCATGGTGCGGAAGCGGCGGATGAGATGCTCGTCGATGACGCCAACCGGCACCTTGCCGGCGAGGATGGCCGCTTTGAGTGGATCTCCCAGCCATTTGCCATCGGGCATCTCCAAATCGAGGCCGTTCAGCACGGGGCCGGACGTACTATGAACCGCGCCGAAATCGGAGGTGATAAAGCCCTGAAAGCCCCATTCTTTTTTTAAAATCTGTTTTAACAGAATATCGTTTTCGCTGCAGTAGGCGCCATTGACCTGGTTGTAGGCCGCCATGACCGATTCGGCGTGCCCTTCCTTGACCGAGGCTTCGAAGGCCGGCAGATAAATTTCGCGCAAGGTTCGCTCATCAATGGCGTCATTGACCCACTTGCGATTCGCCTCCTGATTGTTGCCCGCGTAATGTTTGACGTTGGCGATAATGCCCTGGCTTTGAATCCCGGTAATGTTCGCCACCGCCAGCCGCCCGGCCAAATAGGGATCCTCCCCGTAAGCCTCGAAGGTGCGCCCGCACTGCGGCACGCGGGCGATATTGATGTCGGGCGCTTCGAGAAACGTATTTCCGCAATCGGCGGCTTCGCGGGCGGTAATCACGCCATATTCCCGCGCCGCGCCGAGGTCCCAGGTTGCCGCCAGCGCAATTGGCGCGGGCAAAGCGGTTGCCTTGCCCGAATGTCCCGGCCCCGCGGGACCAAAGCCCGCCGGACCATTCGTCACCAACAAATCGGGAATGCCCAAACGAGGTATGCCTAGGACGACGCGGACGATTTGCTTGGTCTTTGTGCCATGCATCTGCGACACCTTTTCGTCCAGGGTCATCTGTGTAACGATCTGTCGCGCGCGCGCATCGGAGTCTTGTGCCTGCGCCCGCACATGGCCGGCGAGAAGAAAAATCACCATCGCCGGACAACCGGCGACCATTAAACTGGCGCTTCTGAATATAGACATTTTTTCTCTGGATTATGCAGGCAAGCGGTTAATAAAACGATCGATTCGCAAAATGGCAGGTAGATCGCGGTGACATGGCGTTGTAGATTGCTGCTCCACCAAAACCACCCGTGCAACTAACCCCGTCCCAGGAACTTTAACGCCGCCTCGGTCCTGGATTTGACGTGAATTTTCTCGTAAATATGCTGAACGTGCACTTTCACTGTGCACAGGAAACAGTAATGAGGAGAGGTCGCTTGCAAGGGGGTAAAGATTATAGAACGCAATGTACAACAAAACGCTCACTGTTTCAAAAATATTAATTATATCGAAAACAATTTATTATTGAAATAGAGAGGGAAAGAGCAAGAGAATCCGTGTTCCTGCACCCGTTTTGCTTTCGATTTCCCATTTTCCGCCGATTTCCTCCATCCGCGGGCGCGTGCTTCCAACTACCAATTGACGGGGCAAAACAGCGACGGCAGCATCTCCTTCCTCAATCTCAACAGGGGGTAGGGTATCTAGCTGCCTCTAGTTGGAAATATTCTTTAATACCGGCGGAGGTCCATCCGGTATGGCAGCCGATGCCAAATTGGAACATGTCCCATAAAAGAAGGCACGAACACGGAAATCACATTTTGTTTCGGGAGGCAAACCGGCTACTCTGAAAGATGCGGCATGAGGAGGCAACAAGGCGATCGCTTGAAACCGGCCATTCGCATTCGGGGCGGCTTCCACGAGATAACCATCCTCGTCAGAGGCATGGTCTACCCATTTGAGAACGGCGATGGTGGGAGAGGTGAGGGTGGCGCTTAGCTTCGTCGGCGCGGCTTTGGCAAACGTCGCCAAGGTTTTGATCGATTTTTTTTGGGCCGCGCCGGTGGACAAATCTTCCTTTGTGTCCAGCAGAGCGTCTGCTTCGTTGGATGGCGTGGCCGGAGCTTTCCCCGTGGTTACTTCCACCGTATTGGATACCCGGCCATAAAACGGATGTATCCGGTAAACGAATTTAGTGTTCGGGGCGAGATTAGGATGCCGGTAACTGTCCACGTCGGAGCCGACAATTGCGAGAGTGACGAAATTCGAACCGCCCCCAATAAGGGCTTCAACAAAATTGCCGAAGGGTTCGGTGGCATGGTTCTTCCATTTAAGATTGATGTTATGCGAATCGGCCAATGTCGCTGTCAAATTGGTGGGGGAGGCAAAGGCCGTTTTGGCTGTATCCGGGGCGGAGGAAGCCATGCCGCCTGTCAGGCCGATGCCCTCCGTGATTAAAGCTGTAAGGGCCACGCAGAGATGTCCTCGGGAATTTGTCATAGAGTAGGATCGGAAGTTGAATTATGACCTTCCCGGTGAGATAACGCACTTGAAAAAATCTAAAAAATGTCTGCCACAAGGCGGCACTTACCCGCCATCGGCGCAGTGCAGTTCATCGGGTTGGACGTTACCTCGCCGTAAAATCGGCCACGGATTCCCCCAATGCCATTTATCCGGCTGAAAAAGGTGGAGGAGTGACGATTTTTTTCGGGGTTTTGTGATAGATTCCCCCGTGGCTAAATTGGGCCCAGGCCCAGGTCAGCCAGCGGATGACGGAGGAGGCGAACCACAAGGCCCATGCCAGCATAAGCAACCGGTACCACCAGATGGAGACCAGGAAGCAACCGGGTTGCGGCAGGGTGAGATCGCCGCGCGGCTGATACCATTGCAGGCTCCAACTGCTGGAGTCATTGCCAGCGATGAACATCTCGGGCCGGCCAAGAAAACCGGCGCCAAGGACTTTGAGGACGAAAAGCAAAGAAATTCCGGTCCAGCCAAGCAGAAAAACTTGCGTCAAATTGTAGAGCCACGGTTTCAGGTTTTGGAACGATTCGGCGCCGCGCCACGCCAGGGCAAAGAACCATCCCACAACGATAAGGCCCGGGAGATCGACCTGGGTCAGGCCAATGCCGAGAAGAAACCACTGCCACGCCGTCAGAGGAGAGAGTTTCAAGCGAGCCAGGATTGGCGCGCCGATGATCCAGCAGATGACGAAGACCCAAAATTGCACGGCGGGCCCGCGCAACGGGCCGTTTGTCCAAAGCACCCAGCGATTTTCCGGAACGCTGAGAATGGTGGTGATGTTGGCGCTCTCGACGGGGAGATGAACCTGGTCCGCGGACGCATAAAGGCCGAGCGAGCCGCCGGTTTTCCATTGCAGGACAATCTTTTGGTCGCCGGGTTGCAAAGGAACGATGACCCGGGGGCCATCTTTGCGAACAGGAATGGCGGTGTCGTTGAGAGTCAATGAGGTGATGTCAACCTGTGACGGCAGTTCGATGGCGAAGTCCTCGCCCAGGCTGCATTGCAGTTGCAGGTCAAGCTCGGAAGCCCGCTGGCGGGAGCCGAGCGTTACGGTCTGCTGGACGTTGTGGACGGTGACGGTGGCGCCACTGATCGCTTCGGGGCGGCTGATGGTCAGATCAGCCTTTTCCCCCGGCCAGGGATGCCAAACCGGAACAAGATTGGCGGAGCTGGTTTCAAATACGGGCGGGAGGCCCGACATGGCGATATTCCAGACGGGCGAAACGACGAGGTACCAGCGTTCGACCCAGATGTCATCCGGCTTGGTTGCCAGCGCCAGATGATCGGTCATGGGCAGTTCGCTATCCCAGGTAAACGATTTTTCATTGGCCCCGAGGCGCACGTCGATGAAGCCGTCCTGGGGCGTGATGCTGGAGGAGAGCACTTTCTCGCCGGGCAGGAGAGGCACGCGAATTGAGATGGCGCGATCCACCGGGGAAAGGCGCGAAACTTCGTTATGGACCTGCCAGACCAGGCCAAGCTCCAGATGACGGTCCAGCCCGGCGACCGTGTGCAGTTCCTGCCGGTCGTAGCTGGCCTCGGTTCCGGCCGACTTTTGCTTTTGAGTGAAGAAGACTTGTTGCTCAGGAATGCCGTTGGGCCGCAGGCCGGTGAACGACCACCCGGGCGCGTTGATGGTGACATGGCGCGGCTTGAGCCGGAAGGTCCATTCCCATTCCGTAACATCGGCCAGCGAGCCTTCCAGATGAACATGGTGAACGCCTGCCGGCAGGGTTACCCACAGGTAACCGTCTTCACGGCGCAAGGCCACATCCTGCCTGCCGTCGGCCACGACACTAACCGGCGACCATGCAGGCAGACGTCCCGGCAGCGGGACGGCGACAAAAAGAGCCGTGTCGATTTCGGCCTCCATGACAACATGCCTGTCCTGCAATGAAAGGGAGACTTCCGGGATGTCAGCGGCATTCGGGTAAGCGTCCGAGGTCTGCATCAGCCGATCGTGCAGAAGAGTCAGGGTATCCTTATCGGGTATTTGCGCGCGGGCTGGCGTGGCCGAGGTGAACCCCAGGAACACGATCAACGCGGTCACCGTCCTGGCCGCGGCGTTGCCAAAGAGGGGCCGGATCCGCGATCCATCGAACAAGAACCAGGCGAGGAAGAGGAGAAGCGCGACCCGGAGCACCGTCAACAACCGGTGCTGCCAGGGTGAAATCAATACCGGGTAGATCTTCTGCGAGGAAGCCACCGGGCCATTCCAACCGAAGGTAATGGTTCTCCAGCTCCATTCGGGTATGCCTGGACCGGTCTGGATGCGAACTTTCGTATCGTAGGCAAGGTTCCCGTTGATTTCGATTTGTTGAGGAATGCCGGCCGGAGGTAAAGTGGTCTCGGAACGCGAAGCCATGCTGGAGATCAAAACCTGCTTGGCCGCCATGCCGCCAAGAAGTGAGTAGTAGGCTGTCGAGGTATCTTCCAGTTGCGGGTAAAGTACTTGTTGAACTTGTCCGGCCAGGAAAGGAACCAGATCGAGAATCAGGGCCGCGACCAGAAGATACTTCAACCTCAAAAGCCATACCCGGATCTGGCCCGAGGGCGCCACTCTGAGGAGCGCCAGCGGAATCAGCAGGAGCAGCCAAAGATAGCGGGGCGCACCCGGCTCATGATAAGCGAGGCCAAATGCGAAGAAAGCCAGAGCGCCGAGACCGATGCCATAAAGACGATAAACGGCCAGGGAAAAAATCAGCAAAAGGAAGAGATCGAGCAGGGTCCACGCGGTCAGCCAATCGCCATCGACCCAATCCGAGCCGAACAGCGCGAGGAGTCTCCAGCCCGGAGGAAGATTCAGCGTTACCGAGACGCTGTCGGCATCGGTTTTCCAGCCGGTGGCGGAAAAGCTCGCGGCCCGGTTCAGCCGGCCGGCGCCTTCCAAATCGAGGTTCCGCCCGCGAATCTCCACACCCGAGGCGCCGCTGACGGGATTGCGTGTGATGAGTTGGCCCTGGCCCGCGCTGCGGACGGAACCAAGATCCTCATTATCGGCGATGTCGAGCCGCCAGATTTGCTGCGCCTGGCCGGTGATGTGGTCGCGAAAAACGAGACCCTGCCCGTTTTCATCCATCCATAACTGGCGTTGGATGGTCAAACCCTCGGGTTTTTGCAAGCCCATGCCCCGCATCCGTTCCACGAGATGGAAAGGCGAGTTGGTCTCCCAATGGTAGACGGGCAGATCGCGCCATTCTTGGGGAAAAGTGGTCTGGGAAACGTCGATGGCGGGCACGCCGTCCACCTCGACCATGCGGAAATCGGGCGCGGCCTTGAAGGCAACCAACTCCTCTTGCGCCAATGGCGAAGCATCCGTGGCAAACCCAAAGGTGACGGCGGGCGTCAGGTGAAAGGCATCGAGATGCATCATCCATTTGCCGACGCGAACCTGTGCCTTCATATGTCCGGCCTCATCAATGGCCACCGGCAGCGGGCTGTCGACCATGGCCAGTTGCCAGCCCTCGGGCAGAATGGAGTGAAGATCTTCCTCGCGGCTTTTGCCCGCCACGCTTAATTCCACTTCGGTGTGCAGCCACATCGGAATGCCATCCTCGATCATCCGGTAAATTTTCACGCCAAGAAAATCTTTGTCGGTGGCTTCGGCCCGGTCCCGCTTCAACCAGAGCGAGCCGTCGCTGTCCCAGGTGGCGTTATCGATGGTCTTGCCTTCGACGGTAAGCGCCAGCAGGCCGATTTCCTGCGGCAGCGTGATCTTCTGGGGAATTTCATCCCATTGATAAGAACCGGTCAGATGATAAGTCCCGGTGGTCAGATAGACGGAGGGGGCGCTGTTGTGTTCCAGCACCGGCACATCGGTATTGCCGGCCTTGACGCCGAAGGGCCATGTTTCTTGGCTTCCCGGCAAGGCCAGCCACGAATCATGGAAGACGGTGACGGTAAGATTGAACTGCCCCGACATGTGATCGGCGCGCAAGTCGAGCACGGAAGGCCAGACACAGAAATGTTTGGTGGAATCATCATAGGGTGTGGGACACAGTCTATCGGTCTCATCCCAAATCGCCCAATCCATCCATGGTTTCAGCGGATCAGGGATTTGCCGGCCGTTTATTGTTGTGTCGAGGCCGTTCGCCGTTTGCAGCGCGAGAAACAAAAGAACCACCGGCCAAGCTATTCGGGCCATTCGATAAGAGGCTTTCATGGCAATTCCCGCGAAAAAGTTACCCGGCGAACAACGTTTTCAGTTACCTGAACGCGCTTCCACCCTAACGCCGGGTGACGGCAGGGAAAGCCCGAAATAGGAAGGCTCGGATATCCTGGCGGTGTCAGTCTTCCGTTCCCATCTGTAGATAGCATCACAGGACCGTTAGAGACGAATAAAGAAAATCGCCTGTGCGCGTGATATTATGAAGCCAACTCTTCCAATTGAACGTATCCCGAGCGGATTATGATTCAATAAAATGGGCGGTAGAACCCGCCTCGTAAAATGGACGACGTATTTTGAAAAGAGCGCCCTACCGCAATGTTCCTGGTCCATCCATGGTACTATTTTTCGGACATGGCGACTCTCTCTTTTTGGGCCTCATGATAGCCTTCCGCAAATTCCTCGATTATTTTGGCGTTGAAATCGGGAAGATCGGAGGGACGCCGGCTGGTGATCAAACCGTGATCCGTTTCGACCGATTTGTCCACCCAAATAGCTCCCGCATTGATCAGGTCGGTGCGCAAGGAGGGGCAGGAGGTTAAGGTTCTTCCCCGGACAACGCCAGCTTCAATCAGGAGTTGAGGCCCATGGCAAATTGCGGCGACCGGCTTACCTTGATCAAAGAACGCCCGCACAAAATCGACCGCCCCGGGAATGGTGCGCAACGTATCCGGACTCTTTAAGCCACCCGGCAGCAATAAGGCGTCGTATTCGGACGAATCAACCTCGCTCAGTTCCCGGTCCACCGGAAATTCATCGCCATAGTCATCTTTGTCGCACGCACGCACGATGCCTCCATCGGGCGAAATGACGTGGGTGGATGCTCCCGCTTCTTCCAATGCGCGCCGTGGCAGCAATAATTCCGATTGTTCAAATCCATCTGCGACGAGAATGGCTATCATTTTCCCTTGAAGGTTGTGATTCATGGATGTCTCTTGCGCATGAAAGATGCCAATGCCGAATTATGTTCTAACGCATTGGAAATCAATGAGGTTTGTGAGAATCAATTGGCAACTTGCACGTTTCCATGCCCCAGGGTGATGAATATCGCCTTTAGAACGTTCTAGGAAGATGGTTTTTCCGGAACAGGAGCAAGCTCAAGCCGTTATTTCATGCCGGACTGAATATTCTTCGCGTCGGCCAGATGATCATTAATCAGGCTTAGTGTCTTGCTGGCAAAAGCCTTGACATCGGGATCCTGGGTCGAAGCCGAGGCTTCTTTAAATTCAGCCGCATCTTCCTGGTGGTCTTTGACCATCGCCCGGATATAGGCGCGATCAAAAGCTGAGCCTGAAAGCTTGCTCAACCGATTGACCATGGCTTGATGGGAAGCATCCAGCTTCTCGGGAAGGTTTACGCCTTTTTGCTGAGCAAGATTCTTCAACGCATCATTGGCTTTCGAGTGGTCTGCGACCATACGGGCGCCGAATTGCTTGACTTGGTCGGACGAGCCATTTTGCTGGGCAATTTGCCCCAGATGGACCTCGGTCAAACCGCCCTCCTGCGCCTTGATGAGGAAGTGCTCATCCGAAAAGGCCTGCGGAGACGATTTTTTGTTAGAGTCATCTTTAGTCGCGGATTTTTCGGCGGAACCCGTCGGCGCCATCGAGGGATTTTGATCCAGGGAATTGGTCGCATCCTTGGAGCTGGTTGTGTCGGGGGCGGATGCCGGTGTGGCCGCTTGACTTGCGTTGCCGTTTTCCTCGTTGCGTTGCTGGGCAACGCTGTCATTGGCCGGCTTCGATGTTTCTTCGGAGCCGGAAGGATTGGCGGGTGAATTCGTGGTGGTGGTCGATTGGCCATAGAGAGCCGGGATAAAAGCCAGGCTTGCGGCGCTCATGCCGGCCAAAAGGAAAGTGCGTATTTTTAATCGCGTTTTCATAAAAGATCCTTTGGTTAATTGTGATAGCAGATAGACCCGTGAGGAGTCTTACTTAAAGAATAGGCACTAACCATGCCAATTCTTTCTTCATATGAGATAGTCTCAGATTTTCAATTACTTATCGATATCTATAGGATACAAATTGGACGCAAATTTTCTTTCTTTTGCCACTCGCATCGGAAGGAAATTGCAATGTGCCACTGCGATGCGGACGTCCCTTTGCACGATAAGGTCAACGTATTTTTTTCTCTATCGATTTAGAGAGCAAAAACTCCTGCGCGCAGGATTCCGGTTGTTCTCAATGACAAAGGATCAATCCGCAAAATCAATATTTGCCGCGGACGCCGGCCATCAAGACGATCGCCCCTCCCGCGATACACACGGCGCCGACAATGGGAGGTATCGGCACTGTATGCGTTTCATTATGCTGAATTTGAAGCGGCCCTATCTGGGCATCCTGCTTGGTTTGCGTGTAAGAAAAACCCTGATAAACCAGGGCGAGAACTCCGACAATAATAAGCACGGCGCCTGCAAGCTTCATAAATTTTGTGAAAGTTTTTTGTCCACCCGGTTTGAAGCCGGTCCCATGATGGAGCCGGCTTCAAAAGGAAATTATTTTTTGTGCTCCACCGCTTTGCCGGCCGCCGCGCCAGCCCCCGCGCCGATAACTACTCCCGCAGCTATGCCGGCCGTGGCGCCGATCGGTCCACCTAAAGCGGCGCCAGTTGCTCCACCCAAGGCCGCGCCGGATACCGCGCCCGCCGTCATGCCGAATACATCCTGCCGCACATTGCGCGAACCGTCAGGATTGGCTTCGGCTCCGAAGCGATCGAAAATCTCGATCACTTCCGCAGGGTCGGTCACGTCGTAAACGGCGACGAGTACCTTACCCGAACGAACAGCCCGGTCATAGAAAAGAGCCTGTGATTCGGCGAATCCGCGTCCGATAAGCGAGGCGCGGAATGCCTCTTCGGCATCCTTGCCGTCCAATTCAAACACGACCTGGATATCAGTATCGGGAATGCCTTTTTTATTGAATTGCTCCACGGCCCGGCTGGCATTTTCCGGTTTTGAGAAAACTCCGGCGATAATTTGACTAGTATTTGTTTTAGTGATGGTTTTCGGCATAACAGTAATCCTTTGTGGAGATTGTGGAGATGGTTATTGTTCCCCCGTCTCACAGCCTAGTCTGTGCCAAGAAAGCCCTATCGCTAGAATAGCCTCATTTTGAATGGCTTCGAAATGGCAACGGTAGCGAGATTAATAGCCGAGCCTTGCTAAATGCGATCCAGGCGAGAGAAAAGCCGGTCGATTGCAATAAGTTTAAAATAATGTTTTGTATCGTGCGCAGCCCGCTAGGTTGCCCGCATCGGCGCCGGATAAGGCAACTGGGTGAATGTGAGCCAGAATCCCTTAATTAATCGGACAAGTTCCGTTCGCTCCGGAATACCGGCCGGCTTAGTGACAAAGGCGTTCGCCCCGGCTTCGTAAGCAGCGGAAACTTCCTGGGGAGCAACGGATGATGAAAAGACGATGACAGGAAGTATCTGGCATGTAGGTTGAGCCCGGATCCACCGGAGGACATCCATGCCGGATTTTCGGGGCATTTTGAGATCCAGCAACAAAAGGCTTGGGAAGGGGAAAGTATTCCGGTCGGCAAATTGTCCCGCGCCCGAAAGGTAATCAATGGCAATTTGTCCATCCGGCGCAAGGTGAAGTGCATCGTTTACTTCGGCTTTGACAAAAGCGCGCTTGAGGAAGATGACATCATTTTCATCATCTTCCGCCAGCAAAATGCAGTGATTTTTTTGGGTCATAGGGCTTTGGACAACTGCAGCCGGAAGCGGCTTCCTTTTCCGGCCTCCGATTCAACGCCAACGCTTCCGCCCATTCGCTCAACGGCTTTCCTGACGAGAGCGAGACCAATACCATTTCCGGGATACTGGTTGCCATGGAGACGGCTAAACATCCGAAAAAGCTGGGCTTGATCGCCGGAGCTAATGCCGATTCCGTTGTCTTCTATACAAATGAGGACAGTCGAACCGATGGAGCGTGAGTAAATTTTGATCTGGGGTATTTCTCCAGCACGAACAAACTTTACCGCATTATCCAAAAGGTTGGTCAAACACTGCTTGAACGCCGCTTCGTTTCCCATCACGCGACACAGCGGAAGCACGAAATCAATCTTGGCGTTGGGGGGCTGAAATTCGGGGCGATAGTGAATAATGTCACGAATGATATTTTCCACTTCAATAGCTTCAAGCGGCATGGCTTCATGAGAGAGACGCGTAAAAGTCAGCAGATCCAGGATCATTCGATCCATGCGCTGGGTGGAACCGATCACTTTGTTAACCAGAACCAAGGCGTTATCCTTTAATTCGGAGCCATGATCCTCGAGGAGAATTTGCAGGAAACTCTGGATGGCTCGGACAGGCGCCCGGAGATCGTGGGTAAGGGTGTAAGAGAACGCCTCGAGTTCCGCAACAGTTTGTTGCAGCACTACGGTTCTCTCTTTCACTTTCTTTTCCAGTTGTTCGGCATAGGTTTGCAACTCAGCCTTGGCCAGGGTCAATTGCCGCTCGGTTTGCTTTCTTTCCGTAATATCCCGGGCAATTTTAGAAGCTCCTATGACCACGCCCTCTTCATTTCGTATGGGAGAAATCGAAAGAGAAATTTCGAGCAAACGGCCATCCTTGGCGCGCCGGATGGTTTCAAAATGTTCGATTCGCTCGCCTCGTTTAAGCCGGCTGATTATTTGCGTTTCTTCGTCATGCAGGTTGGGTGGAATCAAGGTAAGAATGGATTTTCCGATCATCTCTTCACTGGTATAGCCGAAAATACGATGGGCGCCCTCATTCCAATTTGTAATGATACTATTCAAATCCTTGGAAATAATAGCGTCCTCTGAGCTATGGACAATCGCCGCCAATCGCTGGGTTACGATCTCAGCCGCGCGCCGTTCGGTTACATCGCGGAAAACGAGGACGACGCCCGCAATTTCTTCGTTTGTCTCAGCAATAGGGGCGGCACTATCGTCGATGGGCCGCTCCGTGCCATCCCTGGCAATTAAAAGCGTATGATTGGCCAAACCAACGACCTCCTTTCTCCGAAGAACCTGGGCTACAGGATCCTCGACCGGATTTCTTGTGAACTCGTGGACGATCTTAAAAACGGCGGGCAGAGCCCGGCCTTTCGCCGCAGATTCCGTCCATCCGGTCAATGATTCGGCCACGGCGTTCATAAATGTGATCTTTCCGTGACGGTCCGTGGCGATAACCGCATCACCAATGCTTGACAATGTCTTTCGGAAACGTTCCTCACTGCCGCGCAATTGGTGCAGGAGTTTTAGTTGCAAGCTAATATCCCGGGCAATCTTCGAGGCCCCAATAATGTTCCCGCAGTCATCCCGAATGGGCGAAATCGTGACCGAAACATGGATGAGTTGGCCATCCTTTTTACGGCGAACCGTCTCGAAATGGTCGATGCGTTCACCGCGACGGATCCGATCAAGAATTTTAGGCTCTTCCTCTTGACGATCTTCGGGAATAAGCATCAGGATCGACTGCCCCAAGGCTTCCTGGGCGGAATATCCGAAAATACGTTCCGCCGCCGGGTTCCAACTGGTGACAATCCCATTGAGGTCCTTGCTGACAATGGCATCGTCGGAGGAATCGACAATCGCCGCGAGAAGCTGGTACGAGGGAGCGGGTGGAGAAAAGGCAGCCATGAAGGGATTACCTCTAAAACTATGCTTTTAAAATGAAAGGGATAACCAACTGATTCGAGTTAGTAAATTCACTTAAAATTTTCAATTAATTTGGGAAGATTTAATGAAGCCCTGGCTTTCCCAATAAATTTTCCCTCGCAGGAATCATTTTGCAGGGATCATGCCATGGCAAAGCGACTATGCGGTTAATTTATTTCTTTTGACCCTACTTTGGAAAGCTTTCAAGCAGCTGAGTGGTAAAATGCGGTGTGGTTACGGAAAAAGAAGCGAAAATAATTCGGCGGGGTTCGATGGCAGGGAGTTCTGTTATAATGGTTAGGCCACCCCGAAAGATGGCGCTTTGCAACCCGCGAGATAAGAATCGTGCAAATTATCCGTAAGACTTAGGTCTTATATGGAATTTTACCTTATCATGGCCATAGGCATACGCTTTCCCTTCTATTTTGGCATGTCCGCTGCAAGGACAAGGCGCTGGAGGAAATCAGGGTAACGCCACCACTTCTTTCGTAAAAAAAACGCTGGGCCAAATTGTATCCAAAGGATAGCAACTTCTAGAGAACTGCCTGGAAGCTGTGACGAGAGTTTCAGCATAACTCTCTGAAGTTGATTAAAATCCGAAGTAATCATTAAAAATGCAAAGCAAATTTTATTGCG
>Ga0335072_10008915_pt1 | contig 14508 bp, 17 predicted proteins | sample Lox_Sample_21_FD_206725 | JGI IMG/M metagenome (GOLD analysis project Ga0335072, IMG submission 206725) | Soil microbial communities from Loxahatchee National Wildlife Refuge, Florida, United States - Lox_Sample_2.1 | ecosystem: Environmental > Terrestrial > Soil > Wetlands | place: USA... | reverse complement strand
AGGCTCGTTCAGCTCGTGCAGCGGCAGCGCGATTACCGACTCGGTGCTCGCCGCCGGGTCGATCGCGACCACCTCGTAGCGGGCCGACCGAAGCGCCGCGGCCAGCTCGCCTGTCCCGGCACCGACCTCGAGCACCCTGGCCGGCGCCGGCGGCAGCGACCCGAGCACGTAGCGAAGGACGTCGGCGTCAACCATCGCCGTCGAGGAGGTTCATCAGCTCGGGCGGACCGTCGTCGCCCAGGACGACGGCAAACCCGGGACGGTAGGGGCTGGTGCGCGGTGTGTCGCCCAGCCACGCCGGCTCGTACACCCAACTGCCCGTGTTGCGTAGACGGCCCCATTCGGTGTGGTCGTCGCCGGGCAGTGGGCCCGCGCGGTGGGTGTGCCCGAAGATCACGTAGGCCGCCGGCACCCGCAGGCGGGACATCACCTCACCGAAGGCGCGGAGCGCCGCCCGCCGCAGCTCGCCCGACGAGACGTCGGCCCGCAGGGGCCCGAAGCCCGCCCGGTTGAGCCCGGCCACCAGCACTCCGAACAACGGCGCCAGCGCGCGGCCGCGCAGGCCGCCGGCGCCGGTCAGCGCCCGCCAAGCCCGGATCTGGAAGCTCCCATCGCCACCGCCGCCGCGCAGGCCGCCCCCCTGCGCCACCGTGTCGATCCAGGCGTACATCGGTGCCAACGCGGCCTCGTAGTCCTCGGCCCGGGTAGGCCCGCCCGGGGGTTCACGCGTCAGCCGCACGGTCAGACCGGCTCCAAGCCGCTCGATGATCGGCACCGTGTTGTGCCGGTCGCCGTAGTGGCCGTGGATCGCGTAGGTGTCGCCACGCAACCACACGCCCGGGTACACCACCCGCACGTTCGCCGGCGCGAGCGCTTGCACCACCGCCCCAAGCGGCTCATGTGGATCCCACGCGACCTCCGACTCGAGCCCGAGCGGGCTCGGATCCCGTCGCTCGAGCCAGCCCCGCAGGAGCGCGTGGTCGTGGTTGCCGGGAACGATTATCACCTCCGCCACCGCCGACCCTAGCTCGCGGAGCACCGGTGCCGCCTCAGTCAGGACCCCGGGCAGTGGACCATGCCGGAGCTCGAGGAGGTCACCCAACAGAACCAAGCGATCGAACTGCGGCAGCGCAGCCAGCAGCGCCGCCCGCTCGCGCTCACGCCGCAGTACGTCGGGGCCCCCACGAGCGCCCAAATGCAGGTCGGAGATGACTAGGGTGCGCAGGGCCCGCGGCGGAATCGAAAGGTCGGCGGCGCCTCGCGGCGGCGCCTCAGGCCGCCACGCCCTGGCGGATCACCTTGGGGAGCATGAAGCGCACGTCCTCCTGCACGACCTCGAGCTCCCGCACATCGGTGGTTCCACGTGAGCGGAAGAAGTCGACGAGCCGCTGGACCAGCTCCTCCGGCGCGCTCGCGCCTGAGGTGATCCCTACCACGCGCTTCCCGGCGAGCCAATCCTCGAGCACCTCGCCCTCTGAGTCGATCAGGTACGAGTCCGCCCCATGCTCGCGGGCCACCTCGACGAGCCGGTTGGAGTTCGACGAGTTGCGAGAGCCGATCACCAGCACCAGGTCGCATTCCTCGGCGAGCTGCTTGACCGCGGCCTGACGGTTGGTCGTCGCGTAACAGATGTCGTCGGTCCGGGGACCGATGATGGCCGGAAAGCGCCGGCGCAGGCGGTTGATGATCGCCCTCGTCTCGTCGACCGACAGGGTGGTCTGGGAGATGTAGGCCACGCGATCGGGATCTGGGACCTCGAGCCGATCGACATCGTCCTCGGTCTGGACGAGCACGATGTGCTCGGGCGCCTCGCCCATCGTCCCCTCGACCTCCTCGTGTCCGGCGTGGCCGATCAGCACGATCGTGTACCCGTCAGCGGCGAAGCGCTTGGCCTCGACGTGGACCTTGGTGACGAGCGGGCAGGTCGCGTCAATCGTCTGAAGCCTCCGCTCCCGCGCGTTTGCGTGGACGCTCGGGGCGACGCCGTGGGCCGAGAACACCACCGTGGCGCCCTCAGGCACCTCCTGCTCAGAGTCGACGAACACGGCACCCCGCTCGCGGAGCTGCTCGACGACCGTCTTGTTATGGACGATCTCCTTGCGGACGTAGACCGGCGCGCCGTACAGATCAAGCGCCCGCTCGACGGTCTGCACGGCCCGGTCGACGCCCGCGCAATACCCGCGCGGCGCCGCGAGGAGAAGCTTCTCGGGCATAGACCCCACGGCAGGGAGTGTAGGGCCGGTTACGAGAACCGAGACCCACTACGCTTGACCGTCCCCGTTCCTCCGCCGGGAGCCCGCCCATGCCCCAACGACACCTGGACCGCCTCAGCTCGATCGACGCCTCGTTCCTGCACCAGGAGGGGCCGGCCTCGCACATGCACATCGGCGCTCTGCTCGTGTTCGAAGGGCCGCCACCGGAGTTCACCGACTACCTCGACCATGTGCGGGGCCGCCTGCATCTCGTGCCGCGCTACCGGCAGAAGCTGAGTACGCCGCCGCTCGAGACCGGCCGGCCGCTGTGGGTCGACGATCCGGACTTCAACCTCGAGTACCACGTCCGCCACACCGCGCTGCCTTCCCCCGGCACCGAAGACCAACTGTTCCTGCTCGCGGCGCGCATTGCATCGCAGCAGCTCGACCGGGACAAGCCGCTGTGGGAGAGCTGGCTGGTCGAGGGGCTCGAAGGCGGCCGCTTCGCGCTTATTTTCAAGACCCACCACGCGCTGGTCGATGGCGTCGCGGGCGTCGACCTGGCCACGGTACTGCTCGACCTCGGACCGTCCGCTGAGCGCCCGCCGGAGAACCTCGAGCCGTGGCGGCCACAGGCGCAGCCCTCGGCGACCGAGCTGGTGGCAGCCGGCGTGCGCGGCGTCGTGGGCGTCGCCGGGGAGCTGGCGGCGCGCGCAGCCGCGGCCGCGACTCGCCCGGGGGCCACGTTCGGCATGTTGCGCGACACCGCCGAAGGGATCGGCGAGATCGTGTGGGCGGGGCTGAATCCCGCGCCCGAGACGCCGCTCAACGTGGAGATCGGACCACATCGGCGTTACGCGGTGGTCCGCCATCAGCTGGCCGACTACAAGGCGGTCAAGAACGGCTTCGGAGGTACGGTCAACGACGTCGTCCTGAGCGTCGTGTCGGGCGCGCTCGCGGGCTGGCTGCAATCCCGCGGGATCCGGACCGAGGGTCTCGAGATGCGTGCGCTCGTTCCCGTCTCGGTGCGCGGCGAGGACCAGCGGGGCGCGCTGGGCAACCAACTGACGGCCATGCGCGGACCCCTTCCGGTTTACATCCAGGACCCGGTGGCGCGCCTTCAGTTCGTGCGCCGCGCGATGGATGGGCTGAAGGAGTCAAAGCAGGCCGTCGGCGCTGCGACGCTCGCCGCCGTCAACAACCTGGCGCCGCCGACGATCCTCGCGCAGGCCTCGCGGCTGCAGTTCTCGACGCGGCTGTTCAACCTGCTCGTGACCAACATCCCCGGACCCCAGTTTCCCCTCTACGTCCTCGGTCGCCGGCTCGAGGACCTGTTCCCGATCGCGTTCCTGCCCAAGAATCACGGGCTGGCGGTGGCGATCATGTCCTACGACGGCGGCATCGACTACGGGCTGCTCGCCGACTACGACGCGCTGCCCGACATCGACGTGATCGCCGACGGAATCGACGCCGCGCTGCGCGAGCTGCTCGAGGCAGCGGCGCCAAAGCCTCGTGTCCCATCCCAGAAGGCCGCCGGGAACGGCAAGGCTCGAAACGGAGCGCCGCCCGCGATCCTGCCTTCCGGCAGCGCCCGCGGCAAGCGTGGCCCTGCCGCGGACATGAGGGCCAAGCGGGCCGGTCGGCCCGCGGCGACCCGCAAGCGTCGCGAAGGCTGACCAAACCTCGCCGCCTCGGTTTTGCCGCTTGCCGTTATTCCTGGCAGCGGTTACTGTTGGATCCCCTTGGACGATTTGATCCAGCCCGATGAGGTCGCTTACCGGCTCGAGCTCACGCCGGCTCAGCTGAAGATCGTCCATACCGCGCTGAAGTCGCTGTTCGACGACCTCGGTCACGAGGAGCGCGACGTCAAGAAGGTCGTTCAGGCCGTCTTGGACAAGCTGCCCGGCGAGCACGAGATCCGCGCGATTGACCTCGCGCAGGAACTGCGCCGGACCGCGGCCGCCTGAACCTCAGCCTTCCGATTCGGCGCTCGGGTTCAGAACCCGAGCGCGAACTTGGCGTCTTCGCTCATCCGCTCCGGCGTCCACGGCGGCGAGAACGTCATCGTCGGCTGGACGTCCTCAACGCCGTCGAGCTCGCCGACAAACTCCTCGATCTGCTCGGACACCTGCGGTCCGATCGGGCAGCCGGGGCTCGTCAGCGTGTATGTGACGCGGACGTTCGGTCCTTCGATCTGGATGTCGTAGATCAGGCCCAACTCGACGAAATCGAGCCCCAGCTCGGGGTCGATCACGTCACGCAGGGCGTCTGTCACGTCTTCGATAGTTGCCATTCTGTGATCAGTTTAGGGTCCCGTACGGTTCGAGCTTGCGGCCACTGCACCGTTTTGTGTAGGTTTTGCCGTATCGTCGACTTCGATGAAACCTCCGCCACTCTGCGCTGCTGCGGAGACGAGGACCGGTCAACGCAGGGGAGTCGTCGCCAGGCGATGGTTCGAGCCTTGCGAGCTCAGACCAACGTGACGGTCGACCTCAGCGAGCTCGCGTTCGCGGACTCGTCGCTGATGCTCGATCTCGCCGTCCTGGCCCGCCGTCTGCGCGCAGGCGGGCGGGCGATCCTGGTGCGTGGCGCGCAGCCGCAGGTCATGGCGCTGATCAAGCACGTCGGCCTGCACCGTCTGCCCGCGGTCAGGCTCGAAGGCCCCTGGCCCGTCTTCGCCTAGCGCCACTCGGGCTTCCGATATGCCTCTAACCGGGGACGACCTCGGCGCTGCCGTTGGCCTTCTCGGGTGCCACGGCTTGGTTTGACAGCGCGCCGGCGGGAACCGCGTCGTCGGGCGACTCGCGCAGTAGCTCGGCCACGTCGCTTCCCTCCTCGCCGAACCGGGGGAATCGCTTGCCTTCGGCATCGCCGATCGCCACCAGCTGGTCGCCCACCGCACGCATGTCCTCGATCAGGCGCCGGCGCTCGCGCCAGATCGCCTCGGCGCTGCGCGCCAGCTCGCGCGCCCGCATCTCCGCCGCCTCGATCGTCTCCTCGGCGTCGCGCCGAGCACTCGCCCGCATCTCCTCGGTCTCGCGCTGAGTCGAGGCCCGCAGGCGGTCGGTTTCCCGCTGAGCCGTATCTCGCAGCTCGGCCACGTCGTGGTCGGCGGTCGCGCGCAGCTCGGCGACCTCCCGGTCGGTGGTGTCACGGAGCTCGGCGACCTCCCGCGCGGTCCGCTCGCGCAGCTCGGTCACCTCGCGGTTTGCAGTGTCCCGGATTCCCGTGACCTCGCGATCAACCGCGTCGCGGAGCTCGGCCACCTCTATCCGGACGGCCTCGCGCTGCTCGCTCGTCTCGCGCGCGGTCGCCTCGCGCAGGCCACCGGTCTCCTCGCGGGCCGCCTCGCGCGCCTCGGCCGCCTCCCGCTCAGCCGCCTCGCGCAGCTCCTGACTCTCGCGCTCGGCCGTCTGGAGACGGTCATCGGCCTTGTTCCGCGAGCGGGCGGTGATCTCGTCGGCGGTCTCGTGGGCCCGCTGGAGAATCTCCCGCGTCTCTTCGCTCACCTCGTCGAGGGCGTGCCGAACGGCCGCCTCGGGCGACGACGACATCTCGAGCTCGGTGATCAAACGGCTCATGCGCTCGACGTAGCGGTCGACGGTCGTGCGGTCATAGCCGCGCAACGCCACCGGAAACTCGACCTCGCGCGCGTCCTTGAGAATGCGGTCGCGATCGGCCGCGGTCAGGACCCGGCTTGAACCGAACCGACGTGGCGGCCTCTCCTCCTCCTTTGCCGCCACCGCACCAACCAGCTCCGCGGCTTGGCTCTCGACCTCGGCCGAGATGCCCGCGTCCTTCTCGCTGCTGCCGCCGTTCCCCCGGGACTCCGAACGTGCCATGGCTAAAAGCTCCCTTCCTCGCTTGTCGCTCGAGGCCGCCCGTCACAGGTCACACGAGCCTCCACAGCATCAAGCTAGCGCCTTGGTCAAGGCTGCTAGAGGGTTGGACAGGATTGGTAGGAAGTCGCTCGCGTACTAGCCTTCTTAGTGTGTTGATTGTCCTCTTTCTGATCCTCTGGCCACTCGCCGAACTGTTCGTCCTGATCAAGGTCGCGGAGGCGATCGGCGTGCTGTACGCCATCCTGCTGCTGATCGTCAGCTGGCCGGTTGGGACGTGGGTGCTGCGCTCCCAGGGACGCGCCGCGTGGCGACGGCTAGCGGCCGCGGTCGGGGCAGGCCGCTCGCCCGGTCGGGAGGTGCTTGACGGCGCTCTGATTCTGACCGGCGGCCTGCTGCTGATCATTCCCGGGTTCATCTCCGACGCGATCGGCCTGCTCGCGCTCCTGCCGCCGACGCGCGCGCTGCTGCGTCGCGCGCTCGCTCGCAACCTGCAGAGCCGGCTCGTCGTCGGGGCGACGCGCTTCACCCGCGCTTCCCGTCCGTACGACGTCGACTCGACCGCCACCGACCTCGACCAGCCACAGCTGCACGGATGAGCTCCGCGCCAGTTGCACTCCGGACGCTCGCGTTCGGCGATCTGGAGGGCACGGTGTGGGGCGCCGGCTGGTTCGCCGGCCCGGCGGGTCGAGCGCTGACTATGCTCGGAGGCGATGCCCAGGGCGCCGTCCTCGTCGAGGGCCGGCCGCCCGCAGACGGGGACGTCGCGGGCGAGTGGCATCTCCAGGGTGCCGGTGAGCTCGTCGCCGCACCGGCCGCCGAAGCGGTTGGCGTACAGACGCCGAAGGATCAGGTCGAGGGCTATGACCAGCTCTGCCGCGTGACGGGCCGACTCGCGCTCGACGGCGAAGAGCGCGAAGTCGACTGCCTGGGTGTGCGTACCTGGTTTCCGGGGCCGATCGAACTGGAGCGCTACGAATCGATCCGCGCAGTCTCGACCTGGTTCGAGCCCGACGAGGCGATGGCCCTCACCGCGTTCCGAGCTCGCAAGGCGAAGGCCCACGACGGCGACCTGGTGGCCGCCGCGGTGATCGGTCCGGAGAACTCGACGGCGGTCGAGGACCCTCGCCTGTCGACCACCTACGGAACCGAGGGCTGGCCGGTGCGGGCCGGGCTCGAGCTGTGGCTCCCGACGCCCGAGGACGCTGAGCAGCAGTTTCCCCGGCGCGCCTCGGGCGAGGCGCTGGGAGAGCGGGCCCAGGCGGAGTCGGACGGGCTCGAGGTTCGCGCCGGTCCGTTTCGCTGGCACAGCCGGGGTCGCGACGGCGCCGGGATGTATATCCTGGCCCGCCGCCGATGAGCCGCATAGAGGCGGTCGTCACCGACTTCGGCGGCGTGCTCACGACGCCGCTCCTGGACTCGTTCGCGGGCGTGATGCACTCGTCCGGGATATCCCTCGAGGAGCTCGGGAAGGCGATGGCGGCGGTCGCCCAGCACGACGGCACCAATCCCCTGGTCGAGCTCGAGACCGGACGGGTTACCGAGGCCGCGTTCTTTGCCCGGTTGTCGGACGAGCTTTCCACCCAGCGCGGCAGTCGGGTCGATCTCGACGGTTTCGGCGAGCGCTATTTCCAGCACCTGCACCCGAACGAGCCGGTCATCGCCTACATGCGAGAGCTGCACGGCCGCGGCTACAAGCTCGCGATCTGCACCAACAACGTCCGCGAGTGGGAGGACCGCTGGCGGGCCATGCTCCCAGTCGACGAGATCTTCGACGTAGTCGTCGACTCGGGCTTCGTCGGGACCCGCAAGCCCGAGCCCCGGATCTACGAGATCACTCTCGAGCGGCTCGGGGTCTGCGCCGAGGGGACGTTGTTCGTCGACGACGTAGACGTCAACTGCGAGACGGCGCGGCAGCTCGGAATGGCCGCCGTCCGGTTCCGCGACAACGACCAGGCGATCGAGGAAATCGAGAGTACGCTGCGAGCGTGACGCCCGAGTCCGTCCAGGCGATTCTCGCGATCGCCCACAACGGCTTCGTGTCAATCGACGGCGACGGTCGCGTGATCGAGTGGAACGCGCGCGCCGGCGAGCTTTTCGGCTACACGCGGGAAGAGGCAATCGGTGCCGAGCTAGCCGAGCTGATCGTCCCTGAGCGTTATCGCGACCGTCATCGCGCCGGACTGCGACATGCACGGGAGAGCGCGTCGACGCTGCGACGACGGCTGATCGTCGATGCGAGGCGCCGTGACGGCGACGAGTTCCCGGTCGAGGTCTCGATCACCGCGGTCCGGGAACCGGATGCGACGGTGTTCCACGCCTGGATCCAGGACGTGTCCGAGCGGGCCCAGCTCCTTCGTGAGCTCGACGCGCAGCTGCGCGGCGCTCGCCCCGGGTTCGCGGAGATCCTCGATGTGCTGGCCGAAGCGGTGACAATCCGCGACCCCCATAACCACATCCTGTATGCCAACCGCGCGGCTCTGCGCCACATGGGGTTCGCCTCGCTCGAGGACATGCAACGCCAGCCGCTCCAGTCGATCTTCGCCGACTACGTCGTGCACGACGAGCAGGGCGGCGAGGTGACGATGGATCAGATTCCCTCCGTCCGCCTGCTCGCGGGGGAGGCGGCGGAGCCGCTCGTGATTCGCACCATCCACCGGACGAACGGGGAGCTTCGCTGGCAGCTACTCAAGGCAGCCCCGATCCACGACCAGGGGAACCGGCCGATCGCCTCCGTGATGATCATCGAAGACATCACGCGCGAGCGAATCGCCGAGCTGCGCGACCGGTTCATGGCGCGCGCGTCCGAGACGCTGATGTCGTCCATCGACTACGAGGAGACGCTACGCAACGTGGCCTGGCTGGCGGTTCCCGAGATCGCCGACTGGTGTGCGGTCGAGTTGGTCGACGAGCGAGGGACCCGACAGCAGCTCGCGGTCGCCCACCGCGACGCCGCCAAGCTCGAGTTGGCCGAGCGGCTGCGCGGGTTCGAGCCCGACCGGCTCGACCCCGATCGCGGCGTCGGGAGGGTGCTGAGGACGGGGACCTCGGTGCTGTACTCGCAGATCCCGGACGAGGCCCTGGTGCAGGCCGCGGTCGACGAGGAGCATCTGGCTCTCCTGCGGGCGGTGGGCTTCCGGTCCGTCCTGCTCACCCCACTGAAGGCTCGTGGGCGGGCGTTCGGCGTCATGACCCTGGTCAACGCCGAGTCGATGCGCCGGTTCGACGACGATGACCGCGAGTTCGCCGAGCAGGTGGCGGCGCGCGCGGGCGTCGCGGTCGACAACGCGCGCCTCGCCACCGCCCGTCGCCAGACAGCGACCACGCTCCAGCGCAGCCTGCTGCCGGACGTGGTGCCGCCGATCCACGGCTGGCGCGTGGCCACGCTGTACCGCGCCGCTCGCGTCGCCGACGAGGTCGAGGTCGGTGGCGACTTCTACGACTTCTACGAGTGCGGTGACAGCTGGCTGGTGCTGCTCGGCGACGTGACCGGCAAGGGAGTGGGAGCGGCCGCTTTGACCTCGCTGGTGCGCCACGGCGCTCGCTTCCTGAGCCGCTACGAGCACAGCCCGAGTCAGATCCTCGGCGGGCTCAACGATGTCTTGCGCGAGCAGCCGGGGCTGCAGCTGTGCACCGCACTGTGCGCGCGGCTGGACGGCGAGGAGGCAGTGGTCGCCTCGGCCGGGCATCCCGCGCCCTTGGTCCTGCGAGACGATGGGCGGGTGCGAGAGATCGGCGCGACGGGACCGATCCTCGGCGCCTGGGCGGCCGGCGGATCGGTGGACCGCGTCGTGCCGATCGCGCCCGACGAGACGCTGATTCTGTTTACCGACGGCGTGCTCGACACGCGGGGCGAGCGCGAGCGCTTCGGCCTGCGTCGCCTCAAGCGTGTCCTGTGCGAGCGCGCCGGCCGGCCGCCCGACCAGTTGCTTTCCGAGCTCGAAGCGGCGCTCGAGCGCTTCCAGGTGGGCCCCCAGGCGGATGACACCGCGGCACTGGCGCTGCGGCCGGCGCCGCACGAGAGCGTCGTCGGCGCGGGACCAACGCACCCAGCCGGGCGAGTGCGTACCCTTCGATTGTCCTAGTGAAGGGGTGACGTGGCAGCGCTGCCCAACTTCCGGATCGAAACGTTCCAAATCGGGACCGGAACCACGATCAAGCTGGTAGGCGAGTTCGACAATGCCGCCTGCCCGGAGCTGCTCGAACGTTTCGAGCGCGCGGCCGTCGAGCCGGACGCCGGAGCGATCGTGCTCGACCTCGCCGACGTATCGTTCATCGACTCGGCCGGGATGCGCGCGATCGTCGCGATCGAGCGCCGGGTCACCGAGCTGGGGCTCGCCCTGACCATCGCCCCGCCGCCGGCCGAAGTGACCGAGCTGCTCCAGGTCACGGGCATCGCCGAGCGCGTCACGCTCGCGCCCCGCGCCGACGAGACGCCGCCGAACGCCCCGTTCATCGAGCGGATCGAGCTCGAGCTCCCGCGCGACGCGCGCGCCCCCGGGCGCGGCCGCGCCGAGGTACGCGGCATCCTGCCGGGCCGCATCCCCGAGACCGACCGCGCAACCCTGACGCTACTCACCTCCGAGCTCGTGACCAATGCCGTGATCCATCCCGCACCCGGGGTGGAGGGCACGGTTGGGCTGCGGATCACCGCCTACTCCGATCGAGTTCGCGTGGAAGTCGGCGACGGCGGCGCCGGGTTTGAGCTGCAGAACCTCCGGCCCCGTCGCCGGGAGGCCGGCGGTCACGGATTGATCGTCGTGGCCGGTCTGTCCAGCCGGTGGGGGACGAGCCGGCGGAGTCTCGATGAAGGCGAAGGGTTCTGCGTGTGGTTCGAGCTGGACCTGAATTACGAGCCGGTGCCCAAGACCGGCGCAGGCCAGGGTGCCGAGCAGTCGGTCGCGACGACCGAGGGCTGAGCCTCCACTCGGAGCCGACCGGACGTCAGTTCTCCACGCCCAGCCGGTCCCAGCAGTACAACTCGAGGCACTCCTTGGCCAGCTCGACGCAGCGGGCCTCCGACAGCCACGGCAGGACGGTGTCGAACGCCTGGTCCTCGCCCACGCCGGCCTCGAAGGCCTCCTCCCCGCGGAAACCGGCGGCGATCTTCAGCGCCTCGCGCCGGTGGTCGCCGAGTGACGGGAACACGTTGACCAGGAACTCGCGGTTGGGCAGCGGGTGTCCGACCTCGAGCGACGCGTGCCACGCCGCGAGCAGCGAAAGGTCGTGCTCGTCCAGATCGGCCAGCGCCTTGGCGTAGTGCGACTCGAGCTCCGACTCGGGTATCTCGTCCACCCATGCCCGAACCACCTCTCCGAGGATCTGGCGGCGCGCCTCGCGCCCCACCGACTCGGCGATCACGCGGATGGCGTCCTGAGGTTCGATGAAGCAGAGTGACATTGCGGCTCCGGTCCGGGTATGGATTGGATGCTGCCGGTCGACGCTGACGCCACGACCGGGTTTCCGAACGCCGCAGACGGTAGGCGGTGGCCCGGACGTAAAGCGCTTGAGGCGGCCCCGCCTCGGGAGGGCGCTACGGCTTGACGATCAGCGTGACGGCGGACGAGGCGGACGCCACGTTGCGAGCGTCGAGCGGGAGCACCGCCCGAAGCTCGCTCTTTCCGGAGTGCGCGAAGCGATGCGACATCGAATAGCTCGAGCCCTTTGAGAGCCGCGGTCGAGCGATCACATGCCAGGTGCCTGCTCGGCGCTGCTCGATCAGCACCCGCTCGCCCGCATGGCTGGGAGCCACGTGCCCGGTCAGCGAGACCGCCTGCCCGGCCGTGATCGTCCGGGCCGACGAGCTCAGCCCGACGAGCGCACGCACCTCTTGCTCAAGCGTCCCGCTGCGCAGCGTGCCGGAGGCCACGTAGAACGCCTGGTCGGCCATCACCGTCCCCCGTTTGAGCGTGAACGCGTATGCACCGGAGCTGCCGGTGGTGCTCGTGGCAAGCTGGTGAAAGCTCGATTGCCCGGCTTTCTCGCGCCATAGGACGACCTGCGCGCCGGCCGAGGGAGTCGCCGATAAGGCGCCGGAGATCACCACCGTGCGGTCCGCCGTGGAGGGATCGGACGAGGACGCGATCGTCAGGCCGCCCGACGAGCACGAGGTGCAGCACGCGCCCGACACGCAACAGTCCGTCGTCCCGCAGCAGGCGGTAGTCGTACAGCAGGTGGTAGTCGCGCAGCAGGTCTGAGTCTGCGCGCAACAGGCGTCGGCGGAGGCGGTCGGGAGCGGGCAGCACGGCTCGACCCCAGGGCAGTAGATCCGCGGCGAAGCGGCGCCGGCCGGACGGGCGACGTTCGCGCCGGCCGGGCCGGCCAGCGAGGCCAGCCAGATCGTGGCTGTGGCCAAAAGCAGCGAGGAAAGGACGATCGAGCGGCGCATCGTGGGTACGTGCGGTCGCAGCACGACCCCGTCAGCCTAGCTCGTTTTCACAATTCGAGCGCCGCTTGAATCGAGGGCAGCCCCTCGAGCTCCGGGTCGGGTTCCGCCCCCAGCCCGAGCGTGGCACGCTCCCCCCGCTGCCAGTTGTACAGCCCGAGGTCGAGCGCCTCGAGCGGCAGGCTGCACGCCTGCGCCAGGTCTGCTGCCCGCCGCTCGAGCAACAGCGGATCGCCGATCCCGAAAGCCCGCTTGGCCCCGACCGTGACGTCGTTCTCGCCGCCCAGCGCGAGCGAAGCCGCCTGCAGGTCGTACACGCCCAGCCGGCCGAGCGTCACGAGCAGGTCGAACCGCGCGTCGCGCTGAAGCCCGGGGAGCGCGAGGCGTTCGTACGCCCGCGCGAAGCGGCGCTCGGGCGTCCAGCCGAAATCGCCCGTGAACGCCGCCGCCTGCGAGCCGGCCCGCGACGCCCACGCGCGGTAGGCCTCCAATGTTCGCGTCCCGCGGGCCGGATCGTGCGCGCTCCGCGGCCCCGTCTGGACGCCATCGAGGTCTGGCATCTCGCCCGAGGCCCAGGACGTCCTGACCCGCTCGATCTCGCTGAACGGCGTGTCGCCCTCGAGTGGAGACAGGTAGGCGATCAGGAACGCGAGCCAGCTGCGCTCCTCGAGCTCAACCGAGCCGTCCGACCCCAAGGCGCCGCCGTCAGGGGCCGCCGACCCAGCGACTAAGGCGCCGCCGTCAGGCGCCGCCGGCCCACGTACCTCTCGGTACAGGCCGGGCGGATCCTCCTCGAGCCTCGCGCACCGGTAGTCGGCGAAGGCGAGCTCCTGCGCCAGGCGCCCCGCCTCCTCGCTGGACCTCAGGCCGATCGCGAGCGAGCTGCGGAATCCGTCATCGGCGCCACGCGCGACCCGGCGGACGACCACGCCCGGACGGGAGGCCGAGCCGCCGCCGCGCGTCCGGCCGGGCCGTGGCGTGGCCGGGCGGGGCTGCGTCGTCCGCGGCGCGCTCGAGCTGACGATCGGACGCAGGTCGATGGCCTGCTCGCGCGAGCAGATCGGGCAGTTCTGGACCAGGTGGTTGTGGCGGCAGAAGGTGGGCACCCGCTCAGCCTAGCTCGCCGCCGCCCACTACCCTGTCGCGCTTGAGCGCCGATTCCCCGACCTTCGATCTGCAGAGTCACTCGCTCCACTCCGATGGCGCGCTCGAGCCGGCCGATGTGGTCAAGGCCGCCGGCGCGGCCGGGGTCGAGCTACTCGCGCTGAGCGACCACGACACGGTCGACGGGGTCCAGAGCGCGGCGACTGCCGCCGCCGAGATCGGGGTGCGGCTGGTCACGGCGGTCGAGATCTCCTCGGTTGACCGCTCCCGGCAGGACCTGCACATTCTCGGCTACCTGATCGATCACCACGACGCGACGCTCTGCCGGCGGTTGAAGGGCTGGCGCGAGGACCGAGAGCACCGCGCCGACGCCATGGGCGAAGCGCTACGCGAGCTCGGCTACGCGCTCGACGAATCCGAGCTCGAGCGTCGTAAGGCGCAGGGCAAGCCGATCGGACGGCCGCACCTCGCCGACGCCGTGGTCCGCCACCCGGCCAACGCCGAGCGCCTGAGCGACGAGGGCCTCGCCGAGCGCTCGGCCTTCCTCGAGGCGTACCTGATCGACGGCGCGCCGGCGTTCCGACCTCGGACCACGCCGACCGTCAGTGAGTCGATCGAGGCGATCCACGGCGCCGGCGGAGTGGCCGTGTGGGCGCATCCGTTCTGGGACATCGAGGATCCCGGCGAGGTCCTCGAGACCATCGACCGCTTCCGCGGCTGGGATCTCGACGGCGTCGAGTGCTTCTACGCCACCCACAGCCGCGAGCAGACCGAGCTGATCGCCGACCACTGCGCCACCGGCGGTCTGCTCACCACCGGCTCCTCCGACTTCCACGGCCCCGAGCACCGTCTGTTCTCGCGCTTTCGCGCTTTTGACACCTACGGCCGGACTCCGGAGCTCGGACCGATCGCGGGCTAGCTTCCGAGTCGCGGGCTAGCTTCCAAAGATCCCGCGCGCGCGAAGCTCGGCGACCAATCCTTCGACCAT
>Ga0335072_10008914_pt1 | contig 14508 bp, 11 predicted proteins | sample Lox_Sample_21_FD_206725 | JGI IMG/M metagenome (GOLD analysis project Ga0335072, IMG submission 206725) | Soil microbial communities from Loxahatchee National Wildlife Refuge, Florida, United States - Lox_Sample_2.1 | ecosystem: Environmental > Terrestrial > Soil > Wetlands | place: USA... | reverse complement strand
TTCCCACGACGTCGTCGCCACCGGGATCTTCGTACCCGAGCACCGGATTGTGTTGGTGGCCGACATCTATGGCGGCACCTCGCCCGGAGCGCACGCGCACGCGGTGCCGACCTACCGGTGGCCGATGGTTCCCGCCCTCGCGTTGCTGGCGTCGATGCCGGTGCTCGGGGCCGCCGAGCGGGTGACCGAACTCTATGCCGAGCGGCTCGGCGCCCGGGTGCTGGCGTATTCCGGTGTCGCGCAAAAGGATCAGCCGGCCGCCCAGATCAGGCTGGGCAATGCGCGGGTGCGGCTGCGCGCAGTGCGGGCGCTGGTCGCCGAGACCGCCGACGGTATCGAACAACTCGTGACCAGCGGCACGCGAGTCACCCGATCGGTACGCGCCGACGCGCGCCTGGCCGCAGCCCACACGGTGCGCGAGTGCCGGGCGATCATCGCCGACCTCATGGAAGCGTCCGGTGCCAGCGCCCAGTTCTTGTCGAATCCCATGCAGCGCTTCAAGCGCGACGTGGACATCGCAGCGGGGCATGTGGTGTTCGACTACGACATGAGTTGCGAGTTGGCCGGGGCGTTGGCGATCGGCGCGAAAATCTCCCCGATCGCGATGATCTAGCCCGAGCGGGCCCGCAATGCGCGATACGCGGCGCGGCCGACGATGTCGGCCAGGGTATCCGGCGACCACGTGTCGGGTTGCTCGAGCATCATCCGCGCCGCGGTTTCGCAGAGCCCGACGAATATTTCGGTGAGTACCGGTGTGACGCGGTCGACATCTTCGACCTGCCACCTTTCGAACAGTGGGCGCATCACCGCGGCAACCTGCTCGCTGATTCGTCGCCGGCCACGCGAGATCGCCTCGGCGAGAAGCGGATCAGGGTCATTGGCGAAGATGATCCGCCAGGAGGCCGGACGCCGCTTGACGTCCTCGAGGAGGGATCGAAATCCGTCGACGAACATCTGCTCAACCGAGGTGGTCTTGAGCGGCGGCAGGATCGCCAGCAGCGCGTTGAGGGCGACATCCGACTCCCGATCGAGCAGCGCCCGCAGTACCTCACCGCGCCCGTTGTAGCAGTCGTAGACGACCGGCCGGCTGACGCCCATGCGCGCCGAAATCGCTCCCATGGTGACTCCGGAAACCCCTTCGGCCGCAGCGATTTCCAGCGCCACGTCGAGCACCTGCGGGCGGCGGCGCTGCGGGCCGAGGTGTTCGGCGCGCACGCGATCGCCGGCCGCGTTGCGCGGGGTCACACGACGGAACCGAGGATCGGCTGGGACTCGATGATGCCCTCTTCGCTGGGCGTCAGGCCCTCGTCGAACACCCTGGCCTTCTGGCGGTCACGGAACTGCTTGTGCGCCAACGCTGGAGCATCGAAGCCGAACCGGGCCTGCGCCTGACTCGGTGTGGTGGTCACCGGATCCCGTGCCGGAACGGAACGCAGCACCGGGGCCGCGACCTCGACCGTGGTGGGCGACAGCAGTTGCAACAGCATCAGCTGGAATCGGGTGCTCATGCTGATCGTCTTGAATGCGACCCGCAGCACCGGGACCACCGCCGCGTCCAGCGCGGAATTTACCGGGAGCCCGGACATTTGCCGCATCCACTTGGGCATCGTGGCCAGCGTCCCCTGCCGCAGGACTGTGGCGACGAGCAGGGCGCCGGGCCGTAGCGCCGGCGGCATCGGCGGCAACATCACTTCGGCGCGCAGCAGGTGGTTCATCGCTTTCTTGGCGATGCCGGAACCCAGCAACTGGGGCCGCATTTCGTCGAAGTACTGGCGGATGCCCTCGCGGGTAGTCGGCACGTCGGCCGGGGCGCAGGTTTGCAACTCGGCCGCCAACGCGCACTCGGCCCAGTACCGCTTTTCCTCTTCAGGCGAGAGCTTGCCGGGACCGTACTTCTCGTAGGCGACGAGGATCGAGTGCCACGCCGTGAGGTGAATCCACAACTGCGACGCCGGGTCGTTCGCGTCATAGCGGATACCGGTCACCTCGTCGGTGCCGACCGCCTTCGAGTGGATCTTCACCAGCACGTCGGCCGCCTTGACCGTGGATGCGCTGTCGCCGAAGGCGACCATGGCGAAGTAGCGCAACGTGCGGTCGTAGCGGGTGCGGGGACGCTTGTAGATTTCGTGGGTCTTGTCGACGGCCGCCACCAGTGCGGGGTCGAGTTCTTCGATCACCACCGAGCGCTGAAACCCGATCGTCAGCGAGGTCGGATAGCTCCACACCTTCCAGGTCACCGAATCGGGGCCGAAGAAGCCATAGTCTTCGGCCGCCTCGACCTGCGGCAACGACATCAAATCGCGGATCCCGATCATGCGGTCCCCCTGTTTCCGACACTGTGTAGGAATTTCCGACAACGTGTAGGATAGCCCGTTATCGGGTTTGCCTGTCAAGCTGTCGGCTACGTCGGGTCGGCCAGCATCAGGTCGAGGAATCGTTCGCGTTGGGCCGCCTTTTGCGCCTGGGCCGCCGACCCGGCGAGGTGCAGCAGCCCGATTCCGGCGGCGAAGGTCAGCTCGGCGCGCAGCTTGGCGTCGGCGGGACTGAAACCGAAGTCGGCGTAGGCCTTTGTCACCGAGCGGATCAGGCGCCGGTCGGCCGCACGGACATTGGCGGCTGCGACGGGGTCGGTACGGGCCCATTCGCGCATCGCGCGCTCCAGTATCCAGTGCTGCGGGCTGATCAACGCGGTCATCATGGCGGACAACCGCTTTCGCGGTGGCAATGCGTCGAGCTCGGCCAGGTCGTGACGGTCCCGTTCCAGGAACGTGTTCCACGATTCGACGAGCGCGGCCCGGTAGCCGTCCATGTCCTCGAAGTGCCAGTAGAAGCTGCCGCGGGTGACACCCGCCTGCTGGCAGAGGCGGTCGACCTTGAGCGCGCGCACCCCCTGCTCGGCCAGCAAGGTGTAGCCGGCCTGCAGCCAGTCCTCTACCGAAAGGCGGGAGTGGGGCTTCTGCGCTGCCACGCGTGCCACGTTACGGGTAGTCCCGCGAGCAGACGCAGAATCGCATTGCGCGGGCCTCCCGCGCGCGATTCTGCGTCTGCTCGCCGGCGTCAGTCGTCCTCGGCGTCGGCGACCGTCAGGGGCAGGGCCAGTTCTTCCAGGGGGCGCTGCTCGGCGGCGACGCCGAGCCAGATTTCCACCAGACCGGCAATCGCCATCACCACCGCTCCGATCAGGAATGACCAGACCACCTGACCGCGCTGACCCGAATTGATCAGCTCGCCGAACAACAGCGGCCCGGTGATACCGCCGATCGCCGTTCCCACCGCGTAGAAGAACGCGATCGCCAACGCCCTGGTCTCCATCGGGAAGATCTCGCTGACGGTCAAGTAGGCCGCGCTCGCACCTGCGGAGGCCAAAAAGAACGTCAGCGCAAGCACGACGATGAACATCCAAACGCCGCCGGTCTGGGTCACGAACAGCCCCGCGAGGACGACGGCCACCACTGCGGAACCGACATAGGAGAAGGTGATCATGGGTTTACGGCCGACGGTGTCGAACAGCGGCCCGAGTGCCAGCGGTCCGATGAAATTACTGAGTGCCCAGAGGATGTAGAACAGCGGCACCTTTCCGGATGCGACGCCGTAGAACTTGGTCAGCAGCGTCCCGAGATTGAATGTCACGCCGTTGTACAGGAACGCCTGCCCGATGAACAGCGCCAGCCCCAGCACCGCGCGACGCGGATAGAGCTTGAACGCCACCCTGGCGATCTCCACGAACGAAATCGTCTCGCGCTGCCTGACCGTCAACGGCTTCCCGCGTGGCTCGGGCAGCGCTTCGCCGGTTTCCCGCTGGACTTCGGCTTCTATCTCGCCGACCACTTGCTCGGCTTCCTGGTTGCGGCCGTGGATGAACAGCCACCGCGGACTTTCCGGCACGTTGCGCCGCACGACAAGGACAAAGATGCCGAAAATGGCCCCGATGCCGAACGCAAGCCGCCAGCCGACGTCCGCCGGGAAGTTCGACGTGTTCAGCAGGACCAGCGAGCCGGCCGCACCCAGGGCAGACCCCAGCCAATAGGTCCCATTGATCACCAGGTCAACGTGACCGCGCACGCGCGCGGGGATCAATTCGTCGATCGCCGAGTTGATGGCCGCGTATTCGCCCCCGATGCCGGCGCCGGTGAAGAAACGGGTGACGAAGAAATACCAAGGGGCGAAGGCGAATGCGGTCGCAACGGTGGCGGCCAAGTACACCACGAGGGTCAGCACGAACAGATTGCGCCGCCCGAAGCGGTCGGTCAGGTGACCGAAGAACAATGCGCCCAGGCACGCCCCCGCGATGTAGATCGCCGCTGCCATGCCGATGTCTGCGGGGTTGAGCTCGATGCCGCTGCCGTGTTCGACCAGGCGGCCCGACACATTGCCGACCATCGTGACTTCAAGCCCGTCGAGAATCCACACGCCGCCCAGCCCGACCACTACGCGCCAGTGAAAGCGCGACCAGGGCAGCCGATCCAGCCTCGCTGGGACCTGCGTCGTGATGGTTCCGGTTTGCACGCTTTCGCTCATCGTTATCCCAGTACCCGCCGTGGAGTGGTCAGAAGCAATTCGTTGCCCCCTCGGGTGAAAAGATAGTGCTCGGTCTCTCTTGGCGGCTTGGCGGCTTGGCGGCTCGGCGGCGCGCTGGGGTGTTGATTCTGCGTTGGCGGCGCACCCTACTCGCAGTTTGTCGCCCTAGACGCAGAGTCAACGGGCCTGTCGGTGGCTGCTGGCATGATTCGCGGCATGAGCGATTGGTTCGAACGCCTCACCGGGTTTCCCGAGGCCGGCTACGAGTCGACGCGGAGCCGGCTGCGTGTCGAGGGCGACGAATTGGTCTCGACGGTCAACGGCAGGCGGTACGCGTGTGGGGAGTTGTCGATTCCCACCTTGGCCGAGCTGCGCTCTCGGGTGAATGTTCCTGTAGCGCAACGCAGTACCGTGAGCTCTCTGGTCGGCGACGCCAGGGCGCTGCACGCCGAACCCGAATTCGCCGGCGCGCTGTTCCAGGTCGCCTCGCAGTTCAACCTGCTGGAAATGACCGACTACAGCGTCCGCCCTGAAGAGGGAGTGACCCGATACGCCTACGACCGCACCCAGGGCCCGGCGTGTGCGATCGCGGCCGGCGCCGCCACGATCTACCGCAACTACTGCGTGCCCGTCGCCGGCGGAACCGGGCAGACCAGCGATCGCCAGCTCGACGCGCTGGCCGGCCTGGGTGACGCGCTGTCAGCCGAACTCGGGCAACCGGCCCGTGCGCTCTGGACGACGCGAAACGGCTACGCGCTGTGCACCGAAGAGGGCCTCAACGCAATTGCCGGGCTGCTCGCAGGAGCGTCGGAGGGCCTTCGGGACGCGCTGCGCGGACAGCTGGCCGTCGGGTTACACCGCAACGTGGAGGTCACCGACGTGACCGAAGGCCCGCGGCGCATCGTCTCGCAGGCGTTCTGCTCGGCGCTGCCCGTTTCGTATTCGATGGTCCCGCGTGCCGCGTGGGAATCGTTCGCGCGACTGGTCCTCGAAGCGGCCTACGAAGCGACCGTGCTGGCCGCGGCCGAGCAGGCGGCCTCCGGCGGCTCGAACACCGTGCTGCTGACCCGCCTGGGCGGTGGGGCCTTCGGCAACGCCGACGCCTGGATCGACGACGCGATGAGACGTGCACTGGCCGTCGTGGAATACGCCGGCCTGGACATCCGGGTGGTCGGCTACGGCGCCGTGCACCCGTCGGTGCGCACCATCATCGATGAATGGGGGTAAGTCCATTGGCAGATAACAACTTTGAGAGTTCAGCGCCGACATGGAGACATGACAAGGTCATGCATGCGTGGTGGGTGGAACCCGATCGGTTGCTCGCCGGTGAGTACCCGGGATCTCTCTCGGAAGACAAAGCGAAGGAGAAGGTCCGTCTGCTCATGGCTGCCGGTATCAACTCGTTCGTCGATCTGACCGAATCCGATGAACTGCGCCCGTATGCCCCAAAGCTGCTCGTCGACGCAGCCGAGCAGGCGGGGCGGCCAGTGCCGAGTCACCACCGGTTCGCGATCCGCGATATGAGCATCCTCGCCGACGAAGCAGGCTACGACGTGATTGTGGCTCACATCCGAAGCGAGCTGGACGCCGGCAAGGGCGTGTACATCCACTGCTGGGGCGGCAAGGGCCGCACCGGCACGGTAGTCGGGTGCTGGCTGATCGACAACTACGGACTCGATTACAAAGGCGCGATCCAACGCATGCGGGATTTGCGGGCCGGGACCAGGAAGTCGGTCTACGCCCCAATCATTCCGGAGACCGAACAGCAGCACGGCGTCCTTCGCCGCCGAGCCGCGCGCACTAGCGCGTGAATCCGCTTGGTCCGCAGACGATTACCACTGGTGACCGCACTCCGCGCAGACCCACTCCCAGGGCTCTACAACGCAGCCCATCGCCTCGGTCCAGGGCGGCACCGCCGAGTAGGCTGGCAGCCTCCCGTACAGCGTCGATAGCGAGCGCTGTGCACAGCAGGATGGACAGCGCGGGTGAAGAGACAATCTGAAGTCCAGAAAGCTGGTGAGCCCGTCGTGGCGCGTCCTTTCATGACATGAATCGCAAAGCGCGGCAGGCCAATCCGTGGGTAATTCCCGTGGATACCACGGGAGAATCACTATCGAGGCCGCGTCGTACCTACCGCCGACCCGGCCAGATCCGCCGCTCTGCGACTTCTGCAGTGCGCGACGTCGTGGCTCCCCCGGCCGAGGGACGGTGTGGATATGCACCCGGTCGCGGGCATCCTCGTACGCCAGATCGAGTTGCAGCCCGCACCCCGTGCAACGGCCGCCGGACCTCAGCAAGACCCGTCCGGCGGCCAGGGAAGTTTCCCCGAACAGCGCCCGGCTGTCGAAGGTGGAAACCGCCGATCAGAGACACAACGTCGTCAAGCGGCGTCCTGGTATACAACCGCGGGCTTTCCGGATGGACCACAAAGTTCGCCAGCATGTGAGCTGACACCGGCTTTCCCCATAGGACCATTCTCCCGGGCAGGTCCGACAAGCCGCCCGGAATGCGAGGGACGCCGTGACGTGCGTGAATTGGAGGACGCCGCGACGGTCGCGAACACCGATCATGCCGGGCTGAGGCCGCGGATATCGACGCAGAGGAGGAATCCGTGTCCGAAAAGACGCCCGACGATATCTTCAAGCTCGTCAAGGACCAGGACATTGAGTATGTCGACGTCCGCTTCTGTGACCTGCCGGGCACCATGCAGCACTTCACAATTCCGATTTACGTCTTCGACGAGAACGTGTTCGAGGAAGGCTTGGCGTTCGACGGCTCCTCGATTCGCGGGTTCCAATCGATCCACGAGTCGGACATGCTGCTGCTCCCCGATCCGGAAACCGCCACCCTCGACCCGTTCCGGGACGCCAAGACGCTGAACGTGAACTTCTTCGTGCACGACCCGTTCACCCTCGAGTTGTACTCACGCGACCCGCGCAACGTCGCCCGCAAGGCCGAGAACTACCTGATCAGCTCCGGCATCGCGGACACCGCCTACTTCGGCCCCGAGGCCGAGTTCTACATCTTCGACTCGGTGAAATTCGACTCCACCATCAACGGCTCGTTCTACAAGGTGGACGCGACATCGGGGTGGTGGAACACCGGAGAAGATAACGAGGCAGACGGCAGCCCCAACCGCGGCTACAAGGTCCGCCCCAAGGGCGGCTACTTCCCGGTCGCCCCCACCGACCACTACGTCGACCTGCGCGACCGGATTCTCACCAACCTGACCAACGCCGGCTTCTTTCTGGAGAAGGGCCATCACGAAGTGGGCGGCGGCGGCCAGACCGAGATCAACTATAAGTTCAACACGCTGCTGCACGCGGCCGACGACCATCAAATGTACAAGTACATCGTCAAGCAAACCGCCTGGCAGGCGGGCAAAACCGTGACGTTCATGCCCAAGCCGCTGTTCGGCGACAACGGCTCCGGGATGCACTGCCACCAGTCGCTGTGGAAAGACGGCGTCCCGCTGATGTACGACGCGACGGGGTACGCCGGTCTGTCGGACACCGCGCGCCACTACATCGGCGGTTTGCTGTACCACGCTCCCTCGTTGCTGGCCTTCACCAACCCAACGGTCAACTCCTACAAGCGGCTGGTTCCCGGCTATGAGGCCCCGATCAACCTGGTCTACAGCCAGCGGAACCGCTCGGCGTGCGTGCGTATCCCCATCACCGGCAACAACCCGAAGGCCAAACGGTTGGAGTTCCGCTGCCCCGACTCCTCGGGCAACCCCTACCTGTCGTTCGCGGCCATGCTGATGGCCGGCCTGGACGGCATCAAGAACAAGATCGAGCCGCCTCCCCCGGTCGACAAGGACCTCTACGAGCTGCCGCCGGAAGAGGCCGCGGAAATCGTGCAGGCACCTACCCAGCTGTCCGCGGTGATCGACCGGCTGGAGGAAGACAGCGAATACCTCACCGAGGGAGGCGTTTTCACGCCTGACCTGATCGAGACGTGGATCAACTACAAACGCGACTTCGAGATTGCGCCGTTCAACCTGCGGGTGACGCCGTACGAGTTTGCGCTCTACTACGACGTGTAACTCACCACTGCGCTACCGGGTAATACGGCTTCAGCCAGTTCAGCGAATCGTCGGTATGCCCTATGTACTGCGGGCAGTAGGCGGACATGGAAGCGCCGACGAAGTAGCTGGATTGTTTCAGCGAGAGAACGGTGTGCTTCGCCAGATTCATCGCCAGAAAGCTTGTGTTTCGGTTGGTATCGAGTTGGTCGCACACGCTATGGGCCATCGCAACCGCGGTGCCGGGGCCAGACATGGTGATGCCGCCCTTCGCAAGGGCCGCGACAAACGTGTCATCAATTGGATCTGCTGATGCTGGCGCTGCGGAAAGGAGCGCGGTGGCGGACAGCAGGACCGCGCACACTGTCGACCACGTCCACTTCCCCGGACCGACGGTCGTGTGGGTCATGGACTTCTCTCTGTGCGGGCCGAATCGGCTTCTAGTCAAGGAGACTCAAGAGAAGATTAGGCGAAATCAAAACACCTTTCTTTACGGCCACGTAAAAGTTCAGCACCGATCCTGTGTCGCTGTTCGGCCGCGAAGTGCGCTTCGATAACCACCACAGCTCTCGGAAGCCAACGCGCACAACGTAGTTCGCGCTCGCTAACCGTCCGGGTCCGGCGCCCATTTCGGCAGGCGCACTTCCGACCGGTGCGAACGCGCCGCCGCCAGGGTCGCCGCGCGCTCGCCGTTGATCGCGGTCTGCGGTGGCGGCTGGCCCTTGCGCAGCGTCGCGATCAGCTCACGGTAAGGGCCGATGAGGTAGACGGTGTCGCCGGCTTTCAGTCGGGCGTCGCGGCGCGGACGTAGCCTGACCGGCCCTTCCGGTCGAATGATCGCGATGACCCGCGTTTGGGTCGACAGTTGCACCATCGTTAGTCCATCCAGCTCGCTGCCCTCCGCCACGAGCATTCCGCCGACCATGAACGAGCGCTGACCGACCCAGAAGGTTCCGAGCACCTGCAGGCCCATCGCGGCGCCGATGAACCAGGGGGCCGCCAGGTCGACGATCGAGCGCACGTTTTCGAAACCGAACCGCTGATTGATCGCGGTGCCCAGCGCCCGTCCTTGTACCCGCATGACGATGGGCGACTTGGTGTCGGATCCCAAGATCTCGAGCAGCACGATCCCGGTCTCGATGTTCGCCATGTCGTCGCTGGTCACCACCGCCACCCCGCGGGCGCGCTCGGGGTGCGCCGATTCCAGCGTCTGGCGCATCGTCGGGTCACCGAAAATTACCGGGACGTCGAGTTTGGCCGCGGTCGGCAGGAAGCGGTTGTTCTCGTCGTTCTCGATGATCAGGACGTCGTATCCCGCGGCGGCCAGGTCACTGACGACGCGAATGCCCACCGAACCCAATCCGACGACGACGACGTGGTCGCGCATGTGGCGTGCCCGCCGGAGTCCGGCTCCTTGGACGAAGCGGCGCGACAGCAGCAGGTCCGCCAGGAAAGCGACGAGGATGGCGGTGACGATCGCGCCGCCGAACATCAACCCGACAACGAACAGTCGCAGCGCGCTGGACTGTTGGCCGAAGCTGAATTCGCCATAGCCGACGGTCGTAATCGTTTCGGAGGCGAAGTACAGGGCGTCGAGCCACGACATCGGCGGGTTCCGGTAGTTGAAATGCACGACCGCTGTCGAGCCGAGCGTCAGCAACAGCGCGAATGCCAACGAGGGATAAAGCATCGGGTTCACGTCGTCGCGCATCGCGCGCACGGCGTCGATCACCCGTCGCACCCGGGAGTGTCGAGCACGAGTCGCGGTCGGGGGCCGCACATTGATCCCGCGGGCTTCCAGCTCGTCCTTGACGCCGATCATCGAGGTCCAGTCGCGGGGGTAGACCTGCAGATCCCGTCCCGGACATGGCACCACCTCACCTGGGGTAGGTGAGTTCTTGCCGTGGACCACCGCCACCGGTGCCAGGTCGCCGTAGATGTCGCGCAGCGTCCCTTTGTGCGGCGCCTCGGATCCCCAGACGACGAATTTGATACCGGCGGTCTCGAACTGGTGCGCGTTGCGCGAGAGCGCTGCCTCGACGAGGGATGGTGCGGCGAGTTCGGCGACGTCCAAGATCGCACCGGGGCCGCTGACGTCGGCCACCGCGCGGCGCAGCACATCGTTGGCCAGTCGTGCCACGACGCGGACTGTCGGACTGTATTCTCTTGCCAGTAGCGCGATTTCGAGATTTACGGCGTCGCTGGGCCCAGCGCAGACGACGGCCCGTGCGCGATGCACGCCGGCGCCGAGGAGATCGGCGGCGGTGTTGATCTTGATGATCCGCGCGCCAGCGCCCCGTAGCTCCTCGGCGATAGTCCTGGACAGCGCATCGTCACCCGCGACGATGATTTCGCGGTGAAATTGAAAGATCTCGCCCATTTTCGCGCGCTTGTTACCAAGGTCGAGCGCGACAACTAGTCGACATAGGTGCTCCCTCGTTCATATCTCGTTCATATGACTATCGGGCACGATGACGGATAGTGCCACCGGAGGAGCCTGGATTACGAAGGTCACTGTCCCACAAGCGGAGTCGCCTATCACGGAACGTGGCCTCAGCCCAATCGGAAGCCGCCTCTTCTTGCGGCGCAACAGATTCGACCCGAGCTTGTCACGCAGACGAAATAGTTGAGGCGTACGCGGCCTACCTCGGCGAGCAGACGCAGAATCGCACTCCGCGGGTGTCCCGCGTGCGATTCTGCGTCTGCTCGCGGCTCACTGGGGGGCCACCGCGGATCACTAGCAACCGCTGATCTCCAAGTGTCGGCCACGCGGTCTACGCTGCGCATGACCATTGGGGGATCCTTGGCTACGGATTTCGAGAACGCAGCGTTGGCGGTTTTGCGCCGCGCGCTAGGCCCGTCAGCAATGTTTCGCGAGGGCCAGTTGGAGGCCATTGAAGGTCTGGTCCAGCGGCGGAGTCGCCTTCTGGTCGTACAGCGCACCGGATGGGGCAAAAGTGCGGTCTACTTCGTAGCGACCCGGTTGCTTCGCGACGAGGGCGCCGGCGTCACGATCATCGTCTCGCCACTTCTGGCGCTTATGCGCGATCAAATCGCCGCGGCCACCCGTTTGCATCTGAACGCGAGGACTATCAATAGCAGCAACAGAGACGACTGGGACGAGATCGAAAGAGACCTACTGGCAGGGCGGGTGGATCTGCTCTTGATCTCCCCTGAAAGGTTCAACAACGCGGACTTCAGAGACCGACTCCTCGAACCGGTGACCCGTAAGGCCGGGCTACTGGTAATCGACGAAGGGCACTGCATCAGCGACTGGGGCCATGATTTCCGACCCGACTACCGACGACTCGTCTGGGTGCTCGACCTGATGCCTAAGAACGTACCGGTGCTGTGCACCACGGCTACCGCCAACGACCGTGTGGTTCAAGACATTCGCCACCAACTCGGTGAGAATCTCGAGGTTATCCGCGGCAGTCTTGACCGTGAGAGTCTGTCGGTGAGCTCCGTCAAAATCTCGTTGACTGTGCAACGGCTGGCCTGGCTGGCTGAGTGGGTTCCGAAATTCGCGGGTTCCGGCATCGTTTATTGCCTGACCGTTGCAGACACACTGCGGGTAGCGGAGTGGCTGAACGCAAACGGAATCAGCGCGGCGGCATACTCCGGAGAAACCGAGCCGGATCAACGCCTGGTGATCGAGAAGCAATTGATGGACAACGACCTGAAGGTGGTCGCCGCGACATCGGCACTCGGCATGGGGTTCGACAAGCCGGACTTATCGTTCGTCATCCACTTCCAATCACCCGATTCCCCCGTTGCCTATTACCAGCAGGTGGGACGGGCGGGCCGCTCAGTCGACCATGCCGAGGTGGTGCTGCTGTGGGGTGAAAGTGACAAGGATATTTGGGTGTACTTCCTGGAGCACGGCCTGCCGCTGCAGTGGCACGCCGAGCAAATCGTCGATTACCTCGCGGCTGAGGCTGACTGGGTGGGGCAGGGCGAGATCGAAGAGAACGTCAACATGCCCAGGGGGCGCATCGTCGCCATTCTCAAAGTCCTCGAGGTTGAGGGTGCGGTGCAAAAACAACGGTCGAAGTATCGCCGGTCCCTTCGCCCCTGGACGTTCGACACAGAACGGATCGAACGGGTACGAGCAGCGCGACTGGCCGAGCACCAAGCGATGCGTGACTACGCCACGACGACACTGTGCCGAATGGCATTCATCCGCGATGCGCTCGACGACACCGACGTGCAGCCCTGCGGCAGGTGCGACAATTGCACGGGCAAGCGCTACGACGCCGCAACCGACCCGCGGATGGTGGCCCGGGCCCTCAGTTTCATCAGGCAGCGACCCATCGCTATCGAGCCGCGAAAACGCTGGCTGGGGCATCGATCCGGCACTATCGCCCACCCCATCGAGCCGGGCCGAGCCCTTTGCTACATCACCGACCCGGGCTGGGGGGATGCATTTCTGGACGCCAAGCGCACCGGCCAGCCGTTGCCCGACGAGATGGTCACGGCCGCTGCGGATCTGATCAGCGAATGGCTACCTGGGTTCGACGGTGTCATTGTGTGCGTACCGACACGCGACACAAGCCGCATCCTGGTGCCGAATTTCGCGACACGGCTCGGTGGGCAATTGGGTGTCAAGGTTACCGACTGTCTGGTCAAGGTGCGCGACAACGCCCCGCAGAAGCTGATGGAGAACAGCGCTCAGCAGATCGCCAACGTCACCGACGTTTTCGAAACGCGCGGCAGAGTGCCCACTGGACCCGTGCTGTTGGTAGACGATATCAGCGACTCCAGGTGGACGATGACCATACTGGGTGAGCTACTGATAACCGCCGGCAGCGGCCCGGTCTACCCTTTCGCAGTAGCCAAGACCAAGGGATGAGGATGCTAGACGAGCAAGGGCTGGCCGCATTGGCATTGACCAGTCGCCTGGTCGAATCCACAGCCAAGCCCTTGTCTGCGCGCGAATTCTGGTCACTGCGGCGGCAGGTCGAGCCATCCTCGCTGCGAGGCATGACAGCGGACGAGATAGCCACGGAGTTAGCTGTGGGCACTGAAGACGGCGAGCGTATCGCCACGCTCTTCGATCGCGGCGCCGGACTGGCGATCGCCCTTGAGCGGTTGAATCACTCGGGAACGTGGACCGTCACGTGCGTCGACGCCGACTACCCCGCGCGTCTGCGCCGCCGGTTGGGCGACAACGCGCCAGCTGTCCTGCACGGCGTCGGTGACGCAACTCTGCTGGCCACCGACGGAGTGGGCGTCGTCGGCTCACGCAACGTCACGCAGGAGGGCTCCCAGGTCGCCGCCGATATCGCGCACACTGCCGTTAAGTTGGGCTTCCCCGTGGTATCCGGCGCAGCGCGCGGCGTCGATCAGTCCGCGATGAATGGCGCCTTTGAGGTCGGAGGGCAAGTAGTCGGGATCCTCGCTGACTCCCTGGAGCGAACGGTTGCGCGACCCCGAATCAGGCGAGGAGTGGTCAACGGGCAGATCTGCCTTATTACGCCCTACAGCCCGAGCGCACCGTTCTCGGTGGGAAATGCCATGGGACGCAACAAGATCATCTACGGGCTAGCGGTCTGCACAATAGTGGTTGCCACCGACCGCAAGACCGGCGGAACCTGGGGCGGTGCGACCGAGGCGCTGAAGAATAAGTTCGGGCGCGTCGCCGCATGGACCGGGTCCGGTGCAGCGGCGGGTAACGGCGCACTCATCGACTTGGGCGCCCAGGAGCTGTCCGACACTGCTGCTCTCGACAGGCTTCTCAGCGCTGACGACGATCCAGCGCCGGCAGACAAGAAGCCGTTGGGTGACCAACTCTCCTTTGGCTTTTGAGCACGCGATCTCTTCCGCCGCCGAGCAGACGCAGAATCGCACTCCGCGGGTGTCCCGCGTGCGATTCTGCGTCTCTTTCGAAAATGAAGGTGCCCCAAGCTGGTGAGCTGGGTAGGCCCTGGAGTTAGGCGGCTTCGGTGCGTGGTTCGAGGGTC
>Ga0335072_10008911_pt1 | contig 14509 bp, 17 predicted proteins | sample Lox_Sample_21_FD_206725 | JGI IMG/M metagenome (GOLD analysis project Ga0335072, IMG submission 206725) | Soil microbial communities from Loxahatchee National Wildlife Refuge, Florida, United States - Lox_Sample_2.1 | ecosystem: Environmental > Terrestrial > Soil > Wetlands | place: USA... | reverse complement strand
CGTACACCATGGTCAACCGCAACGCTGCCGCCGCGCAGCAGCTCAACGATTGGTTCTCCCATCACGACCCGTTCAAGCGGGCACAGACGGAAATGGTCGGCGTCTCGGTGGAATCCGTCCTGCCGATCTCTGGAAACACCTGGCGGGTCGAATGGCGCGAGGACAAGCGTGGCCGCGACGGCATGGCCGACCCGCCAACCCATTGGCAGGCCACGATCACGATCAGCATCAGCCCGCCCACAAATGACGCGAAGATCCTGGTCAACCCGGTCGGGCTGTACGTCGATTCGTTTGATTGGGAGCAGCGGCAGTGATTACGCGGTACAGTCACACGAAAATGGCTATCTGGGCAGCGATTGCGGCCGGATTGCCCACGGTGTGCCAGGCGCAACAAACGCAGGTGCCGGCCATCACCCGCGTGGACGCAAGCGCTGCCGCGCACGTCTCCACCGCGGTTCCATCGAATAGCGGTGACGCCACTACGATAGTGAAGGTCGCCACGGCAGGGGTGCCAAGCGCCGCACCGCCACCGGTCAACCTGCTTTCGCCGTCGGCTCCGCTGAACGCCAAGGAAAAGCGCGCGGTGGCATTGGCGCGGAGCTGGAAAAACCGGCCGGAAATGCCGCAACGTGGCGCCGATGGCGTCGTGCGTTTCCTTTATGGCGCGACCCTTCCCACCGTGGTCTGCGCACCGCTGCAGGTCTGCGACCTCGCACTTCAACCGGGCGAAATCGTCAACAACGTCAACGTCGGCGACAAAGTCCGCTGGATCATCTCGCCGGCCGTCAGTGGCTCGCCCGAGGGCCAGGTGACGCACCTGATCATCAAGCCGACGGACGCGGGTCTGGTGTCGAGCCTGGTGATCGAGACGAACCGCCGCACCTACGCGATCAAACTGGTCTCCACCCGGCACGAATGGATGCCGCTAATCGCGTTCAACTACCCCGATGACGTGCAGCGGCAATGGTCCGACTACCGTCAAACCATCGCATTCGGTGCCGCGGCTTCCACGCTGCCCAGCGGTGAGAATATCGCGAATCTGGATTTCGGCTTCCGGTTGTCGGGGGACCATCCGAGCTGGCGACCGCTCCGCGTGTATACGGACGGGTCGAAGACATACATCGAATTTCCCCGCTCCATCAGTTCGAGCACGGCTCCTGCGCTGGTCGCGCTCGACAATGACGGCGGGTGGTTCTCCAGCCCGACCGAGCAGATGGTAAATTACCGGATGCAGGGCGATCGGTACATCGTCGATCGCGTCCTCGATCGAGCCGAGCTGGTTTCTGGGGTGGGTAGTGATCAGACGCGCGTGATCATCACACGGGACGGTACGCCATGACCAATCCCCTTCGCCTTGGCGTGTCGTTGTTCGTGGCCTGCTCGCTCGGGGCATGTGCCCTGGGACCGGGCAACTCCTACGTCGGCCACGTAGACACGCAGGCGGACGCGCAGGTGCTGGCCGGTGACATGGCGGATTTCGTGGCGGGGCAACTCCCGGCCGCGTCCAGCGCGGTCGTGCTCGATCCGACGCCTTCCGACCAAGTTGGCAATGACCTGACTCCGGCATTCGTGGCGGCGCTGCGGGACCGGGGCTTCGCCGTCGCGGATGCGAGGCTGGGCGGTGCTCCGGGCACACACCACATCCGCTACCTCGTGACGCGCCTGGACACCGGCGATCTGGTGCGCGTCACGATCGACGGTGGCGCCGCCGAGGCGTCCCGCTTTTTCGTCCGCAACTCCGCCGGTGACTTGCAAGCCGGCGGCCCGTTCACGGTCCGGCAGATGGCGGAAGCGAACTGATGGACAGCGCTGTTCCCGACGGCCCAGACCGTTCCCCGCCCCTCCTGTCGCCGCCGCCGCGCCGGGGCCGGGGTGTTCGCCGGCTGAATCGCGTTCCGGTCCTCATCTTCGTTGGTGGCGCGATGCTGGTGGTGGCGGCCGTTGGCTACACCTATCGTGAGCGCATGGCGCAGGCCGCTGCCGACGTGCGCGCCGCGGATCAGAAGCCTCCGGAACCCGCAAGCAGCGCCGCTGTTCTCAATGACGCGCCCGCCACGGGTGAGGTTCAGGCAGCGGTGTATCGGCCGCCACATCTGCCACCAACGCGGCAGCAATCCTCGCCACAAACGCAAGCCACCGCCGCACCATCGGACCATGGCGGTACCGGAGCCGCACAACCCGATGAAGATGGTACGAAAGCGCGGCGGCAGGCTTGGCAAACGTACTACGCCCAGGTCGCACAGGTGCAAAAGGCCCGGCTCTCGGCCGCGCAGTCGGCAATGACAGCGAGCAGCGGCTTGACCGATGGTCAGCAGACCGCCTCGAACACTGGTACCCCGGCGGCAACTGGTGGTGCGGTAACAGGCCAGACGGGTGTGATGCCAGGCGGCCCAACGGGCTATGCCGGCGCACCAGTCGTCGCCGGCGGCTATGGCTTTGGGTTGCCGGTCTCTCCGCCGGCCCAAGTCGATGCGCCAGGTCAGCGGGAAAAGCAGGCTTTCCTGACGCAGCCGGGCGATACGACCGGAGCCTCGGATGATCTGCAAGCGACGCTGCGAGAACCTTCGTCGCCCTACCAGGTCATGGCCGGTACCGCGATTCCAGCGGTCATGGTGGGCGGCATCAACAGCGACATGCCCGGCATGATCGTCGGCCAGGTGGCGGAGAACGTGTACGACACTGCCACCGGCCGCTACCTGCTGATCCCTCAAGGCGCCAAGCTGATCGGCAAGTACGACAACACCGTCTCCATGGGTCAGACCCGGGTCGGCGTGATCTGGACGCGGATCATCTACCCCGACGGCGAGTCCATCGACCTCGGCTCGATGGAGGGAGCGGATCAGGGTGGCTACGCCGGCTTCCACGATCTGGTGGACACGCATTTCTGGTCGAAGATCGGCAACGCGCTGCTGATCTCGATCGCCGGCGCCGGCGTGCAGCTTTCGCAGCCCCAGGCCGTGAACGGTCAGAACTACAATTCCCAGCAGATCGCCGCAGCGGCCCTCGGCCAGCAATTCGGCGAACTGGGACAGGAATACGCGCGCGCTGGTCTCTCGATCCCGAACACCCTCGAAATTCGTCCGGGCTACCGGTTTGTCGTGATGGTCAACAAAGACATGCACTTGCGACCGTATGTAGACCCTCGCATAGCCGCTAGCTCTCTACCCGTCAGTTTCGGCCCTGTGATGCGATGACCCGATGGCCGCAAAGATTTCATCTGGTGCGGACCGGGCTGGCCAAATGTACGGGATCACCGCGCACCAATATGCCCCTTCGTAAGTTCTCCGATCGTTGATCATACTCGCCGTATGCAAGAGAGGAAAAGCGAACGCTCATATTCATTGCGACGGACCAGATACAACGGTTCGTACGGCCACGTGCGATCTATGCATGCACGACTCATCACGTCGTAAGCAGAACTTTGCCCTGCTAACTCTGATCCCTATATTTCCGCCTACGGGCGGTAACCAATCATTCGAGGGGCGAGTGACCTCCAGCGTCAGCCAACCGAGTGAGATTTGCAGTCTTGCTGTTGGTCCGTTGATATGTAGGGCCTGGATACGCGCCGGCCCCGATGTGCGCAGCAGCTCTATCTCATGCGGTCGGATCAAAGCAACCGCACACCCTGGCGGGCAGTCAGTCGAAACGGGAGGTAATGAAAGCCCTCGGAAATGCGCCATGCCGTCCCGCACCTCGCAATCGAGGCGAACCGATTCGCCAAGAAATTCATGGACGAACGGATTTGCCGGTTCCGCATACAGTCGATCCGGGGTGTCGATCTGCTCAATGCGGCCGGCCCGCAGGACGGCAATACGGTCTGCCATTTCCATAGCCTCAGCTTGGTCATGTGTAACGAAGACACTGGTAAGGCCAAGCCGATTGTGTAGATCGCGTAACCAGACCCGGAGACTTTTACGAACCTTGGCATCCAATGCGCCGAACGGTTCATCCAACAGGAGTAGCCCAGGTTGCGTTGCGAGCGCGCGCGCCAGTGCGACCCGCTGGCGCTGGCCGCCGGAAATCTGATCTGGGTACCGGTTGGCTAGATCGCCAATCTCCATCAGTTCCAGGAGGGAATGCACGCGCGCGCGGATCTCGGGTGAGCTGGGGCGCTGTCGGCGTGCCCGCACCTCCAGCCCGAACGCCACGTTGCGCCCGACCGTCATGTGACGGAACAGCGCATAATGCTGGAAGACAAAGCCGACCCCGCGTTCGCGCGCAGGTACGCCGTGCATGGAGCGTCCGCCGATGAGAATCTCGCCAGTATCGGGAAACTCCAGCCCCGCCAGCATACGCAGCAGCGATGTCTTGCCTGATCCCGAGGGACCCAGCAGCGCCAGGAATTCTCCCTCGGCAATCGAAAGGCTGATACCGTTCAGCGCTGGGGTGGTGCCGAACGCCTTGCGCAGGTCGCGAATTTCGACCTTCATAACAAGCCCCCGCGAGGGCGGCCTATGCGCCACTCCAAGAAGGCTTTCACCGCAAGCGTGACCAAGGCCAGGAGCGATAGCAGTCCCGCCATCGTGAATGCACCCACCCAGTCATAATCATTGAACAGTGCCTCGACCTGCAACGGCATGGTCATGGTCACGCCGCGGATGTGACCGGATACCACCGATACGGCCCCGAACTCACCCATCGCGCGGGCGTTGCACAACAGCACCCCGTACAGCAAGCCCCAGCGGATATTCGGCAAAGTCACCCGCCAGAACGTCTGCCAGCCATTCGCGCCGAGGGTCAATGCGGCCTCTTCTTCGCTGGCGCCCTGGTCCTGCATCAGGGGAATGAGCGTGCGAGCGACGAACGGGAAGGTGACGAACATCGTTGCCAGTACCAGTCCCGGCAACGCGAAGATGATCCGGACGCCCATGCGGTCCAACCATGGCCCGAGCCAGCCATTCGCGCCGAACAACAGCACCCAGACCAGGCCGGAAATCACCGGCGAGACGGAGAATGGCAGTTCGATCACGGTGATCAGCAGGCTGCGTCCGCGGAACCGGAACCGCCCGATGCACCAAGCGGCGGCAACGCCGCATATGGTATTCACCGGCACACTTATCGCGGCCACGATCAGGGTCAGCTCGATGGCCGCAAGTGCGTCCGGATCGGCAAGGGCGTGCAGCACGGGGCCGATGCCGTGGGCAAAGGCCTCCGTCAGCACGACGATCAGCGGCAGCAGCAGCAAAACGACCAGCAGGGTCAGCGTGAGCGCGATGAGCGCGACGCGAGTCGCCGGACGCTCTGCGGTCGGCGCCAGGGAAACGGCAGCGGGCACCGTCGTCTCGCTCATGGTGCACGCCGCGCCATGCGCGCCTGCAACAGGTTGAGCAGGATCAGGATGGCGAACGACACCAGCAACATCACCAGACCCAGTGCCGCTGCGCCTGCATAGTCCAATTCCTCCAGCCGGATGACGATGAGCAGCGGCGCGATCTCACTAATCATCGGCATGTTGCCGGCGATGAAGATGACCGAGCCGTATTCGCCGACGCCCCGCGCCAGCGCGGCGCCGAAACCGGCGATGAGTGCGGGTCCCAGACTCGGCAGTACAATGCGCCAGATGGTCTGGATCCGGGTCGCGCCGAGTGTGGCGGCGGCTTCTTCCGCATCGCGCGGCAGGTCCATGATCACCGGCTCAAGCGTGCGCACGACGAAGGGGAGGCCGACGAAGATAAGCGCCACCAGGATGCCCAGCGGCGTGTAATCCACCTTGATGCCGATGGCCTGTAGCAAGCTGCCAAGCCATCCGCGCGGCGAGAACAATGCCGCCAAGGCGATGCCGGCCACCGCCGTGGGCAGTGCCAGTGGCATGTCGATCAACGAATCTGCCAGGTTCCGGCCGGGAAAACGATAACGTACTAGCACCCAGGCGGTGAGCAAACCGAGCGGCACGTTAATGGCCGCGGCCAGCGCAGCAGTGCCGAAGCTGAGCCGCAGCGCCGCGACGACCCGCGGCTCTGTGATCGAGTGCCAAACGCCGGTGAGACCCAGCGTCCATGGCCGCACCGCCAGCGAAGTGAGCGGCAGCAGCACAATCAGCCCCACCCAGGCCAGTGTGACGCTGATTGACGGCGCAAAGCCCGGCAGCGCCGACTTTCGCATTATGCCGCTTGTCTGATGGCGCGTTCCGGCGCCGTACATCGCGGCAGCACGTCGTGCCTACCGCGAGGCCTCACATTTTGGCTCATGCCGAGGCAAAATGCCGTCGGGTAGGCGAGAATCTCTCGGAGCATGGCATGCCGACCGGTTCGAAGAGCGATGAAGGGGACCCGAGTGGCCGCCTCGTCCAATCGGCGGGCGGCCATCCATAAGGCGGGTCAGACGGCTGGCGGATAAAACACCAAGGTCCTCACCTCAATGCTTTCACTGGGCGGGGCCCCCGGTGCAGCCGGATTGTCGAACGAGGTGTGAAAGGACAGCCGCGCTCGGCCATCGCTGGCGCTGTCATGCACCCGGATCAGCACTGCTTCATCTGGCTGCATTGCCGAGAAGTAGTACCAGCGATGCTCCGGGTTGAACGCTACGGAGGATGTCTCCCCACGCACATGGGGATAGACCAGATCGCTCGCGATCAAGTCGGCGTCGTTGAAGCTGCGGGCGTCGCAAAGCGCGAGGGGGGAATCAAGCACCGGCCCCCGGATCGGCCGCCAGACATTGATGACCCCGAACCGATACTGTAGCAACTCATCGGCCTCGGCGCCCAGGTGATCGCGCACCCGCCGTGGGGCCGAGTTCACCGTATGATCATTGTGGACTCGCCGCGACGGGCCAGGTCGGTCAGCCATACCGGCATTGCGGACATTGTGATCGAACGCCACCACGCGCGACGCCCCGAGCGTGTCTCGCAGCAGGCGCTCGACCTCCGGATAGTACACCGCGCTGACCTCATCCGCGGCATAGAAATCGCGGACCTGCGTCGGTGCGTGCAGGAGTGTGAACCCGTTGCGGTCGAGGGTGAATTCGGCCTCTCGACCGCGGGCGTCTTCGATCAGCAAGTCGTGCGGATCGTCGATGCCATTCCACTCAGCCGCACCCGGCGGCGGCTTGCCGACATAGCGCACCGGTCGCTCGCCGGTACGTTGGAGATAGTGCAGCGTTGCGGTCACGTCCTGCCGAGAAACGGTGGTATCGAGTGGCATGATGGTCCTCCTGTTACCAGCGAAAATGGGCCTTGGCGGGGCGGTCAGTCCCGCGGCTGGGCAACGACGCGAAGGTAGGGCTTCACGGTCTTCCAGCCGTTGGGGAATTTCTGCTTCGCCGCCTCGTCGGAGATCGCGGGTGGAATGATCACGTCCTGGCCCGGCTGCCAGTTCACCGGAGTTGCGACGCTGTGCCTTCCGGTCAGTTGGCAGGAGTCGAGCAGACGAAGGACTTCATCGAAATTGCGGCCGGTGCTCATCGGATAGGTCAGCGTTGCCTTGATCTTCTTGTCTGGCCCAATCACGAAGACGGAGCGGACCGTGGCGTTGTCGGCAGCGGTCCGGCCATTTGCGCTGTCGCCGGCATCCGCCGGCAACATGTCATATTGCTTTGCCACCTTGAGTTCGGGATCGCCGATCATCGGATAGGTGACGGCGTGGCCTTGCGTTTCTTCAATGTCCTTGGCCCACCGCACGTGGTTGGAAACCGGATCAACGCTCAAGCCGATGATCTTGGTATTCCGCTGATCGAATTGCGGTTTGAGCCGGGCCATATAGCCGAGCTCAGTGGTGCAGACCGGCGTGAAGTCCTTTGGATGGCTGAACAGAATCGCCCAACTGTCCCCGATCCAGTCATGGAAACGAATTGGACCCTGGGTAGTTTCGGCGGTGAAATCGGGCGCCTCGGCGTTGATTCGCAGTGACATGATACTCTCCTGGTTGCTAAGTGAACGATTGCAGTCGAAGGCTCACCGCCCTGGTGTGAAGATGCGATCAAACATGCCGCCATCGGCAAAATACTTTGCTTGTGCAGCACCCCATCCTCCGAAATCCTGGATGGTAACCATTTTCAACGGCGGGTAGCGTTCGGCGTACTGCGCCGCTACGGCTGGATCGCGTGGGCGATAGTAATGCTTGCCGATGATCGTTTGCCCCTGTTTGGTGTAGAGGAATTCGAGATAGGCGGTGGCCGCGGCACGCGTCCCCTTGCGGTCCACCACGCTGTCCACAACTGCGACCGGCGGCTCCGCCAGGATGCTCAACGACGGATAGATGGTCTCGAACGCGTCGGCACCGAACTCCTTGCGTGCGAGCCATGCCTCGTTTTCCCAGGCAAGCAGGACATCGCCCAGCTCACGCTGCACGAAGCTGTTGGTCGCGCCGCGCGCACCCGTGTCGAGAACCGGAACGTGGTGGAACAAATCCCGCATGTAGGTCTCAGCGGAGGCTGGTGTGGCATCGGGCCGACGCTCGGCCCAGGCCAGTGCGGCGAGGAAATTCCACCGTGCGCCGCCGGATGTCTTCGGGTTGGGCGTGACGACGCTGACGCCCGGACGAATCAGGTCCCCCCAGTCATGGATGTGCTTTGGGTTGCCTTTGCGCACCAGGAACACGATCGTGCTGGTGTAAGGGCAGGAATTGTCAGGCAACCGCTGCTGCCAGTTGTTCGCGAGCAAGCCATGCTTTGCCAATGCGTCGATATCGGCGGCCAGTGCCAGCGTCACTACGTCGGCCTGCAACCCTTCCAGCACAGCCCGGGATTGCGCCCCGGATCCGCCGTGCGACTGGTTGATCGTCAGGTGATTGTCGGTCTTCTGCTGCCAGACGCGAACGAAAGCGGGATCGATCCCGCGGTAGAGTTCGCGGGTGGGATCGTAGGAGACGTTCAGCAACGTCACGTCTTTTGCCTTAGCGTGCCGAATGGTGGCCACCATTGCGACCGCGGCGCCGATCGCCGTGCGGCGAGTCATTGAGAAAGAGGCCATGGTGAACTCCTGCACCTGCCAAATCAGTCATAGCGAAAGGAGGAATGCGCCCTGTCGCACCGTCGGCATCACGACAGGGCGCTAACTGTTGCGCGGCCACGCGCGGTGTTGCCTGGCATCGGCCCAATCCGGCTGATACCCGGTTGGCGAATTCACCGGCATGTGGCGTATTGCCGACGCATCAGGCATGCCCATCTCTTGGACGATCAGGCGCGCCAGCCACAAATTCGGTGCGTTCCGATGATCGCCGATCAGACGTGCAATCCGGGCAACGCGCGCATCCTCGACGGGCAAGCTACGAGCGATCATTGTTTGCGAACCTCCGTGGTGGCCGACAAGTTCCTCCGAACCCTCATTTCCAGGTCGCAGGCCTAACGTCGCAGCAACCGATCCAGTACGCGGCCTTCGATCTCGGCCGCGGCGGCGTCGCCGCGGTGGCGCGGGCGCGGCAGATCGATCTCGACGTCGAGCGCAATCTGACCCTGCTCCAGCAGCAGGATGCGGTCGGCCAGGGCGACCGCCTCGCTCACATCGTGCGTCACCACGATGGCGGTGAAGCCCTTGTCCTGCCACACGCTCTCGATCAGGTCCTGCATTTCGATGCGGGTCAGCGCGTCGAGTGCACCCAGCGGTTCGTCGAGCAAGAGCAAACCCGGGTGACTGACCAGGGCACGTGCCAGGGCGACACGCTGCTTCTGTCCGCCGGACAACACCATCGGCCAATGCAGTTCGCGGCCGGCAAGTCCGACCTGAAGCAAAGCCTCCTCGGCCAGGTTGTGGCGCTCACGCCGCGTCTGTGCGTGGGCGAGGCCCACGGCAACGTTGGCTGCGACACGCTGCCAAGGTAGCAGGCGCGGCTCTTGAAACATCAGGCGCACTGCCTCGCTGCGATCTCCGCGACGCTCATCGATCTCGATGGTGCCACTGGTCGGGTCGTCCAGCCCCGCGAGCAACCGCAGCAACGTTGATTTGCCGCAGCCACTGCGGCCGACCACGGCAACGAACTCGCCGGGCGGAATGTCCAAGTCGATGCCACGCAGCACACGGTGCTCACCGAACGCCTTTGACACGTCGCGCAGGGTAACGGCAGCGCCGCGTGCAGCGAAGGGCGGCATGACAGGTGCAGGGGTTTCGAATACTGTCGCATCCATCGGGTCAAACTTTCGCGTAGGTGGGGTTCCATTTGAGTGCGTTGCGCTCGAGCAGCCGCGCGACGCTGTCGGCCAATTTGCCCAGCACGGCGTACACCAGGATCGAGAGCACCACGACGTTCACCTGCATGAACTCGCGGGCATTCATCGCCATGTAGCCAATGCCCGAAGTTGCGGCGATGGTCTCCGCAACGATCAGGGTCAGCCACATGATTCCAAGGCCGTAGCGCAAGCCGACGAAGATCGACGGCAGTGCCCCTGGCAGTACGACGTGCCAGAACATCGCGGCGTTCGACATGCCGTAGGCGCGGCCCATCTCCAACAGATGCGGGTCCACTGAGCGGACGCCATGCTGGGTGTTCAGGTAGATCGGAAAGAACACGCCAAGCGCCACCAGGAAGACCTTTGCCTCCTCACCGATGCCAAACCACAGGATCACCAGTGGGATCAGGGCCAGGTGCGGGATGTTGCGCAGCATCTGCAACGTGCTGTCAGTCAGCGTCTCGCTGACCGGGGACAACCCATTCATGATGCCGAGGGCGAAACCGATGCCACCGCCGATAGCGAACCCGACCATGGCGCGCCAGGCGCTGATCTCGATGTTGGTCCATAATGTACCGGACCGGGCAAGCTCCCAACCGGCGGCGGCCACGTCGGTCGGTGCCGGAAGGACCTGCGCCGATAACAGACCCAACATGGCAGCGAGTTGCCATGCTGCCACCAGCAACACGGGGATCAGCCACGGCAAGGCGCGTCTCATGTTGGATCTCCTTCTGAGGCGGGATCGGACGACGGCGTTGGCATCGCGTCCGGTGCCTGCGCACTGGCGTCCGGCGGGCGCGACAGCTCTGCCAGCCACAGGTCGGCCGCGGTGGGCCAGCCAAGGCCCTCCAGCGACAGCGCCATGACCGTGAGCCACCGGTCGATCCGGTTGCCGAGCGGCTGTTTTGACTGTTTCGCGCGCCACCATGTCATTCCGCCGCGATGCGTGGCGCGTCGGCACGGAAATCCCGCCCAGGTTTTTCGTTGCGCAGGCCGATACCGAGGGCAGGGAATAGCAGCTCGGCGACGCGATACGCCTCTTCCAGGTGCGGATAGCCGGAGGCGATGACCGTGCCGATGCCGAGCGCCTGGTAACCATGCAACCGCGCCGCGATGGTCTCGGGACTGCCCACCAGCGCCGTTCCGACACCATGGCGTACCAGCCCGATCCCGGCCCACAAATTGGGACTGACTTCCAGCTTGTCGCGTCTGCCGCCATGCAACTCGAACTGACGGCGCTGTCCTTCCGAGTCGGATTCCTCCCGCAGGCGGCGCTGCGCCGCGGCGATGGAGCTGTCGGATAGACGGCTGATCAGCCGCTCTGCGGCGGCCCACGCCGCGTCGTCGGTTTCGCGTACGATGAGATGCACGCGGAGGCCGAAGTCGAGGCCCCGCCCAAGCGTGGTTGCCCGCTGGCGCGCTGCGTCCACCTTCTCCGCGACTTGCTCCGGCGGCTCGGCCCAGGTGAGGTAGGTATCGACGTGCCGGGCCGCGACCTCGATTCCGGCCGGCGATGAACCACCGAACCACAGCGGTGGATGGGGCTGCTGAACGCTGTCGAAGGCGCCCAGCCGCGCATTGCGCGCGGTCAGATAGCGTCCGGCGTAGTCAATGCCGCCTTGGAACAAGCCACGCCAGATCGTCAGGAACTCGTCGGTCTGGCGGTAGCGCTCGTCGTGATCCAGCAGCACGCCGTCACCGGCCAGTTCGTTCGGTAGGCCTCCGGTGACGATGTTGAGCAGCAGCCGCCCGTCGCTGATGCGATCCAGGGCGGCGGCCTGACGCGCCGCCAAGGCCGGGCTTAGAATCCCCGGCCGCAGGGCCACCAGGAATTTCAGCCGTTGCGTCAGCGGCGCCAGCGCCGACGCGACGGTCCAGCCGTCGAGGCAGTTGTTGCCGGTCGGCAGCAAGACCCCTTTGAATCCGAGACGGTCGGCGGCCGTTGCGATTTCGCGGAGATAGGCGAAGTCCACCGGGCGATGGCCCGCCGGCGAGCCGAGGTAGCGGCCATCGCCGCTCGTCGGCAGGAACCAAAGCAAGTCGAGCGTTGCGTTTGACATGGTGCGATCTTTCAGGGTGCGGCAAAGATCAGGCGTTGGCGTGCCAGATCTCCTTGCGGACATCGATCGCCATGGGGATGATGCCGAGCTTGTAGAAGCGGTCGGCTTCGGCCTGCTGCGAGTGCACGTTTTCCTCGCTCATTGGCAGCACTTCCAGCGGATTGCGTTGTAGCGAGCGCAGCAGCGCCGCTTCCGGCACGCCCGTGGCGGCCGAGACCAGTTGCGCCACCTCGGGCCGGTGCGCTGCGGCCCAGGTACCGATGTGGCCCAATTCCTGCACCGCTTTGGCGATGATGGCGGGATTCGCCTCGACGTAGGCCTGGCGCGCCATGAAGTAGGAGAATTGCTTCACGATATCGGACGATTTCGCCAGCACGCGCACGCCGGGCCGGGTCTCGTAGATCGCGTAATATGGGTCCCAGATGGTCCAGGCATCGATGTTGCCGCGTTCAAAAGCCGCCGCAGCATCGGCCGGCGCCAAGTATGCGGGCTGCACGTCGTTGTATGGGATGCCGGCCTTCTCCAGCGCGACGACTGTCAGGTTGTGAGCGCTCGATCCACGCGCGAAGGCGATACGCTTGCCGCGCAGGTCCTTCAGCGTTTCCAGCTTGGAACCGGGCGGTACCAGGATGGCGGAAGCGCCCGAGGGCAATGCCGCGACATAGAGCAAATTGGCACGGGCGACCTGGGCGAAGATAGGCGGTGTGTCGCCTACGCCACCGATGTCGATGCTGCCCACGCGCATTGCCTCCAGCATCGGCGGCCCATACTGGAACTCCGCCCACTGCACCTGGACCCCAAGTGGATTGAGGCGCTCCTCCAGGCCGCGGTTTTGCTTGGCAGCCATTTCAATGGCCTCGCCTTTCTGGAATCCGACGCGCAGCACTTTGTCGGTGGCACCCGTTGCGGATCTGGCTGCCGCAGCGGCGCCAACCGCGGAAAGAACAGTCATGAAAGCCCTGCGTGAGATCATGTGATAAACTCCTGTGCCAAGGTGCTGACGGGCCGGTCATTCAGCCGCGCGTGCGAGCGCGCTGTTAGCCGCGTGCAGGCTGTCGATTGTGGGCGCTTGCTCGTGCGCGAGCGCCCGCCGCGCCAGACGACGGATATCGTCAAGCCGGGGCCATATGGTTTCACCGAGATCCTCGACGCGCGGATCGACCGCGATGAAACGAAAGCCTTGGTCGAGGCGGAGGGCGACACCGACAAACCTGCCATCGATGTCGATGACGTGGGATTGCAGCATGGGATGAACCCTAATGACGGGGTGTGGTGAGGAAGGTTTGTTGGCAGTACCGGGGTACGACATCGCCCCGCCCCCAGGAGTCGGCGACATGGCGCAGTCCACGCCCGGGGCTGTTCCTGGCCCGGACGCCGTACGACATCGGGAAGACCTGAACTCACTTCCATTTTCCCGCCTCAACGAACCGGCTTTTGGAGGGATCGCCCCACGCCTTAAGAGAATATCCTTCCTCGTTCGGTCAAGTATCTGCCGTGAGAAAGACTCCTATTCTCCAAGATAGCCCAAACACGCGGAATCGGTCTCTGGCAGGGCCGTGGCCGGAGGACGCCCCTGGACCCCCGCAGCGCCGAATGCCGCACCTGTCACCCGGAATGGAGGCGCGTCCCGACGGCCCAACCGATCACGCACCGTCTCCGCCAGGTCCCGACACTGACGGCGTATGTCCGGCACCGCCGTGATCTCCCATGCCGCGGCTTTGGTGGGAGGCCCAATGGCAAACAACCGCTGCGACGGAATGCCGTAGCGGCCGACCACGGCACCCTCAGCCGTCGAATCAAGGCCGAGGTGCAACGGGTCCGGCCGAGCGATCCCAGTCTGCAACAGCGCGAACATCAAGGGATCGCTGCTGCACGCGACGTTGGTCGCGGGGCCGGTACAGTTCACGACGCGCTGCGCTTGAATTTCGAGCGGCGTACTCGACTGCGATTGACGGAAGACGATCGTCGCCTGGGTGTCTTGGCTCGCAACGCCGATGACGTGGCCGCGGTGAATGCGGAGTTTGCCATTCGCCAAAGCCTGGTCGACGCACTCGGCTACGTTGGGCGGCATGCGGTGACGATGCACATCCCACCATGGGCGCACGTGACGCAGAAACCGCTTGCGATCAGCGAGACTCATCCCGCGCCAGAGGTCTTGCGTCAGGGGGCGCAACGAATCAATCACAGGCTGCCATCCGTGACCGTCGGCTATTGACCGTTCAATTTCAGCCTCGTCAAAAGAATCTGTGGGCGACATCCGGTTCCGGCAGTTTGCCAAGTGCATGGTACAACGCGGTTTCCGTCACGTGGAACGTGCGGAAGCCGTAGGATTTTCGCATGGTCAGTTTCGC
>Ga0335072_10008909_pt1 | contig 14511 bp, 13 predicted proteins | sample Lox_Sample_21_FD_206725 | JGI IMG/M metagenome (GOLD analysis project Ga0335072, IMG submission 206725) | Soil microbial communities from Loxahatchee National Wildlife Refuge, Florida, United States - Lox_Sample_2.1 | ecosystem: Environmental > Terrestrial > Soil > Wetlands | place: USA... | reverse complement strand
AGTTTCCCGGCTTAGTGTTGTGGGCAGATGCCGCAGGTACGCCATGAGCGACCACAGCTCGTCGACCTTCAGAATGCCCTTTAATTCCGCCATCCCGGGGGGCCAAATACCGTTATCGAGGACCAACTTCAACTGACCATCGGTGTAACTCTGACGTGTGCTGATGCCATTTGGATGAGAAGGATTTGCAAGCTGGTGACAAACGGCTGACAACTTCGAGTCGGAACCCGTACACCATCTCACTTAGCAGCTCAGGGAAGGTTCCCCTGTCCACCCATTCCCGCAAATGGATCAACCCCATCTGTTCTGACTTCGCTAAGGAGAGATTAATATGCATGTTCGCAGGATCGCAGTCGGCGCGTGGCTCGGCTTGGGCCTTCTCATGGTTTCAGCCCAGGCCGAGGCGCAATATCGCATCACCAATCTGGTCTCGAATCAAGTCGGGCAAGCCAAGACCATCGATCCACTGCTCGCCAACCCCTGGGGATTAGCCCGGAGCGCAACCAGCCCCTGGTGGGTCAGCGATAACGACACCGGCTGGTCTACGCTCTACGATGACACCGGGACACAAGAGTCACTCAGGGTTTTGATTCCCACCCAGGGCAACGGGCCCACCGAACCGACAGGTCTAAACGGACCGGGCACGCCGACGGGAATCGTGTACAACGGATCGTCGACAGACTTCCAGGTTCAGGGCAAGAAAGCATCTTTCATTTTCGCCACGCTGGACGGCACCATCAGCGCATGGGCGCCAGGAGTAAACGCCAACGAGTCGTGGATCGTGGTCGACAACTCAGCCAACAAGGCGATGTACACAGGCCTGGCCATCACCAGTTATTCCTCGGGGAATTATCTCTACGCCGCGGATAACACGAACAACGTAATCGATATGTACGACGGCACCTTCACATGGGTGAAGTCGTTTAGTGATCCGTCGATTCCAACGACCTTCTCAGTATTCGGCATCCAGGACATCAATGGCCTGGTCTACGTCGCGTATGCTGTCCCGAACGTCGGCGCCGGCGGTTACATTGACGTCTTCACTGAGGCCGGTGACTTTGTGAAAACACTGGTCCAGGGAACGCGACTCAACCAAGCCTGGGGCATGGCCGCGGCTCCCCCAAATTTTGGACCGTTGAGCAATACTCTGCTGGTTTCAAACAACTCCGTCGCCGGTACCATCAATGCATTTGACCCTCTTACCGGGAATTTCGTGGGTACGATAAGGGACCATGACGGGAAGCCAATCGTCCTGAACAACCTGTGGGGAATTGCTTTCGGCGGAGGGAACACAACTAACGGAGCGGCAAACGAACTCTTCGTTACCGTGGGCCAGGGGATTGGCACCGCGGAGTTGGCCGGCACGTTTGCGAAAATCATCTACAAGCCATAGCCGGCGACACCACCATTGAATTGACCGGCTGCTTTGCGTCAATCGTCTACAAGCAGAGGTTGACAGAAAAGCTTGAGAAGAAGAGGGAACCCGGGTCGCCTGAAAAGGGAGGCCCGGGTTCCTTCAGATTCCGCGATCTTAATATTCACAAAGTGCGAGCCGCCGCTCGTTCTTCGCTCGCTTGAGGGTGGTCCTGGAGCAAAGAACGCTTCAAAAATCCCAATCAAACATGATCGCTGAAGCGGTAGCCGACATGCGAATCCGTCTGCAGGTACCTGGGATTCGCGGGATCGTCTTCGATCTTCATCCTGATCTGCCGGATAAACGTACGCAGGTACTCGAGCTCGTTCCCGTATTCGGGCCCCCACACCGAGCGGAGCAGCTGGGCGTGAGGAATCGGCTTGCCCGCGTGCACCATCAGGTAGTGGAGCAGCTCGAATTGCTTTGGCGTCAGATGAATCGCCAGACCGCGCTTTTCGACCAGGTGCCGGCTTGGATCGATCATCATCTCGCCGATCGTGATGGGCGACTCGGTGTCTTCAAAGGCCTTGTTGCGCCTCACCGCCGCGCGCAGGCGGGCGGTGAGTTCGCGCAGCTGGAACGGCTTGGTAATGTAGTCGTCGGCGCCCGAATCGAGCGCCTCAACCTTGCGGTCTTCGCTGCCTTGAACGGTCAGCATAATGATCGGCAGCCGCGGAGATACCTTGCGGATCATTCTGCAGACTTCAACGCCGTCAACTCCCGGCATGTTGATGTCGAGCAGCACGGCGTCGAATTGCGCCATCCTCACCAGTGCCAGCGCCTCTTCACCTCGCGCCGCCTCCACAATCTCGAACCCGAGGTTAGCCAGAATCGTCCGCAGCGATAGCCGGATCGACCGCTCGTCGTCCACGATCAGTACGGTGCCAGCATCCCGATTCATTCCCGGTCTCCTTTATTGTGGGGCAGCGACAGGAAAAACGTGGTACCTTCGCTCGCGTCGCTGATCACCCATGCGTGCCCGCGATGCGCCTCGGCCGCCATCTTCACCGTTGATAACCCAATCCCGGTGCCCGCCACCACCTGCGTCGTGCCCTCGCTGCGATAAAAGCGCTGGAAGATCTTCTCCCGGTCGGCAATTGGAATGGCCGGCCCGAAGTTATGTACTGAAATCAGCACCTCAGAATGGCTCTGGCACGCCGCTATCTTCACCGCGGTGCCTGCGAATGAGTACTTCGCGGCATTGTCGAGATACTGGGCCAGCGCCATCGACAACAGGTCTCTGTCGCCCCTCACGGTCAGCGAAGGGTCGGGTACAGCCATCTCCACCGGATGGCCCGACATTCTTCCTTTCTGTTCTTCCAAAGCCATCCGCACCAGCTCTCCTACCCGGATCTCATCCTGCGCCACACCGATCTCGTCGGCCTCGAGCTTGGCTGTTTGCAGCAGCCGCGTGCTCAGCTCTCCCAGTTTGTTCGACTCATCTTCGATCAAGGCAACGAGTTCCTGCTGCGCCTGGTTCAGCTTACCCACTTCGCCCAGCCCCGCGCTGGCTGTGCTGATCGCCGTCAGTGGGGTTTTTACCGCGTGCGCCAGCGAGTCAAGCACCGCCGCCCGCAGCCTCTCAGTCTGGTGTGCCGCCTCTATCTGGCTCTCCTTTTCGAATGAGGCGCACCTGTCCAGCGTGATTGCCGTCAGCGAAGCGAGGGCGTCTGCCGCGAGAGACCCCATATTGCCGCGCACAACGATTGCTCCAACCGAATTAGCGCCAACCCTCAAAACCCGCTGCGTCGTTCCCGCCGCCTTGTCTTCTCCTTCTGTTTGCTCATCAAAACATTCACGGGCAAGGTCCTTCTCCAGGTCGCGCCAGGTTCCCGCTGTATCGTAAGTTCCCGAGTTGGCGTCGTAGATAGCTACGGCCTCGACGCCAAATATTCTCTGGATCAGTTGTGCGATCTGCGGCCCTGGCGCCTTATGCATGTTGATCAGCAACGTGCTCCGGCTCAGCTCGTAAAGCTGCTCCATCGACGTGCGCTGCAACTGCACCTCAAACGAGTTCATGCGTTCGCGTGACGAAAGGCGGCTCACCACCAGCGCGCTCGCTTCAAATGCTCCCAGTGCGACCCAGTCCTGCGGATCAGCGATGCTGAAATGGAATAACGGCGGATAGAAGAAATAATCCAGGCAGGCACACGCCAAAACCGAAACAATCGACGCTTGCCAGAATCCGGCGAGGATCGCTACGCACACCACCACCAGCAGGAAGAGGAATCCAACCGGAGCCGGATTAAAGTGAAGCGTATACCCCGCGAACGTAAGGAGCGCAACGGCCCAGGCGCCCAACAGGCTTTGGCCGACAAACTGCTTGCGGGTGAACCTGTTTTGTTCACCAAGGATTTCTGAAATCTTCATGATGCCGGACGTGGCCAGATACAAGACATTCAATGGAAATCCTAGTGAGTGGGTCGTTAGTGAAACATAAGGAAGTTACAAAGAGTCCAATGGCCTCAAAAGCGCGGGCCCGACCTCAACTGCCCAGCATCTCATGAGGCCATGTCAGCTCGAATCGCCTGGCTTTGGTTAGCGGCGCCCTTTTCAGCCTGACGCCGCGCGGCATACCATTTGCTCCTGCCGTCTACTGCTGAGCGCTCGCGGCGAGTCCCTGGTAGTTGGTTGCCTGCGCGTTCATCTGCTGCGCCTTGTAAGTAAAGTACTCGTAGCGGTTTCTCGATGAATCCGCCGGTCGCGGATACTTCTGATTCGGCACAAAATTTCCCCGGCTTAGCTCGAGCCATTCATGCTTCTCTTCAGCCGCCTTCTGCTCGTAGCTTTCTCCCCGCAAGCTGAAGTAAGTCGCCAATGTTTTGTACTGCTCCGCCGTATGCGCTTCGCTGATCATCTTCTTCAGATCCGCGTGACTCAAACTCGGTGAAGTGGTTTGGCCGACACACGCGACGCAGGCAACTAATATTCCAGCCGCACACGCAATTACCGATTTCACCTTCCGCATTATTCAGTAACCTCCCTCATTGAGAAAGCATGGACGGAAACCTGTGAAGGAGGCATGAATACGCGGTTCACTTAGAGGATGAACTTATGGTTTCCTTATAGGTTTTCACTTCGGCGCGATTTACGCGATAAAGAAAGAGCGCCGGACAATTGCGGCGCCGGCGCTTCCATTCCAGGGAATGAGGAACTTATGAGGGAAGAATGTGATTTGCGTATGGCTGCATGAAGGCCCGGAACCGCGTGTAACTCATTTACGTGCGGACCGGGCCCTGATTACAGGTTAGAACTTCACCATCAAATCGATGTCGACATACTGCTCGTCCTTGCGCAAATCGGGATACCAGATGCCGCCGTGCGGGCCGCTGCTGGTTGTGCCGCAATAGGCACCGACATAGGCAGGTGCTCCAAATCCATCAGCGTTGTTGGGAACCTGACCAATCGGTTGTCCTGCAGGCGGCGCGACCGCCGAGCCGTCCATGCAGGCGAATTCGGTCGGGCTCCCATTGTTGGCGCCGTATAACGCCCCTGCATAGGCTGGCGGTGTCATGCCTCCGTGTCCCGCCCAGTAGGGAACGTTGGCGTGCCGGTAGCCGTACTCCCAGCGCCACGTCAGCCACTCTACCGGCATGTAATCATAGGTCGCCGAAACGTCCCACGCCTTGAAGGGATCACCGGGGTTGCCGGTGAAGTAAGGTGCGTTGATGGCGTCGGACGATGCTGACTCGCCGTTGATTGGCGGCAGCAGAACCAGGTAGCGTCCGGGGTTGTTGAGTTGACCTCCGCCGAGGGTGAAGCCGTCATGGTCATGGTTGGTCCAGAGGCGGTCGTAGACCATGTACCCGATCATGCTCTGCTTCGGTCCTCTAGTTGAGGACAGAGTGCCGCCGTGGCATTCGACCCCGTTGCCGAATTCGCAGCCCACGTCGCCCGTGAAGCTGAAAGCCATCTTATCAATCCCGTTACTCGTAGGCTTGTCGTAGTACTTGATCTCAAGGCTATTGTCGGTGTGAACGCGCTCGCGGCCCGGAACGCCAAGATCGTCGTTACCCAGGCCGTAGTTGTTGCTGATGATGTTCATCCACGGGTAGGGCGTCCACTTGAGCTGCCCGCCGATTCCTTTGCGCGTGCCCGGCGAACCGTAGGATTGCCAGCCGTTAACGATCCAGGGCTCGATTTTCAGATGCTCGGTGGGAAAGATCTGAATGCGGATCCCCTGGAAGAACCACGGCGTATTTGAAGAAACGTAGGAAGGTTGATAGGCCCAGTTATCGAAGTTATAGTAACTGAACAGTCCGATATACGACATAAAGATGCCGGCGTCGAGGTTAATGCCGTGCATCACGTTCGTGATCTGGTATCCGCCGTACATTTCGGAGAAGTATCGGTCGGCGTCCGCAATATCCCACTGCCCCTTTGAGTAGCTGCCGTCGTTGCGGATGGTCGCGGTGGAATACATGCCGAACTGGGTCATGAAGCGCGCGTGGGCATGATCGAGATGAAAGTCGCCGCCCAGGCCCAATTGTTCCACCTGAATTTCGTTGGTGCGGAAGAGCTCGCTCGATCCGCTCATCGTATCGTCTTTTGGACGGTTGAAGTCGTAGTTATACGTGATATCGGCGCGAATCTCGGGCGTAAAGAACTTCGAGTCGTAGGCCACATCCTTGTTACGCGGATTGCCATTCAGCCAGGTCCAATCCCAATCGGAAAAGGCCGGCGCGTGTGGATCGGGCGGTGCGGGCGTAGCGGCTTGCTCCGTTGCCGCCGGCGATGCCGCCGGCGGCGCATTCGCCGGGGCAGCGGCCTTTAACATCGCAGCCGGTTTATTGCCAACCAGGTCGCGCTCCGCGGCTGTCAGCGCCGCTGCATCGCTCCTGCTCTGCTCCGCTTCCGAGCGGTCATGCTTCACTTGCTGTTCAAGCTCGGTAATTCGCGCTTTCAACAAGTCGATTTCCTGATCCACAGTCAAGCGCGGTTCTGTCGCACTCGAATCCGTCGAAGCCTTCCCAGCTGTTTTTGTCGTGTCGGTGGCCGCCGGAGGATCGGAGTGTGCCACCTGCTCTGTCTGAGCTGGTGCAGCCGGACTGCTTTGCCCCAATGCGGCGCAAGTCATGCCGGCGGCTAAGGCCACCAGCGTCATGGCGTTCCAAATGCAGCCTCTCATTTTTACCTCTCGCCTTCCGCGAAAAATGAATGAATAAGTCATCGCTTTGATTACAGAATTCTCTTCATCTCCCGTCTGATTGATGTCCCAATGCCGCCAGATCGCCGGCTGTTCAATCGGGACCAAGTGGGTAGAGTCTTCCCGTTCCGAGGTCTGTTGACACCAATGCCTCGATTCCAGGTCCTATTGCACTTGATTCTGCATAAATGAACCGTAAAGCATCTATAGGTTGTTCATTAAGGCGAAAACGACCTATGAACTTATGTCCTTGCTGACTTACGGCGTCTTCGGTTCATGCGTTATCACGCTGTGGTCAATCGAGGTGGCTCTTTCTTAAAGTAAAAGACACCTGGCCGAATCGAATGTGTAAAGACTTGAACCGAAAACGCTATTGTCCGGAAGCAGACAGTGTTTTCCTGCTGGTGTGGCGTTCCGCGTAACACGCATTCAAGCGAAGCATTTACGAAAAATGATTATTGCGGCGACAACTAACCTGTGTAGGGCGGCACAGATGCGCACAAATAGCGCGTGACACCCCTCGAAGTCGAAGATGCAGCGGTGTTAAATGCAGCATGACGGGACCGGTATAAAAAAAGCATGAACTTAGACGAAGTTATTTTTGCAGGGATTCGCTATCTCCCCGGCGGGAGTGTTGCAAATGCCGCATTAGGATAGCTGACGCCTTGCTTCCGGCAGAAACTGCCCGTTCCGGCGCCGCATTCCCCCAGGGCGATCTGCTCATCTTTCTCACTTTCGAGGTCATCCTGGTCAAGCTGTTGGGCCAGAGACTGAGCCTGCACTTTCTCGTCGGCAGATTAGAAACGTATCGCCAACCGGCGTGAGACGGGGTCAGCACCTCTGTTGAATCGACACAGTTTTCTCAGGAGGGGCCTGGATAGGCGTCTGCGCCAAGGGCCATGCTTTGCGATGGCTGCCTCCAGGGCATTGCTGCAACTGCCGGTATTCGGAGATGGGGCGGCCGTGATTTCGAAGCTACAGCCGCCCTCTTCAGCAGCATGAAAACGAGGCTGCCTTGTTGCACACGGACGACAGCCGCAATTACCACGGCCTGCAAGCCACTGCCGCAGGGGCGTTGAATGATTTGGGCAGGAGCGCTCGAAGGCAATCCTGAGCCGAGAGCGATTTGACGCGCGGGATTGATGCCCCCGCTGGCCTGGAGCACATCGCCAACAATCACGTCGACAATGTCGGTTTTCGGGAGGCCTGCGAGCACAGGGCTGGCGGCAGCCAAGATAGAGGTCGGCGAGAGGCCTCAACTCGGTAGGTAAACTGCTGATATCACGATGCTTGTTTGTCTGTGTGAGAGTTATCTTTTGGGTTTTTTAGGTTTCTTAGGGACGAGAGAGGAGACAAGCTTCTCCAATTCAGCTAATCGGCTCTTTAACGCCTCCACATCTTCCGTCTCCCGTTGCCCGCCTCCTTTTCCTGCCACTTCCGTGGGGTCCTCCACGGCTGCGGACGATTTTCCATTCTCCGCTTTATCGCGATTGGGGTGGAGATTTTGCATGAACTCGAAGGGGTTCAATTGCGGAGCCATCACCCGGTAAGTGCTCTGATAAAAGTCAAGCATAGCCCTCATGTACTTCAGAGTACTTTCCTGGCTGATGCGGCCGGAAGCGACGACCATTTCGCGCAGCAGATCAAGCGGAAATTTAGAATCGTGTGTCTTGGCGTCTTCAACAACAATCTGGGTCAGAATGAGCCGGGTAATATCATCGCCGTTGGCGACATCGATTACCTGCACGTCATTGCCTTGCTGCAGAAGTTGAGCGACCTCCGCGAGGTTCACGTATCGGCTGTTGGTTGTGTCATAGAGGCGCCGGTTCTCGTATTTTTTGATGACTACCGTCTTCTGCGCCATAGATTTTCCAATTTTACCCCTTGACAGGAGACATAAGCGGGGCTACGTTTAAGGAAATGCTGCAATGCAGCATCATTTGCAGCACGGAATAGAGTACGGAGGACAATATGAAGGTCAAGGAAACAGGACCTGAGGGACCGGTAACAGCCGGCGAAGGCGAAAAACCAGACGTGATCGACTCTGTAACCCAGCTCTATACCAGCGGTATCGAGCGTTTGGCCGAATTCCAAAAGAAGGGATTGGAGCTCGCGGTTCAACACAACGCAGAATGGGTGAACACTTGGAAGAAACTTACGCTGGCCCCGCCGGGACTCTTGATGCTCGATCTGGCGAGCACCGCTTTTGAGCGCTTCGCAGACACTCAGAAAGGCGCGATTGATCTGATCGTGGAGCAGAGTCATGCACTTGCCGACCTAGTGAAGGAGCGCAAGCTCAAGGCGTCAGATACCCTGGAGGAAGCCAAGACAACAGCTCAAGAGGCAATTGAGCACTCGGTGGCTGCTCAAAAGACGGCGATCGACTATGCTGCGAAGCAAGCCAAGGCAGTATTCGAAACAGCCAAACAGCAACTCGGCTATGCCGGCACGCCAGTGGAAGCGGCAGCCAATGCAGTCGAGCGCGGAATGGACGTCGTAGTCGAGGCTCACAAGGAGTTGCTCGACACCATGAAAGAACCGATGGTTCATTGATTTTCGAATTCGATAAGCCCGGTCCGCACGAATGGCGGCTTTAGCGGCAGCGAGTGATTGAGCCGCAATCATGCGGTTCTTCCTGCCCCGTTCAGGTATATGCTTTGTGTGAACGAAAGGCGGGAATTGGATATGGCTGCAAATGAGGAAAACGGCAAGCCGGTAGATCCGTTCGAAGCATTTCGCGGAATGCGGGACGCCTATCTTGAAGGCATGTCGAAGGTACTGATCAACGCTGTGAACAGCGAGGAATATGCCCAGGCCACGGGCGCCCTGCTGAATGGCTCTCTCACTCTCTCCGCGCCATTCCGTGAGGCGCTCGATAAAGCGATGATCATGGCGCTGGAACAGTTATCTCTGCCTTCGCGGCAACAGGTTACAGCCTTGGCGGAACGCTTCACGAACTTTGAAATGAGGCTCGATGATGTCGACCTCAAGTTGGATCGAATCATCGAGCTCTTATCAGTGAGCCGGCCCGCACCTGGCGCGGTATCCCCTGGCGTAAGCCGGCCGGCGGCTTCAGGGGCAAAATCGCCGCGCCATGCTGGCACAAAAAAAGTCTAGAGGCCTATATGACGCAGGCTGCGGAAATTTCCAGCGACTGGTCGGCTCTCGATCAAAAGTTCCAGACTTTTGTCAGATTGATGACGACAAAAGCGACGATCGGACAAACTCCCAAGACACTCGTATGGACGCTCAATAAAGCAAAACTCTATCGTTACATTCCTGTCGTTCCGCTCGAACGGCGGCATCGTATACCCTTGCTGCTCATATTTGCGCTCATGAATCGTCCCACGATTCTCGATCTTCGCCCAGGCCACAGCTTTGTCGAATTCATGGTCTCCCGAGGCTTTGATGTGTATCTTCTGGACTGGGGAGTTCCCGGTCCGGAAGACAAAGACCTGAAATTCGACGACTACACACTGGACTACATGCCCAGGGCAATCCGCAGGATGAAGGCGCTGTCGGGATCTGACGAATTCAGCTTGCTGGGGTGGTGCATCGGCGCAATTCTGACCACGATTTATGCCGCGTTGCGGCCGAACGACGGTCTGCGTAACCTGCTATTGCTGACAGCGCCGCTCGATTTTTCTGACCGGCAGAGGCTGACCTTTGCGCGCTGGACAGACGAGAAATACTTCGATGTCGATAAGGTCCTCGCCGCTTTTGGGAATATGCCCGGCGAGATGATCGACTACGGCGCCAAGGCTCTCAAGCCCATTGAGAACTACATCACCAGCTACTGCAAGTTATGGGACAACCTGGACGATCCACGGGTCGTAGAAGCCTGGCACGCGATGAACACGTGGGTGACCGACATCTTTCCGATGGCTGGCGGGGCTTACCGGCAACTCGTGGTGGATCTTTACCGCAACGATCGTCTGATGAAGGGCGAGTTGGAGATCCGCGGTGAGTTAGTTGACCTGAAGCGGTTGAAAGCGAACGTGCTCACGGTTATCGCCGAGGGCGACCATATCACGCCGCCCTGCCAGTCGGAAGCGATCGTATCGAGAATCGGAAGCAAAGACACCGAAGTGTTCCGCGTCGCGGGCGGTCACATCGGCATCATGGCTGGAAGCAGGGCACACCAGCAGACCTGGCCGCATATCGACTCGTGGCTGGCGGCCCGCTGCGGATAGCCGATGCTGCGATTACATGTAGATTCCTCCATTGACGTTGATCTGCTGACCGGTGATGTAATCACCATCGCAAATGAGGTACGCGGCGGCCTTTGCAATCTCCTCCGGCTTGGCCAAACGGTGCATGGGGATTCTCTCCAAAATCTGATCCAACCGGTCAGAAGGGATGCTGGTGACCATGTCAGTGGCCGTAAATCCTGGTGCAATCACGTTTGCGGTGATGTTGTACTTCGCTAATTCCAGGGCCAAAACCTTGGTAAATGCAATGAGACCGCCCTTACTGGCCGCATAATTCGCTTGGCCGAAGTTGCCGGCCTGCCCGACAAAAGACGCCACGCTTACGATGCGGCCGAATTTTTGCTCGATCATCGCGGGGATCACGGCGCTGGTGCAGTAGAAAGCGCCGTTCAGATTGGTGTCGATCACCTCGGTCCAATCGTCGTCTGTCATTTTGCGAATGCTTCGATCGCGCGTAACTCCGGCGTTGTTCACCAGGACGTCAATCCTCTGAAACACGTCAAGGACGTCTTTGACCACCCTTCGCGCTTCCACGTTCCCAGAGATATCACCCTGAAAGATTTCACTTATGCCACCGGTCCGATCGATTTCGTCTCTCACTTCTTCTGCACGGAGTAGGCCGGAACGGCAGTTGATGGCAACTTTTGCTCCCCGGTCGGCAAGTTCTACCGCAATGGCGTGCCCGATGCCGCGAGAGGCTCCGGTAATCAATGCGACTTTACCTGCCAACGGTTTGGATGACTTCACAATAAGTTCGGACAACGTTGCTGTTGCCATGGGTTCTCCTTTTCTCAATTCATTGATTGAAAGATGGCAGCGATACCTTGCCCGCCGCCGATGCACATAGTGACCAGAGCATACTCGCCGCCGATGCGATGCAATTCATGGATTGCTTTCACCGTCACGATGGCTCCGGTAGCCCCAAGCGGATGGCCTAAAGAGATGCCGCTACCGTTAGGGTTCGTCTTTTCCAGGGGAAGATCGAGCTCCCTTCGGACAGCGAGTACCTGGGCCGCGAAGGCTTCGTTAGCCTCAATTACGTCCATTTTGCAAGTGCAGAGTCCGGTGCGCTCATACAACCTCTTGACTGCCGGCACCGGCCCGATCCCCATTACTCCAGGCTCAACGCCGGCCACCGCGTAGTCGATCAACTTGGCTACGGGTTTGAGCCCGCGCTCTTCGGCTGCGTGACGCTCCATCAACAGCACGGCGGCCGCTCCGTCATTGATGCAGGAGGCGTTTCCGGCGGTAATTGTGCCCTCTTTGTCGAATGCCGGCTTGAGCCTGGCGAGGTTCTCCATGGTCGCATCGGCCCGCGGCGATTCGTCCGTATCGAAGGATGTCGTTCCACTCTTCGTCTTGAGCTCGATCGGAACGATCTGGCTCTTGAATTTCCCATCCCGTATTGCGCTCAATGCCCGGCGATGGCTCAACACTGCCAGCTCGTCCTGATCCGCTCGAGTGATTCCCCATTTCCGAGCGACGTTTTCCGCTGTAAGGCCCATATGAACCTGGTCAAACGGATCGGTGAGCGCGGCTACAAGGACGTCAACCGCAGTCGTATCATTCATCCTCGCGCCCCAGCGCATCGAATTGAGCCAGTACGGGGCCCGGCTCATCGACTCAACACCGCCTCCGATTGCCGCGTCGGCGTCTCCGCGGGCGATCGTCAGCGCGGCTGAGACAATCGCCTGAAGGCCGCTGCCGCACACGCGATTCAGCGTGAGGGCGGGAGTAGTTACCGGCAATCCGCCGCGCAGGGCCGCCACGCGGGCTAAATACATGTCCTTCGCTTCTGTGTGAATCACGTTTCCAAATACCAGGTTGCCGACGTCGGCTGCGGGGAGCCCAGAACGTTGCACGCTTTGGGAAACGACCTTAGCGGCAAGTTCAGTGGGAGGAAGATCCTTGAGGGCGCCTCCGAACTTTCCGATCGCGGTGCGTACCGCGCTTAGAACTACGACTTCTCGATTGGTCATAACCAACATCCTTTCGTTGCCGGGATTGTTCTGACGCTGCGACCGAAATCGTTGCCATGGGGTTTGCCTGCTGGTGGCGATTCAGGCGCGATTCCCATTCGCGATGATGCCCGGTTCGGCTCACGCAGGACTTTGGGCTTTACACAATTGAGATCCCTTGGTGTTGGGCAAAGGCGCCCGGCGGTTACCTCTATGGTCCGCGTAAGTAACAAGTTTTCCACGTTGCCGACTGTACATTTGTGCACTGCAGCATTTATTATGCCGCGTTGCAGCGGAACTGCAGGCCGGGGAGGCAAAGAAAATGGGTTCGGCAAGGACAGAAACTGACGAGGAAAGCACAACAAAAATGCCATTCACTCTGGAAGGTAAGACGGCGCTGGTGACCGGCGCCGGGCGCGGAATAGGAAGAGCGATTGCGAAACGATTGGTTGACGCTGGAGCCAGCGTCATGGTGAACGACCTCGACGAAATGATGCTTCTGGAGTCGAAAGCCGCGCTGGCGGAGCCGCGCAGAGTGCGCCACATTACCGGTGACCTGACTGAGGAATCAATACCGGAGATGGTCGTGCATGCGACGCTCACTGAGTTTGGCGCGCTCGACATCATTGTTAACAACGCAGGTTATAGCTGGGACAACGTCATCCAGAAGACCACCGATGAACAATTCCAGGCGATGCTGGAGATTCATCTTGTGACGCCGTTCCGTATTCTCCGCGCTGCCTCCACACACATCCGCGAATCGGCGAAAAAGGAGATCGCGGCCAACCAGCGCGTAATGCGAAAAGTGGTGAATATCACTTCAATCGCCGGTACTGACGGCAATCCTGGTCAAGTCGGTTATTCGGCAGGCAAAGCCGGGATAATCGGAATGACTAAAACACTGGCCAAAGAGTGGGGCCGGTATAACGTCAACGTGAACGCGGTCGGTTTCGGTCTGATCGGAACGCGGCTGGTACAACCCCTGACCGATGCCGGCGCCAAAATGGAGATGCACGGTCACGAAATTCGCCTTGGAGTGCAACCCAGTTTACTGGACTCGGTAAAAAGCGCGTGCCCGCTTGGCCGGCTTGGCACACCAGAAGAAGCAGCCGGAGCAGTACTCTTCTTTTGCAGTCCGCTCTCGGATTACGTCACGGGAGAAGTTCTCATTTGCGGAGGGGGTCTCCACTTCTGATGGAGTCCCTCCCGGTTTCGTATTGAGAGACGAAAAGACAGGAATCTTCGAACACGTAACCGTCGAGATCGGAATTTGCCTTCTCCACGAGTTTGTACACCTCCAGCCAGTGCTCAATGCTGCACTCCTGGCCGGAGTCATGCGAGGTCAGGCGTGGCTTTCTCTCCGCCTGAACGGGGGGATTAAGTTCCAAAACGGGGGAATATTCCATGGTAACCTCCGACGGGGCCCGGCATTACGCAAGTAATACCAATCTCCGAGGAACAAAGAAAAACACGCTGCGAATTTCCGCACAGTGACGGCTGTCACGGCCTATTACAAGAGAAGAGAACCTATTCCGGAGACCAAGAATCGGCCTTTGATTGGCGCACTATAGCGCAGAAAGACCCCAATACGATGGTGATCCATCCCAATTTGGGGGATTCTCCAGGCCGGATTTCAGCAGTCTCACAGTCGCTTCACGATGGAGCCGCGATCGCTGAGCTAGGGCCTGTTAACACTACTGGGGCGGTTGGCGTTGCGAGCGAAAATCGGGCCAGACTAGGCCGAGCCCGAAGGCTTTGGTGGTTCCAAGGTCGAGGGCGAGA
>Ga0335072_10008908_pt1 | contig 14512 bp, 12 predicted proteins | sample Lox_Sample_21_FD_206725 | JGI IMG/M metagenome (GOLD analysis project Ga0335072, IMG submission 206725) | Soil microbial communities from Loxahatchee National Wildlife Refuge, Florida, United States - Lox_Sample_2.1 | ecosystem: Environmental > Terrestrial > Soil > Wetlands | place: USA... | reverse complement strand
ATCCCGTGGGTGCTCGCCGGACTGACGCTGATTGCCCTGTCTTCGGGCATCGTCGGCGTCTTCATGTGAGGCCGCGATGTTCCTCAGTAGATCCGAGCGCTACGAGTACCGCCTCTACCGGCGTAATCGCAGGCGCCGCAAGCTGGCCTTCGTCCTGGCCGTCGGGCTTGTGCTCACTGCCGTCGCCCTCGATCACCATGGCAGCGCGCACCTCGCAAGCCGGAAGGGCACGTCCGTAACACGGACAAACGCGCATGCCAGGACGTCGAGTGCAAGCAAGTCCGCAACCGCCATAGCGAGCGATTTGAACTGGATCGCCTTCCACGGCATCGAGCTTCCCGTCTCCGCGCAAGACGGTCCGCACCACACCAGCGGCGGGCTGGCCTGGGGATTCAGCGACACCCCGCTGGGCGCGGTCCTTGCGGCGGTGAACATCGTTGTCCGCACGGCACCACAGTGGGGACCGGACATCTACCTGCCGACCATCCGCAATCAGGTCACCGGACCGGGCGCCAGCGCCCTGCTGAAAACTGACGCCAGCGAGTACGCGGCGCTTCGCTCAGCCGCTCGCGTCCGACCCGGCCAGCCAGTCGGCCGAGGGTTTGCGGTCGAGGTCGCGTACCGCGTCGCGGCATACGCGCCCGGCACCGCCAAGGTCGACATCCTCACCGAGGGCCCAGGTAATAGCGGGGCCACCGTCATGGTCGTCAGCCGCATAGACGTCGTCTGGCTTCACGGTGACTGGCGCGTTGTGGCCCCGGCCGATGGGGACTGGGCCAGCTCAGCAGCCAGCGCATCATCCTTGACCGGCTACACCCCCTTCCCGGACGAGAGGTAACCCCATGCCCTGCAACACTCTGGTCGAGCCCGCCTGTCTCGTCGTGACCAGCGTCGCGAAGTCCGTGGTCTCGAGTGCGACCAGCGGCATCCTTGGCGGCATCGCGCAGGCGCTCACCGGCGGCATCCGGTGGATCGTGGAGAACACGGCCACGTGGTGGGTGCAGATTCCCTCCCCCGACCTGTCCACCGAGCCAGCCGTCAGCCACATCCAGCAGTGGCTGCTGCCGATCACCGCCGCTGTGGCGGTAGGCGGGGTTATCGCCGTCGGGATGCGGATGGCGATCACCCGCAGGGCCAACCCGCTGCTGGACCTTGGCGGCGGCCTGCTCACCCTGGTCGCTGCGACGACGCTGGGGGCGACGGCGGCCGCGCTGCTGCTCAAAGCCGGTGACGAGTGGTCGTCGTGGGTTCTGCAGGTATCGACGGGCGGGCACTTCACACAGCGCCTTGACGAGATCCTGGAACTGGGCGGGAACGCCGCACCTGCCGTCGTGCTGGTCTTCGGCGTGATCGCGATCATCCTCGCGCTCGTACAGGCGGTGCTGATGCTGTTCCGCCAGGCCGCGCTGATCGTCCTTGCCGGAGCACTGCCACTCGCTGCGGCCGGCTCGATAGCCCCGATGACCCGGACCTGGGTGCGTAAGGTCACCGCCTGGATGCTGGCCCTGATCTGCTACAAGCCGGCAGCCGCAGCGGTCTACGCGGCAGCATTCACCATGAGCGGATCTGGCGGCACGCCGCGCACCGCCCTGATGGGATTCGCGATGCTCGCGCTGTCGGTGGTCATGCTGCCGGCCCTGATGAAGTTCTTCACCTGGACCACCGGCTCCATCGCCGGAGGCGAAGGCGGCGGGCAGTTCCTCGGCACCGCCATGGGCGCAGTGGCTGTCGGTGCCCTGCGCTCAACCCCCGGCGGCGCCACGTCGGCGGCACAGAACCAGGCCTCGTACCTCAGCTCACGGCTCGGGCCGCCGCCCACGGGCAACGGCGGCGCCAGTCCACCCAGTGGCCCTCCGGCCGGGCCAGGCGCAGGCGGGCTGGGCAGCAACAGCCGCAGAAGCAGCACTCCGCCTTCCAGCGCGTCCGCGGGCAACAGCATGAACTTCAATGCGGGAACGGGGAACACTTCTGCCGGTGCCGTCCCGAGCGGCGCGGCCAGCGTCAGCCCGAGCCCAGCGGCCGCGGCCGCCGGTCCCGCTGGATTCGCCAGTGCTGCCGGAGGTGCCACCGCCACTGGCGCCGTAGCAGCCGCGGGACCGGCCGCCGCAGTGGCTGCCGGAGCAGCGCAGGCCGCGGTTCGCGGTACCCGGCTAGCCACAGGCGCGATGGAACCGGGAGAAACCCAATGATGCCCGGCCAGATACCAGCCCGGACCTACGGCGGATGGCGGCGCGGCCGCAGTATCGGACTGCTGGGCCTCGGCCCGGCTGCCACGTTCACGATGCTCGGCAGCCTCGTTGTCCTGCTGCTCGTGGCTGCGGTCTCATTCCGGACGCTTCTGTATGTGGCGCCGCCGATAGCTCTCGCCGGTGCGGCGGGCTTGATCCGGACCGGCGGAGTGCCGCTCGCCCAGGTCGCTGTTCAGCGGCTGCGCTGGTGGCACGGCACCCGCGCCGGCCACACCACTTACCGCGCCGAGGTCGTGCTGTGCCACGCCGGTGAACTGCAGCTGCCGGGAACTCTGGCCGCCACTCACTTGTTGTCCGCCGAAGACGGCCGGGGTGGCCGCTACGGACTCGTCCGCGACCGGAACACCGGCTTCCTGACCGCCACCCTGCGGGTGGTGCCAACATCGACCTGGCTCGCAGAACCGGCCGACGCCGATCAGTGGGTAGCGAACTGGGCGGCGTGGCTGGCATCCCTTGGCTACGTTCCCGCGCTGCGGTGGGTCACGGTCACAGTAGATACCGCGCCCGACCCCGGGCTGACGCTCACCGGCCAGATCGCAGGCGCCATCGACACCGCAGCTCCCAGGGGCGCGCTGGAAATCATCGGCCAGGTGGTAGCCACCGCACCTGCAGCGGCCGCTGACGTAAACACCTGGGTCAGCATCACCTTCGACCCGGCAGCTTCCGCAATCCAGCCCAGGAACATTGCCGATGCGGTCACCGAGACCGGCCAGTCGCTCTCTGGCTTGGAATCCGCGCTGGCCGCGTGCGGTGTGACGATTCTTGGCCGAGCAAAGGCCAGCGACATCGCCGGCATGGTGCGGACGGCGTTTGACCCGGCTGTGCGCGGCGAGGTCAATCAGCTGCTCGCAACCGGGGTGAGCACCGTCCTGGAGGACCAGCTGAACTGGTCCAACGCAGGGCCGGCCGGAGCAGAAGAACGCTGGGATTGTTACCGGCACGACAGCGGCACGTCCGTGACATGGGCTTGGCGGGAAGCACCCCGGCAGAACGTGACCTCCGACGTGCTGGCCCGTCTCCTCGCCCCAGGTGGCTGGCCCAAGCGGGTCAGCCTCCAGTACCGGCCGATGCCCGCCCAGACAGCAGCAGCCATCCTGGACAGCGAAGTGCGAGCAGCCGAGTTCCGGCATGAATACTCGCGGCGCACGCGGCGCGACGTCACCGCCCGCGACGTGCACGACCACGCGCGCGCACGGCAGGCCGCCGACGAGGAAGCCACGGGCGCCGGGGTCAGCATCCTCGGCCTGTACGTGACAGTCACCGTCAGCGATCCAGCGCAGCTCGCACGCGCCGCCGCCGACACCGAGGCCGCCGCCGAGTCCTCGCGGATCCGGCTGCAGCGCCTGTACCGGAGCCAGGCCGCGGGATTCACCGCCACCCTGCCATGCGGCATCTGCCTGCCCGAGCTCGGCCGCCGGTTCCGGCACTGATCGGAGGACGCCATGCCGAGCACCTACGTCCGCAACCTGGTCCTTTCGGAGACCCTCGAACCCGCCCGCAATCCCCGGGCCCGCGGTCCGCTGGCCCGCAGCGAACGGGCAACCTTTGCACCCACCGGCCACCCGGCTCTGGCACCCGCGTGGGGATGGAACATCCAAGACGGCGGCCGGGCCGTGCATGTCACAGCTGGCGTGGAGTATCAGGCCACCACGACTCAGCTGTGCGGCCTATACCCGTTCGTCGCCGGCAGCGGCACCCCGGTCGTCGGCACGCCGGTCGGCCGCCACCAGCTGTGGGGCGAGGTGGCGTGCCTCGACCCGCTGGCCTGGCTGCGCGCCGGCCTGGTCACCAACCCCGGCATGTTCGTCCTCGGCCAGCCGGGTACCGGGAAATCAGCCCTGGTCAAGCGACTGGTCACCGGAGCGGTCGCGTTCGGCACCCGGATCCTTGTCCTCGGCGACCCCAAGCCCGACTACACCCCACTGGTCCGCTACCTCGGCGGTCAGGTCATCCGCGTCGGCCGCGGCCTGGACAAGATCAACCCGCTCGACGCCGGGCCGCTCGGCGGCGCGCTGGCGAAGATGACCGGCCCGGCCGCGCAGCAGCTGCGGTGGGAAGTACGGTCCCGGCGGCTGGCCCTCCTGATGGCCCTGGCCACGCTGGTTAGGGCCGAGCGGATTACCAACGCTGAGGAAGTCGTGCTCGGCCGGGCCATCGACCTGCTCGACGAGCGCCATCGCGGCCAGGCCGAACCCACCGTCGCCGACGTACTCACGGTGATAGAGCAAGGCCCCGACCTGCTCCGCTCAGCCGCCCGCGCCGGATCCCCGGACCGCTACTACGACCGGATCGCTGACCTGGTCTTCACCCTCGACCTGCTGTGTAGCGGCTCGCTGGGCGGTGTGTTCGACGGCGCCACCTCCCGGCCGATCGATCTGGACGCCCCGGCGGTCAGCGTGGACCTATCCGCAGTTCGCACCGCCGGAGACAAGCTGCTCACAGCGGCGATGCTGTGCACCTGGAGCTACGGATTCGGGTGCGTAGACGCAGCCACGGCGCTGGCCGATCTCGGGTCCGGGGCGAGGCGCTCTTACCTCGCCGTCATGGACGAACTGTGGCGTGCTTTGCGCGGGGGCCCTGGCCTGGTCGAGCACGCCGACTCGCTGACCCGGCTGAACCGGTCCCGCGGTGCATCACATCTGCTACGACGCCAATACGTTGAAGGCAGCTATTGGCCCGAAACGGCAAGGTGCATAAGACTGACCCAGCCGTGACGAGGCCGGCTGGGCCTGCATCACCGTGGCGTGCAGATGCGCAGCTGCGGCATGGGCCGCTGCGGCCTGCGCGGAGCGCTCCTGGGCCTCCCGTAGTTGCGCAACAGCGGCCGCCAGCGCAACGAGGTTCGCGATCAGCGCGACTGACGCGAGAGTGCGGTCGCCGGTGGCGTTCCCGAGCAGTGCCACTAGCCGCGCCGTGGCGCGCAACTGATCACCGTCGCGAGTTCGGCGCGGCAGGCGGCCGTACGGCGCGCGGGCGGCACGGTCGTAGGCGTCCGCCGCGGACCGCAGCGCTGGATTGCGCAGCGCCCGCGCCGCGACGTGCAAGGTGTCGGCCACCGCCCATGCCGCATCAGCTGCCTCGGCCGGATCACTGTTCGCACAGCGCCCGATGCGCCCTGCGACGGCAGCCGTCTGGCGGGACGCGTGTCTGTAGATCGCGTCGCGTTCCGGGGCGGTGAACCGGAACGCCGCGGAACGCTCCGGACCGGGACGCCGCTCCCGGTCCCAGCGATCGCGTAGCCGGGGTAAGGTCAGGTCGGCCGCGAGCCGGCCGCCTCCGTACCAGACGGCTGCTCCGTCGTGCCCCGCGTGCCCCGGAAGCGTGACGGAGTAGCCGGTGACCTGTCCCGGATCGGTGTCGCTGAACCGCAGCCGTACCTGCACTCCCTGCTCGCGCAACCGGGCGAAGAACCCGGCCTCATTCGCTGCCTGGTCAGCCGCGCCAGTGACCAGGTTCCGGAGCACCGCCCGCGCCGCGGACTGCGACAGCCCTGCTCCGAAGGCGGGATCGGCTCCGGCATGCGCGCGCCACCGGGCGCGCAGTTTCGGCAGGGTCAGGTCGGCGGCAAGCTTCCCGCCGCCGTACCAGATCACTCCGCCGCCGCTGGCGGTGTGTTGCGGAAGGCCGACCGCGTACCCGGTCACCGCACCCGGCTCGATACTGCTGCGGCGCTTGCGCACCAGTACACCGGCCTGCTCGAGGCGGGTGTAGAAGTCCTGCTCCGTCCGTGCCCCGGCCGCCGCGGCGCTGACCTCGCGGCGCAGCGCGACTCGGGGCGGCTCGTCCCAGCCGCGCCTAGCCGACTGCTCCGTCTCGGCGCGGCTAGGGCGCCGGGCGGCGGCACGATCCGCTGGAGCAGTAGCCCGGAGCCCGAGGTCATGTTCTGCTTGCTGACAAGCTTCGCGTACCCGGTAGAAGTCGTTCCATATCCGCGGCCGGTTGCCGTCCTGGCGGGCCAGCGTCGCGACGACATGGATGTGATCGGCGGCGTGACGGACCGCCACCCATCGCACGCCAAGATCATCACCGGTGGGCGCGAGTCCGGTACTGTCCATGATCTGAGTCGCGACCTGCGCCCACTCCGCATCCGACAGCATCCGGTCCTCCGGCGCGGCCCGCACCGCGCAGTGCCACACCGGCTTGGCATAGCCGGGTCCGGCCAGGGCAGCCAGCGGCTGGGCCAGCAGACCCGCCAGCCGCCGGAAGTCACGTGACCCGTCCCGGCGGCGGTCCGGCTCCAGATCCGCCGGATCACTGAACCCCGCGACCAGGTGCGGGTCAGCGTGCTCATTCACCCGGCCCGGGCCGTACAGGTAATACAGCAGCCGCCGCACATTATCGCCGCGGAGCACTTTCCCGATCACCTGGAGCATTCCTTTCCCGTCACGGAATGCTCCGCCGCAATTGCTCCGCCGTCTCATCAAGTCGCCGGATCACCCGGACGCAGAATTGCGCAGCCGGAAGCAGATCATCGCCTCGCTGCCCAGTGGCATTAAGTCGCGCCACAGCCTGATTTAGGTTCGTGCCCACGCGCCGCACCAGCCCGGCAGCCGAAATCAGCTCAGCTAGCGCCTCACGCAACGGCGACCCCACCCTCGCCTCGGCGCCTCGGACCGCCGCCAGAGTCACCTTGGCGGCGAACGCCCCGCGAGCCAGCCCACAGCGGGCTGCCGCAGCGCTGACCTCATCGAACTCTTCCTCGGTCAGTGAGAACTGCACAACTCTCGGCCGCGGCTCTGTCTGGCGCGACCGACGGCGCGGGATCGTGCTCGCCACGATCAACCACCTCGGTCCCTGGCGCGAAGCCCTCTGATGGGGACCGTGCCCGGTCCCGATCTGCGTCGCCTGCTGGCGGCGTCGTCCCCATTGTTTATCTCTGGACCGCGCCCGGTCCAGAGATAAACAATGGATATGAATATCTTGCTTCGCCTAGTGTGTGCTGCTGAATAGTATCGGGAATTAGAATTCGATACTGACCGTTACTAAAGTATCGATCCTGACCTCACGCATAGCCATCCGGCACCATTCAGGACGATTACGTGTCCTGTAGCACCGTGGCCTCGCTGATGGAGCGTTCGTGCGTTGTCAGATCGCAGTGCCAGGCGAATCGATCGGGCGGCCCTCGCCAGATCTGCCGAATCTGGTAACGACCGAGGCCATTGGCATTGCGCTAATGCGCAGCCACACCACTAGCTAGCTAGTCACGGAGCGGGCCTGAAGTCAGTTACTCGTACCAAGAGCCGGGAATCAACGCCTGGCCGTCCCGCCATCGCTGTACGACTGACTCGGCGAACCAGGAATCGTCAAAGTCTGCATGGTCCAGAGCGATCACCTGCAGCTGGCCGTCGAGTTGGCCCACCACGGTGTGGACCAGTTGGTATAGCTGACGCGTGTGCTCGCGATCTGTATCGGTGAGCTCGTCGAGGTCACCCCCGGCTTCCCGGTCTCGCGGAAAGAACGCCTGACTTGGCTGGTCCAGCACCAAAAAGCCTGGCACGGGCCGGTGGTGCTCGATGAAGAACGCCTGCAAAGCGAGGTAAGCAGTGAGGTGGTATCCGACCCAGTTCATGCCGCTGCCGATCTCACCGCGATCCATGTAGGCCGGCCCCTGGGACGTGTCGGCGACAACGGTCAGCCTGTCCAGATCGATCTGGACGCCGTCAGCAGCATGCTCAAGCCCGAGTTCCTGGGCCCACGATGTCATCTGTCGGCTCACCGATCGCAGCAGGGAAGTAGTGCGCGAGCGCAGCGCCGCCGCATCGAGCGCTTCCGCCAGCTCCGCGACTGTCCGTTCGAGGCTGTTGACCTGCGCTCTCAGTTTCGCAAGCTGCTCATCGTTAGCATCCTCGGTCGCGTCGAGGTACAGGGCGATTCGTCCGCGGACGTAGCTCTGAACGTTGATGGCATCGCGTGCCCTGCTCACCAGTTCATCTTGGGTCGCCAACGCATCAAGAGACTGATCAACGTCTCTGGCTTCGTTCCGAAGCGCCAAGCGCTGATCCAGAAGTACACTTCGGGCTTGTTGTATGCGAGGCCGGTCACGTTGCGCGAGATCAAGCCGCCGCCCCGCGCGCTCCAAGGCTTGACTAATAGCCTGATGTGGAGGCGATGTTTGATCGCCGAGAGTTTGGCCGCACAGCGTGCACGCAGCGTCCGTGCTCTCGCTGGGTACGAGGCCGATCGATGCCAGACGGGCATGCTGTTCCGAAAGCTCCCCGACATAGCTCGTTTCCACTGCAGCGAATTCGTCAAGGCCTTGTAGCTGGTCGGCGATCTCGCGTAGCCCGTCGTTGATTTCGTTGCGCCGGTGGCGCAAACGCTCGAACTGACCGCCACCTAGCTCAGTTCCGTCTACCTGGACCAGCGGAATGTCTATCACCTGCCTCAGAACGTCTCGGGCAGCATTCAGGTCGGCCAGTTCTGGCTGAGCGGCGAGGAGGCCAACGTCAACCGCTTCGGTGACGAGAGAACCGGCTCGTTCCAGCCCAGCCGTGCGCTCGGCTTCGGCCGCCCGTAGCCGCTGCTGCAATCGCCGAAGGTCCCGGCGACGTTCAGCGAACTGCTCTCGGCGCCTGAGATCCTCTACCCCCTGGGCGCCGAGGAAGAACGGAAGCGTGTCTCGGATTGCCTGCGGTATCCATTCACGATTCTGACGATGGAACAATATATCTGGGTTTGCGATCTCGCCTTGTCCTTGGAAGCAGTAATAAAGCGAATGGACGAACGTGGCCGAAAGTTGCTGACGGGTCTGCCCGATCGGAGGGACCGTGAGATTGTCCTCGATGCCCAATAGGCCTCCGAGATAATCCCGAAGTGCCGAGGACGTAGTATTCGAGGCGAGCTCGCTGAAGGGTGGCGCTGACACACCACCGACGACCAGCATGGCCTCACTGGTCTCCGAGTCGCCGGTAGGCGCCGGCCGGCCAATGAAGAATTGTGTCTCGCCGACATGCCCGCGCATTCCATACCAGGCAACGGACTCCTGGATCGGCCCCCGCGGCGCGTGCGGATTTCCATCGCCCAGCAGAAAGCGGACGATGTTGATCAGGCTGGATTTCCCCGTGCGCGAGTCGCCGGTGATGACGTTGAGTTGTCCGGGCACAAGAGTAACTGAACGGACCTCACCGTGCCGACTATAAAGTACTAGCTCATCAATATTCACTAGACCCTAATTCCCCAAATAGCGAGGACCGTTATTGCGTCGCCTTGATGAGCGAACCAGCGGCCCAAGAACCCGGCGGAAGTGATGCAGCTATCCACATCAGCGCTCCGCGCCATCCCGCGTGGACGACGTAGCGTCTGCCCGGCCCGTATAGCTCCGTCAATGTTTTGCAGGACGCCGTGTCGAAGCCCAAAACAGATACCGACGGAGACCACGGGCCGCAGGCTTCGGGCACGCTCACCAAGATCCATGAGGACCTCAGGATGCGCACGCACCCACTCACCCATCTGAGCATTTATGCGACTCGGCAGGCGATCACGGGTCGGCCGATGCAACGCCAACGGAGCAAGGAGGTATGGAAGTATCACTGGCATCGGGCGCTTGCCAGATCTGTCGTAGTACTGCCTGACCGCCTCGAACAGCAGCACGCTGACAAATGCAGCGTTGAAGAGCGCCTCCTCCTCAAAGGGCCGCGCGACGATCGTTGCGCTCATGCCGCCGGTTCCTCAGCGTCGCAGGCCTCGGCCAGTCGGTGCCGCAGATGCTCAAGCCAGCGAGGATGCCATCCGATCTCAAGGCGGTCTGCAATCACGTGGAGCGATCCACGAGCGATGAATCCTGCGCGTACGTCCCGGCGGATCGGTGTAAGAGCACTGGCGTCGAGTTGGCCAAAGCGTTCCAGAGCCTGCTTTCTGAGTGCTGCGTCGCTGATCCCAGCGTCCGACTCGTCGGAGAGCGGCAAGAAGAAACTCTCCCACGCTTCGATCAACTCGCGGTCATACCGGGCAAGCTCTCCGATCTCCAGTAGCTGGTCACGTTGCCAGATCGAACGCTGAGCGAACGCTCGATTGTGATCGTAGACGCATCGACGCAGTCGACCACTTGCCATGGCGATGAGACGAAGTTGGGCGACGAAGATGCGCTCGTCATCGGATATCTCGTCCTCGGCAGGCTCCGGGAGATCGAATACATCGATCGGGAGGTTCTCGTCGCGCAGAGTGTCGGCTATCGCGAGCAACTGGTATTCAAGTTCGGCGACTGTAATCCGATCCATACGCCCTTTCGCCACCGCATCGAGATGAGCAATGACCCGGGCGTGCCACCACCCCCGCAGACGCTGCACCAGGGCTGGACGCCGACGCGCCACGACGCTCTTACGGACTGCGCGAGCCAGATCCTCGCCGACGTTCGCCGCCGTCGCAGCCTGGTCAACAATGTCGATGCGTTCAACTAGCGCTCTGCGTTCCTCAGTGCCGAGAGAAAGGAAAGCAGCGTAGTAAGGCTTGTTCGTCTCGCTCTGAGACTCGCGGGCCGTCCGCTCAAGCCCTGCGAGCGCGCCGCTGATATCCCGGTCCTCCCCCACTCGTAGCTTGGAGGCAGTCGCGCCGGCCCGCGCTGTTGCAAGCAGGACGAGCCTAACTCTCTCACTCGCCGGCTCCATGATCCAATTATGAATCGTCTTCCAGAGATCGACGGACGCATCCGACAACGATCGCGAGCTGTCGATGGAGTGCTTGCTTTGCCATTTCTCTGTCGCATCGCCGGTGTCCGCGTGGTGAAAGACGATGTCATCGAGCGTCTCAATGCTGATCGAGAACGAGTCTTCGTCGTTCATGCGCCTTAGCATCGCTAGCAGGGCGTAGTCCACCTGCGCGAGGTAACCCAGAGCGGGTCCTGCGGCGCCGAAACGCGAAATCGTACTTGATCCTTCGCTGGCCATGCGGTCAACCTAACGCGTAACAAAATCCGTAATGCCGAATCGGACTTGCGACCGCGATGCACGACGGACCACAAGAAAAACAGATCGTCGGTTTCTGGCCCACGTCTGCTCTTAGCAGGCGGCATCCAGTCACGGCGCCCTGCCTCGCACACGAATGCATCCTGGGAGATCCGACGTTTCGGCGCTAGCGCTAACGGTACAAGCGAACGACATTCTAGTCCGTATGACGGTGCCCAACGTGCGGATTTGGGGTTGGATAGCCGAGACTGCACGGTTCTGTGCAGATAAGGCGCAGGCTCGAACGGATCGCTCCGAAATCAGGAGGTGCGTGGCGACCCGCGCCCACTCCGCGTCAGACAGCTGCGGGTCCTCGGGAGCGGCGCGCACAGCTCGTGCCACACGGGCTGGCGGCAGCTCGATCCGTTGACGGCGGCCAAGGGCTGGGCGAGCAGCCCGGCCAGCGGACGGAAGTCCTCGGCCCGGCTGGGGCGGTGCGTGTGGATTTTCATCTACACGCTCGCGCTTAGCCACCTGGTAGTGGTGCCCACAGACGAGCGGAGGCTACGCCGACGGCCGACTCAACGGCAGAGCAGAGCCCCTAAGCTTCGCTCCAGGTGGTCATCGGACCAGATCGGCTGAGCCGGACAATTTCTCCATTTCCCAAGCACTTCTGGTCCATAACCCGGTGCTTTAATACTGCACCGCTGCGACCTCATCTGACGGGGTCGCGGGAGACGCGCAGACTATCCCGGCGGTCTGGCATGGCCGCGCCCGACCCGGTCTGGCTCATCCCTGGTGGAACGGTCCAGGTCGCTGAGACACTCCGATCATGGCCGTCTCTAGGCTGATCCGGATTGGCGACCGGGACGATTGGATCTGTGGTATCTGCCGCGACCCCGCGCGGAGGATCCACCGACCGTCAAGGGAGGTCACGATCCTGGCAAGTGAGCTGATCGTGGAAGACGTCCCGCCGGGGGAAGGCGTCGACGGGCTGTGGGAGGAGGGCGACGACGATGCCCCGCGACCGTATAACCCTTTGGCGCCATCCATCGACCACATCCTGCCTAGGTCGCGGGGCGGCACCAACGACGACGGCAATCTCCAGATCGCGCATCTACGCTGCAATTTGCTCAAGCATGACGACGCCCGGCCGCCGTCGGCTGAGTATGCGCGGGCTCGCCTGAGCCTGACCCTGAATGGCACGCCCGTTTCGTTGCGGGTCTGGGAGCGCGAGAGAGTCCAGCGCCGGCAAGGCGTTCCCGCTCGCCAGCCTTTCCGGCGGCTCCCTCCACCATGGATGTTCGAGCGCCGCCAGGTAGCCGTAGAGCCGTGGCGACTTCTGCTCCGGTATCAGGTCTGGCGAATGGTCCGCAGATATCGTCGCCGCCAAGCGAGATACGTGCGGGAGACCGAACCGGAATGACGCAGTACTGGCGAGCGACCTGCGCTGCAACCGCTTTCTCATGCCGCCGTGCTAGTCACTTGCAGCGAGAAGGCGAGGCCCCACGGCTAGGCGATGCGGCCGATCTCGTTGTCGTTATCCTGTCGATCCAGAAGCGAAAGCGTTCGGGAGAAGGATGAACACCGTGACTGGACCGGGCCTGTTCCCGTCGCTCGCCCGCTGGATGGCCGGGACGCCGACGACCCACCCGCTGCGAGAGTTGTTTGACGCCGCGAGCGCCGCCGATGCGCCGACGAGCCCGCGGCGCATGATCCTGGAGGCGTTTGACATCATCATCGGCAGACTCGAAGCCGCCCAGCCACTGCGGTTGGCCGCCGAGCTGAAGGACTTCCGGAATGCCCGCACCTTCGATGATCTCCGAATTGTCAGATCCGAGTTGGTGGCAGGCGGCATGCTCGCGGCAGCGGGCGTCGGTTTCGATTTCGGCGCCCGCAGCGGCACCCCCCAGCCTGATCTCGTCCTCCGCGAAACCAGCCTCGGCATCGAGATAAAGAACCGGACGCTCGACGGGCTCCGCCAACTGGAGCGCGATCTCGATGACGCCGTTGCTGACGTCGGTGCTCCCGTCACTATCTACCTTGCCTGCGACGAGCGGCCCCTCGTCATCAAGGCCGACGTCCGCGCTGCAATCGTCCAGCAGGCATCCGCGATGATCCAGGCCGGTCAGCGGGGAACCTTCACTATGCAACTCGACCAGCCGTGGGCCGCGACTCCGCAGCTGAACCTCTCGGTTCGCGTTGCCGACAGGTCACCTGTACCTGGCAGCGCAAAGGTCATATTCGAGGAGGGATTCTCCTCACTCCCCGGCCCGCTAGACGACGCGGAGGCCGAGGTCCTGAAGGTGCTTCAGGACGAGCAGAAAATCCAGCAGGCACTGGCGATGCCAACCATCCTGCTCGTCGACGCCGGACTGACCGGCATGTCCGTGTTCCGGCCCATGAACGTGTGGGCCCAGCGTCTCAACCTGCTGCTTCCGACGAGTACCCCGTTCGTCGGCATCGCTGTGATGATGCCCGAACTGATCAGTCCGGACGCCCCGCTTGCTCTCGTAACCCGGCCGGGCATCGATTCCTCCACGCTTGCTGCCGTGAAAAAACTCTCCGCAGATCTCGGCCTCGACGAGGTGGCGTAGACAGCGCAGCCCCGCAGCCCGCCAGTGACGGAGTGAGCCGTCTGGAGCTAACAAGCGCTTGGCGAACCTGCCGAAGTGCCAGGAGCGGGTAACTAGAGGCCCGCAGCTGCGAGTGCTCTCAGCAAACGGGCTCCGGCTTGGACGCGGTCGGCGGCGTCGACGTACTTGCCGTCGCGCACTTGTTGCGGGACGGCAAGCTTGAACTGCTCGTCGACGCCGAACTCGTCGCAGACGTTGTCGAAGCGTTCGAGGAACTCCTCACGCTCGGGACTTTGCAGAACCCATCCGTCGCGGGCGCAGCACACCGCAGCGCCGCTACGCGGAAGCTCCATCCATCGGGAATAGTCGACGTGTCCGCCGGCGAACACCGGCCCGGCCGCGCCGCCCTGGAGGATCCCAGGGTCTCCGCCTACTTCGCGGGCGAGAGCGGCGAGGTACGGGTCGCGGTAGCGCCCGTTCATCTGGGTCTTGTCGAGCATGCAGACGAGGTAGCCCATGTTCCCGCCCACACTGGCGTAGATGCCGGATGCGCCCTCCCGCATCGCGTCGTACCGCACTAGGTAATAGCGCCAGTCGAACTCCCCGGTCTCCTCTCTGACATCGACGAACGCGTCCTGCATCTGTCGCAAGGACTCGCGCGGTGAGGTTCCTGTAGCAACGGCGTCGAGCACATTGCCGAGTGCCTCGGCGGTTCGCCGCAGGTTCTTACGGGAGGTCCCCGTCAGGAGGTTCCGCCACGGTTCGCCGTTCGACGGGGAGCCGAACTGCAGATCGCGGTCGTTGCGGC
>Ga0335072_10008907_pt1 | contig 14512 bp, 12 predicted proteins | sample Lox_Sample_21_FD_206725 | JGI IMG/M metagenome (GOLD analysis project Ga0335072, IMG submission 206725) | Soil microbial communities from Loxahatchee National Wildlife Refuge, Florida, United States - Lox_Sample_2.1 | ecosystem: Environmental > Terrestrial > Soil > Wetlands | place: USA... | reverse complement strand
TGTTTCTGTGCTCCGCCGCCTCCAACTGGATCACCGGCACGTCGCTCGATGTCAGCGGCGGCATGTGGATGGACTGACGGAGCGCAGCATGTCGGAGACGGCAGGGGTGATCGGCTTCGTGGGCCTCGGTGTCATGGGTGCGCCCATGTGCCGCAATGTCGCGCTCAAGCACGCTGCCGAGGTCATTGCCTTCGACACCAACGCCGCCGCCTTCGCGGCACTCGACGGAACGCGGGCGCGGCGCGCCGCAACGCTCGCGCAGCTGGCCGAGCAGGCCGACATCGTGTTCTTGTCGCTGCCGGGCTCCCAGCAGGTGCAGCAGGTCTGTCTCGGAGCGCAGGGACTCGCGAGCGCCTCGCACCCCCCGTCGATCATCGTGGATTTGAGCACCACCACCGTGGCAGCGGCGCGCGCGGTGGCCGCGGGCCTCTCCTCCCGAGGCATCGCATTCGCCGATGCGCCGGTCGCCCGCACCCGGGAAGCCGCGCGGCGCGGCGAGCTCAGCATCATGGTCGGGGCCGACGAGAGCCTGTATGCGCGCCTCGAGCCGCTGCTGCGCTACATGGGCTCCGACGTCACGCGCTGCGGCGGCGTGGGCTGCGGTCAGGTGGTCAAGCTCATCAACAACGCGCTGGTATTCGAGAACACCGTGGCGATTGCCGAAATGATGGTGGTGGGCGAGCGCGCCGGCGTGCCGCCCGCGGTGCTGCTCGATGCCGTATCGAAGGGCTCGGGCGACAGCTATGCGCTGCGCAACCATGCGCGCAAGGCGATGCTGCCGAGGCAGTTTCCGGAGAAGTCATTTCCGCCCGAGTACGTGCTCAAGGACATCGGCTGCCTGCTCGAGCTGGCGGCGCAGGTGGGCGTCGCGGCACGCATCACCGAGCTCGCGCAGCGCTACTATGCCGCCACGGCCAGCGGCGGCTGGTCGGGGCGCTACTATCCGGCGGTGATCGAGGTCATCGACCGCAACATCGATCTGCCCCCGCAGAGCGCCTCGAGCCCGACTTCGAAGGACTGACACCTGGGAGAAGATCAATGCTCGAGCTTCAAGGCCGTGTGCTCGCGAAAGGATTGGGATTTCCGGAAGGTCCGGTGGCCATGCCGGACGGCAGCGTGCTGGTGGTGGAGATCGCGGCGGGTCGATTGACCCGCGTGCTGCCGAGCGGCGAGCTCGTGGTGGTGGCCCATCTCGGCGGCGGTCCGAACGGCGCCGCCCTCGGTCCGGACGGGCACTGCTACGTCTGCAACAACGGCGGCTTCAAGTGGCGCACCGATGCTGGCTTCACGCGGCCCATCGGCGAGGCGGGCGACTACCAAGGCGGCAGCATCCAGCGGGTCGACTTGAGCAGCGGCAGCGTCGAGACGCTCTACGCGCGCTGCGATGGCGTCGCCCTGCACGGACCGAACGACATCGTGTTCGACGCCCACGGAGGCTTCTGGTTCACCGACTTCGGCAAGAAGCTCTCGGACCGTCTCATGCTCGGCGCGGTGTACTACGCGCGCACCGACGGCAGCTTCATTCGCCGCGCGGCATTCCCCGTGCTCACCGCGAACGGCATCGGCCTCTCGCCCGACGGCGCCACCCTGTACGTCGCGGAGACCGAGACCAGCCGGTTGTGGTCCTATCCGGTGATCGGTGCGGGCGAGCTCGGGCTGCAGCCCTTTCCCTCCCCGAACGGCGGCAGCCTGGTGCATGGCCTGCCGGGTTATCAGCGCTTCGACTCGCTCGCCGTCGAGGCAGGCGGCAATATCTGCGTCGCTACGCTGGTGCGCGGCGGCATCAGCGTGTTCTCGCCGCGCGGCGAGCTGCTCGAGTTCCACGCGGCGCCGGAGGGCTACTGCACCAACATCTGTTTCGGCGGACCGGACCGGCGCACCGCCTACATCACGCTGTCGGGGTACGGCCAGCTGTATGCGGCGCGCTGGCCGCGGCCGGGCCTCGAGCTCGCCGGGTGAGGTCGCGCGCCGGGTGAGACGTCGCGGCGCGCGCCTCAGCCGCGTGCGGGGCTCGAGCCGATCACGGGCAGGCCCGCCGCCTTCCAGGCCGCAAGGCCGCCGCCCATGTGCGCAGCGTGCGGCTGACCGGCCAGCAGGCGCCGCTCCGCCGCCGTGAGCGAGCGCTTGCCGCTGCCGCAATGAAACACCACGCGCTGCGCGCCATCGTCGGGCAAGGTCGCCGCCTCGAACGTCGACAACGGATAGAGCAGGGCGCCGGCGATCCGCTCGGCGGCATATTCGGACGGCTCGCGCACGTCGATCAGCAGGATCTTGCCGGCCTGCAACAGCCGCGCGACCTCGGCCGGCTCGAGAGTCTCGATCGCTCCCGCATGCTTGCTCATATGTCCTTCCTATGCCAACCGCCGTTGCGGAGCGGCGGGCAAACCGCGGCCGCGCTTCGTATATGATACTTGAGGTGCCATAGTAAACGAGAGTCCGCCACGAGGAGTGTTCCATGAGCAATGCGACGTACGTCGAGATCGCGAAAGCTCGACGCAGCTGGAAAGAGGATCACCTGGGGATGTATCTGCGATCCGGCGGCGCCGAGGGCCACATCGTCGATGTGAGCGACATCGGCGGCCACAAGTTCACCACCACGCTCCTGCTGCAGCTGGTCGGGCGCAAGAGCGGCAAGACGCGCACAACGCCGCTCATCTACGGCGACATCGGTGGAGAGGTCGTGATCGTCGCCTCGAAGGGCGGCGCCGATCATCATCCCGCCTGGTATCTCAACATCAAGGACAGCAAGGAGATACTCTTCCAGGTGGCGACCCAGGCGTTCCGCGGCGGATGGCGAGAGCCCAAGGGCGCCGAGCGCGCCAAGGTATGGGAGTTCATGGAGGGGATTTTCCCGCCCTACAAGAAATACCAGGCCTCGACCACGCGCGAGATTCCGCTGGTGATGCTCTCGGCGGACGAGCCGATCGAGATCTTCAAGGAGTAGAAGATCTCCTCGAGGCGCGGATCTCTTCAGCTGCCCGGGCGCGCTCCTGGGCGGGCGAGGTGTCGCGCAAAGGAATCGCCGGGATGAGGAACGTGAGCACCAGCGAGGCCGCGATGAGCCAGAAGCCCAACCGGATCAGGTAGGTGATGGAGGCGGCGAAGGATTCCTTCATGCCGGTCTCCAGGCGCGCTGAGAGAGCTGCGGCGCGCGCGGCCAGTGCCGATTTGAGCGCCGCGAGAACCCGCGGAGCGGCCTCGCTCGGACTCGAGTCCTCGCGCACGAGATCCTTGATGGCCTGCGGAATCGAGGCGTCGGCAAGAATGTGCTGCCGCGCGCCTGGATCGCCCTCATAAGTGCCTGCGATCTGCCGGTATTGCGCGTCCGCCCGCGCCGCGATCTGGCGCTGCATGCGATGAGGATCGAGGGCCTGCGATTGCACCTGGCTCAGATCGATCCGTGCCGTCATCGTGGAGAGCTCAGGCACGCGCTTGGAGAGCTCGGCGGTGAGAACATGCGTGAGCACTGCGCCGAACAGTGCGAGCCCGACCACGGACCCCATTTGCCGGAAGAACTGGGAAGCGCTCGTCGCGATGCCAAGTTGCGTGATCGGCACGGCGTTTTGCACCGCGAGATTGAACAGGCTCTGCGAGGGCCCGAGGCCGATGCCGACGGCGAACAGGCGAATGCTCAGATCCACGGGCAGCGTCCGGGTGCTGATGGCGGCGAGCCACAGCAAGGCGCCGAGCAGGATCACCGTTCCGCCGACGATCAATGGCTTGTACTGGCCGGTTCGGGTGGCCAGTCGGCCCGCCGCGATGGAGCCGACCAGAAGGCCCAGGGTCATGGGCATCTGTGTCCAGCCGTTCTGCGTGGCGTTCAGCCCCAGAACGATCTGGATGAACAGCGGCATGAACATGATCACCCCGAGAAAGCTCATGCCGATGCAGAAGCCCGCCAGGTTCGAGGTGGCGAATACCCGGTTGCGGAACAGACTCAAGGGCAGGAGCGGATCGCGCGCCCTTGTCTGCACCACGATGAACGAGCCGAGCGCGAGGACTCCGGTGATCATCAGAGCCAGAATCTGCGGCGAGGTCCAGGCGTAGGATTGCCCGCCCCAGGTGAGCACCAGCAGAAGCGGAATGGTTGCCGCGATGAACAGGATGGCGCCCGGATAGTCGATCGACCCGCGGCGCCCATGGGGATGCAAAGGCGGCATCTTGAGCGAAATCAGCAATATCGAGCACAGCCCCAGCGGCAAATTGACGTAGAACACCCACCGCCATCCTGCAATCTCCCAGCCCGCAACCCTCACCGTGCCGTGATCGGTGAAGAACCCGCCCACCAGAGGGCCGATGGCGCTCGCCAGCCCGAACGTGGCCCCGAACAAACCCATGAACTTGCCGCGCTCTCGAGGCGTGAACAGGTCGGCGATGATGGTGAAGGAGAGACTGAACAGCGCCGCGCTGCCGAGGCCCTGGATGGCGCGGAACACGACCAGCTGCGACATGCCCGAGCCGAGCAGCGGCAAGGCGCCGAACTCGCCGCTGAGGCCGCACAGAGCGGAACCCACGAGGAAGATGCAGATGCCGAACAGCAGGATGCACTTGCGGCCGTACAGATCGCTGAGCTTGCCGTAGATGGGAACGACCACCGTCGAGCACAGCAAATAGGATGTGGTCACCCAGGAGTAGAGCTCGAAGCCGTGCAGCTCCTGGATGATCCGCGGCATCGCCGTGCCGACGATGGTGGAGTCGAGCGCGCCCAGCAGGAACACGAGCATCAGCCCCAGGAGCGTCAGGCGTTTTTCCCGTTCCGAGATGGCGTGCTCGCTCATCGGCTCATCATCGGGTCATCATCGGGTCGAATCGATCCTCTCTGCGTCCATCATGTACACGCGTGTCCATTGACGGTAGCATGCGCGTTATCCACTGAACAGTCGGTAGGCGGGCGCCGAGCCGCCGGGCTGGGCGCAAGTCACGCAGGAGAACCTCGATGGCGCGCGATCGCAAGCAATCTCGAAGAATCTGGGCGCTGGCCGGCATCGCCGCCGGTTTCTCCGCGTGGCTCGCGCAGGGGTCGAGGGCGGCCGCGCAGGAGCCGGCGCCGGCCCCTGCGAGCGCCTCCGCTGCCGCGGCCGAGCGCTGCGCGGGACTCGCCGCACTGAAGCTCGACCGGGTGGTGATCGAGAGTGCGACGCTGCAGCCGGCCGGCGCTGCGGTTTCCGGCGCAAACCTTCCGAGCATGACCGGCACGCCCGGCGGCGGCGCGCCGGTCGCCGGCTTGCCGGCATTCTGCCGCGTGCGCGGTGCCATGCATCCGCAAGCAGATTCCGACATTCGCTTCGAGGTGTGGATGCCCGAGGGGGGATGGGACGGGCGTTTCAACGGCGCCAACAGCGGCGGCCTCGCGGGCTACATCAATTACAACGACCTCGCTGCGGCGGTGCGCGCGGGGCAGGCCGGTGCCGGATCGGACGCGGGTCACGAGGCGTTGCCTGGAGATGCGACCTGGGCCAAGGGTCATCCGCAAAAGGTGAGGGACTACGGCTGGCGCGCGGTTCACCTGACGACGGTCATCGGCAAGAGGCTGGTCGCCGCCTACTACGGCCGGCCGGCGGCGCATTCGTATTTCATCGGCTGCTCGAACGGCGGGCGGCAGGCGTTGATCGAGGCGTCGCGCTTTCCCGAGGACTACGACGGCATCGTCGCCGGCGCTCCCGCGATCGCCATCACCCAGGTGACCATGAGCATGGTGAACGTGATCCAGGCACAGCTGCCGCCGGGCGCCGCCATTCGCCCCGAGCAGGCTCAGCTGTTGCAAAGCGAGGTGCTCGAGCAATGCGATGCGGCCGACGGTCAGACCGATGGGCTGGTCGCGGACCCGCGCCGCTGCAAGTTCGATGCGGGCAAGCTCGCGTGCGGCGTATCGGTTTCCCCGCAGTGTTTCACACCGCCCCAGATCAAGGCGCTCGAGCGGATTCACAGCGGAGCGCACGATGCATCCGGTCGATTGCTGGCGTTCGGCTACCCGCCGAGTGGCGCGGAAGTCGGCAATCCCGTCAAGGCGTTCGGCTGGGACGGAAACATCCTGGCCCGATTCCAGTCGGTATCGGGCGGCGGGAAGACCTTGTCCGAAGGGGTGTTGATGGATCTGGCGCAGACGCCCATCGCCAGCGACGCGACCTTCGACTTCGACAAGGATCCGGCGCGTCTCGAGGCCGCCCTCGGCGCAGACCTCGATGCTCAGCCCGACTTGCATCGGTTCTTCGCCCGCGGCGGAAAGCTCATCATGTGGCATGGCTGGGCGGACCCCATTCTTCCGCCCGAGTCCTCCGTGGCTTTCTACGAGGCGGCGCTGCGAAAATCGGGCAGCCGCGCGCAGGATCAGCTCAGGCTCTTCATGGTTCCCGGCGTGCAGCACTGCGTCGGCGGCACCGGTCCGGATGCGCTCGGCCAGATCGGCGCGCCCATGCCCAAGGATGCGCCCGCGCGCAGCCTCGGTGCGGCAATTCAGGCCTGGGTCGAGGAGGGCCGCGTGCCCGACAGCATCGTCGGGCGCCGCGGCATGATCGCCCTCGCCATGAAGCCCGGTACCCCCGAGCGGCAACGCCTGGTCTGCGCCTACCCCGCCCGCGCGGTGCTGCGGCAAGGCGCCGACCCCGACAAGGCGGTGAGCTACGAGTGCCGCTGAGTATACATGGGTGTACATTATCGGCTGATGGCAAGCAGCGTCTTCCCTTGGACCGCGATCTTTGCAGGAGAGCCCGATGAGCGCAGCCCCGATGAGCCCGGTGGTCCCCAAGCCGGCGCACGTTCCCGACGGTCTGGTGTACGATTACGATGCCTACCGCGATCCCGAGCTGCTGGCCGACCCGTCCAGTCGCATCGCGCGCATGGTGAAGGAAGCGCCGCCCGTCTTCTGGACGCCGCGCAACGGCGGGCAGTGGGTGATCCAGGGCTACGAGGCGCTCTTCAACGCGTACCGGGATCCCGGGACGTTTTCGAGCTCGCCCGCCTCGGCGGAGCAGCTCAAGGCCATGGCGGCGTTGCTGCCGCCAGGTACGCCGCGCGTGCCGCAAGCTCGGCCGATCAGCCTCGATCCCCCGGAGCACACCCAATATCGCGCTCCACTGCAAAAGACCTTCTCGCCCAAGGCGGCTCTGGCGCTCAAGGATGAGATCCGCAAGCTGGCGAACGAGCTGATCGATGCGGTGGCCGATCGAGGGCGTTGCGATTTCATGCCCGCGGTGGCCGAGCAGCTGCCGGTGCGCGTGTTCATCAAGATGTTCGGTCTGCCGCTCGAGCGGCACGCGGAGTATCGAATGGTGGCAAAGGAATTCCTCGCCGGCTCCACCACGGACGCCGCGGCCCGCGGCAAGTCGCTGCGAATCATCGACGTCATGCGTGACACGATCCTCGAGCGGCGCGACCATCCAAAGGACGACATCTTGAGCATGCTCTGGCAGACGACCGTCGATGGCCGGCCGACGACCCTCGAGGACATGGAGGATTACGCCGTCCTGCTGTTCATCGCCGGGCTCGACACCGTGGTGAACGGGATGGGCCTCACCATGCGCCACCTCGCCACCCATCCGTCGCTGCAGGAGGAGCTGCGCCGAAATCCGCAGATCATCCCCGAAGCGGTGGAGGAGATGCTGCGCCGCTACACCTTCACGGTGCCGGTGCGGCGCGTGGCGAAGGACGTGCTCTACGAAGGCGCGCCGATGAAGGCCGGCGAATGGGTGCTCATGTACGACCCAGCCGCGGATCTCGACCCGAAGAAGTTTCGCGATCCGCAGGCCTATGACCTGCATCGGGAGGACAAGACTCATATCGCGTTCGGCGCCGGTCCGCACCGCTGCCTCGGATCGCATCTGGCCCGGGTCGAGATGCAGATCGCCACCGAGGTGGTGCTGTCGCGGCTGGCGAATATCCGCTGCGATCCGGAGCATCCGCCGCGCTTCCACGGCGGGCACGTGATCGGTCCGGAGTCGCTGCCGCTCCTCTGGGATGTGTCCGCGACGCCTGCCTGAGCCAGGGCCGCGGCGCGCAGCTGCCGGAAATTCCATGTTGATCGCTCCCTGCTACCCACCGGCGGTTGCCTTCGAGCAGCCCGTCAGCGCCCCCTATGTGCTGAGCCTCGAGACCGCCTCGCTCGCGGACCTGATGAGCGTGCCGGCCGCCTGGGCAATCGTTCTGCGGCACCTTCCCTCGCTGCAACCGATCGTCAGCGCTCCGATGATGAAGCCGCATCTCGGCAACTTCACCGTGCACTCGCTCGCCGCCTTCATGCCGGGCGCCAAGCCCGAGGTGTACGCGGCGATCGACGAGGAGCTCGCGCGCTTGCCGCAAGCCGCTGAGCCGCGGCGATGAGGGGCATGCTCGTCGATCGGCGCGAGGTCCTGCTGGCGACGGCGGGTGCCGCCAGCGCCTTGCTGATCTCCCCGTCCCGCGGGCGCGCCATGCAAGCAAAAGAGCGGGCGCGCACGGGACGCGGTCAGCCCTTCGATCTCGACTGGCGCTTCCGCCGCGGCGAGGTCGAAGGCGCGCAGGCGCCCGGATTCGACGACGGCGCGTGGCGCAAGATCGATCTGCCCCACGATTGGAGCATCGAGGATCTGCAGCCCCAGCCATCCGACCCCGAGGCGCCGATCCGCGGCCCATTCGATCGCAACGCCATCGGCGGGACTGCAACCGGGTTCACGGTGGGAGGGGAGGGATGGTATCGCAAGCGCTTCAGCCTGCGCCCGCCGCCGAAGGGCCGCGTCGAGATTCTGTTCGAAGGCGTCTACATGGACAGCGACGTGTGGCTCAACGGGCATCACCTCGGCGCTCATGTGTGCGGCTACACGCCCTTCGCCTACGATCTGACCCCGCACCTGGCGGCCGGCGCCGACAACGTGCTCGCGGTGCGAGTGAGAAACCTCGGCCAGAACAGTCGCTGGTATTCGGGATCGGGCATCTACCGTCACGTCTGGCTCGACGTGCTGCCCGAGCCGGCGCGGATCGCACGCTGGGGAGTCGGCATCGTCGTGCGACGGATCGGCGATGGCGGGGCCGACGTCGAAATCAGCACTCGCGTGCAGCAGCACGGCGCGGGCCTCACCGTCCTTTCCCGCGTGCGCGATGAGCGCGGCCGAGTCGTGGCGGAAGGGACGGTTGCGGCCGCCGCGCAGGTGACTCAGTCCATGAGGATCCCCTCGCCGCGGCTGTGGTCTCCCGATGACCCGACGCTGTATATGCTCGAGTCGCAGTTGCGGCGCGGCGCCGTCGTGCTCGATCGAGCATCGACCCCGCTCGGGATCCGCATCGTGACCTTCGATGCGCAGCGCGGCATGGCCATCAACGGCGTGCCGACCAAACTGCGCGGCGGCTGCATCCATCATGACAACGGCCTGCTGGGTGCAGCCGCCTTCGACGCCGCGGAGGAGCGCAAGGTGCAACTGCTCAAGGCGCGCGGCTTCAATGCGGTTCGCCCATCGCACAATCTGTTCTCGCCGGCGTTTCTCGGGGCCTGCGATCGCCATGGGCTCATGGTCGTCGAGGAGACCTTCGACGTGTGGCGCGAGCACAAGCGTCCCGAGGATTATGCGGCCGATTTCGACCAGGATTGGCGCGACGACCTTGCGGCGATGGTGCAGAGCGCGCGCAATCATCCGAGCATCATCATGTGGAGCATCGGCAACGAGATACCCGAGCGCAACACGCCGAGCGGCGTCGAGACGCAGTGGCGCCTGGCGAACGAGGTGCACGCGCTCGATCCGACCCGGCCGGTCACCGCCGCGATCAATGGGTTTGCGGGCCGGCTGGTCACGCCGTCGGCAAACACGGCGCGCGCCGGCTTTGCAGGGATCGCAGATCAGACCAGCGTGGTGTTCCTCGACCTGGTGGGCTACAACTACAAGCTCGCCGACTACGAGTCCGACCATCGGCGCTTCCCGAGCCGTGTGCTGTTCGGCACGGAGAGTTTTCCGAAGGATGTTGCCGCGATCTGGGATCTCACGGAGAGGTCCCCCTGGCTGATCGGCGACTTCGTCTGGACGGCGATGGACTATCTGGGCGAGGCGGGCATCGGCGCCAGCACGCTCGTTTCCGCCGATGCCGCCGGCAGTCCGCGCCCGCAGATGGGCGCCTGGCCGTGGGTGAATGCATTCTGCGGCGACATCGACCTCATCGGGCAACAGAAGGCGCCTTCGCGCGCACGGGACGTGGTCTGGGGGGTCAGTGCGCTCGAGATGGGCGTGCAGCGTCCGGCGCCTGAAGGCAAGGTCGACCTGCCCGCCTTGTGGGGGTGGCATGATGAGCAGGCCAGCTGGAGCTGGCCGGGCGCCGAGGGCAGGGCGCTCACCGTGCGCATCTACACCTCGGGCGATCAGGTCGAATTGCGCCTCAACGAACGCCTGCTCGATCGCAAAGCGGTGGCGGCCGCCGATCTCAAGCGCATCGAATTCACCGCTCCTTACGAGCCCGGAGTGCTCGAGGCCATCGCCTTTCGGGAGGGCCGCGAGATCGCGCGAAAGCGGCTCTCCACGGTGGGCGCGCCGGCCGCGATCCGCCTGACGCCCGAGCGCCCCATGGGTGGCCGCTCGCGCGGCGACCTCAGCTACGTCGCCGTCGAAATCGTCGATGGCGCAGGCCGCACGGTGCTCGATGCATCCCGGCGGGTCGAGCTCAAGATCGCCGGCCCCGCGCAGCTGATTGCCTTCGGCAGCGCCAATCCGGTGGCCGTCGGCTCCTATCAGTCCTTCACGGCTCGAACCTGGAGTGGGCGAGCGCTCGCCATCTTGCGGGCCCGCGGGCATGCGGGGCGAGTCGAGCTCGAGGCGAGCGCGGAAGGGTTGCGCGCCGGGAGCGCGGGGCTGCATCTGGCGTAATTCACGGGCATGCGACGGCTCTTGGCCCGCACGGCGAGCTGTCGACAGAGGAGAGCGACGATGATCGACCGACGAACCCTGCTGGCCGCCGTGGGGGCAAGTGCCTTGAGTGCGAGGCTGGCGCGCGCCACCGGCAAAGAGGCTGCCACACCGCGCCGTTTCCCGCGGGGGTTTCTCTGGGGTGCGGCGACCGCGGGTCACCAGATCGAAGGCAACAATGTCGCCAGTGACCTCTGGCTGCTCGAGCATGTGAAGCCGACGCTGTTCGCCGAGCCGTCGGGCGATGCCTGCAACAGCTTCGAGCTCTGGCCGATCGATCTCGATCTGGTGCGCACCCTGGGCCTCAACGCCTATCGATTCTCGCTCGAGTGGGCGCGCATCGAGCCGGAGCCCGGCCTGTTCTCCATCGCGATGCTCGATCACTACAAGGCGGTGATAGACGGCTGCAGGGCGCGCGCAATCACGCCCATCGTGACGTTCAGTCACGGCACGACGCCGCGCTGGTTCGCAGCCCGGGGCTCCTGGCAGGAGCGCGATTCGCCGGAACTGTTCGCACGCTTCTGCGACCGCGCCGCACGTCATCTGGCGGGTGCCATCGGCTATGCGACGACGCTCAATGAGCCCAACGGCATCAACATCATGGCCGATGTGTTTCCGCCGCAGTTCGTCGAGCGGCTGCGCGCCATGACCGCCGCCGCCAGCCGCGCCTGCGGCCTGGCGAAATTCGGGACGGCGATGATCACCGATTTCAAGGATGCGCCGATCGTGCAGGCGAACCTCATCGCCGCGCACAAGGCGGGCAGGTCGGCGATCAAGGCGGTCCGAGGCGATCTGCCGATCGGCTTCAACCTCGCGCTCCAGGACGATGAGGCGGTCGGTCCGAACAGTGTCCGCGACGCGAAGCGCGCGGCCTACTATGGGGCGTGGCTGGAGGCCGCGAAAAGCGACGACTTCCTGGGCGTGCAGAACTACACGCGCGTGCGCTGGGGCGACCACGGGGCTCTTCCGCCGCCGGCGGGCGCGAAGCTGAGCATGATGGGACAGGAGATTTATCCGCCGTCGCTCGCCAACGCCGTGCGTTTTGCCCATTCCGCGACCGCGGTGCCGATCATGGTCAGCGAGCACGGCGTCGCCACCAACGATGACGCGGCTCGAGCCGAGTTCATTTCGGACTCACTGGTGGAATTGCAGAAGGTGGCCGCCGAGGGGCTGCCGCTCGAGGGCTATTTGCACTGGAGCCTCATCGACAACTTCGAGTGGTTCTCCGGATATGGCCCGAAGTTCGGCCTCTGCAGCGTCGACCGTACGTCCTTCAAGCGCACACGCAAGCCCAGCGCCGGTGTGCTCGGCGCAATTGCCCGGCGCAATGCCGTGTGATGGATCACCGATCCGGCTCTCTGCAAGCCAGCCCCGCAACGTCCGCCTCGAAAGCAAACAGTGCGCCGGCCAGCGGCTGCGCAGCGCGCTCCGCCGCGCTCAATCCCTTGCGTGCGCTGGTCACGAAGGCCGTTTTGAGCTCCTCCCCGCCGAGAGCGAGCTTGGTCGGGTTGGCGCACGGCAGCTCCACCACCTCGAGCAACTCGCCGCGCGGCGAATAGCGCCGCACGGCCCAGCCGCCGTAGAGGGCGACCCACAGACAGCCCTCGCCATCCACGCTGGTTCCATCGGGCCAGCCCGCGCCCTCCTCGATCTCGATGAACGGCCGCTTGCCGGCCGCAGCGCCATCGCCTCCGACATCGAAGCAGTAGATCATCCGGCGCAAGCTGTCGGTGTGGTAGAGCGTTCGTCCATCGGGACTGAAGGCGGGACCGTTCGAGATCACGAAGCCCTGATCGCAGGTGAGAGGCTCAGCCGCGTAGTCCCAGCGGTAAAGCGCTCCGCTCGGCTCGGATTCGCGATCATCCATGGAGCCGAACCACAGCCTGCCGGCGGCATCGACGCAGGCATCGTTCATGCGATTACCCGGCCGCTCGGCCTCGAGAGCAATGAGGTCCGCGAACGCCCCCGTCGACGGCGTGAAGCGAGCGAGTCTTCGCGGCAGGCCGACCACGAGATCTCCTTCAGGATGAGGCAGCACGAAGCTCACCTGATCCGGCGCGCGCCAGCTGCGCCCCGCGGCGGCGGCGGGATCGAAGCGGTGGATCTGCCTGCCCTTGATGTCGACGAACCAGAGCGCAGCTTCGCAGGCGGACCAGAACGGACCTTCGCCAAGCTGCGCCTCGACGGGCCACACGCAACGTACTTCGCGCACGGCTACTTCCGCAGATCGTGCCAAGTCGTGACGAAGCCGGCCGCACGCTCACGCAGCGTATCGAGCGCAACGCCGGGCTTGTAGAGAGCCGATCCGATGCCAAACCCCGCTGCGCCCGCGGCGACATACGCCGCCATGCGCTCGGTCGTGATGCCGCCGACGGGGAACACCGGGCATTGCGCCGGCAACACGGCCTTGAGCGCTTGCAGGACGCTCGCCGGAGCGGCTTCGGCCGGGAACAGTTTCAGGGCGTCGGCGCCCGCCTCGATCGCCGTGAAGGCCTCGCTGGGCGTCGCGAAGCCGGGAAGAGAGAGGAGCCCGCACGATTTGGTCGCGCCGATCACCGCAGCGCTCGTATTCGGCGAGACGATGAATTCCCCGCCGGCCCGCTGCACGGCCTCGACGTCGGCAGGCGTCATCACCGTGCCTGCGCCGATCAGGAGCCGTCCGGCGAAGCGTCCGCGAAGGCGGCCGATGCTCGAGAGCGGATCGGGGGAATTGAGCGGAACCTCGAGGCATCGAAAGCCCGCTTCGCACAATGCCTCGCCGACCTCGAGCACCTCGGACGGCTCGATGCCGCGCAGAATGGCGATCAGAGGAATCTGCTCGAAGAGAGGGATGCGCTCGAACAGCCGCTGTCTCGAGGATGAGGCTTCGCTGCCCATTCAAGCCTCCGAAGCGCACCGGCGCCATAGCTGCAGCAGTCCGCGGCTCACCGCCTCGCGCGCATCGACTTGCGCGACGTCGGCAACACCGGCCGCCGCGAGCGCCATCCCGTACAGGCGGCCGAGCGCCGGCGAGGCGACGACGAGGGTCGAGCCTGCCGCCCCGGTAGCTGCGGCACCCGCGATCTCGCTTCCGATCAGCAGTCCGGACAGATATGCCGCGAGCGCGCCGGGCGGCTGCCGGCCGAACAGCCCGCTGGTGCGCACGCTGAACAGCGCGTGCAGCAATTGCTCATCCTGGAGCGCGCGGCGCACCCCCGCGAGGAATGCCTCATCGTCAGGGTCGCTCTTCTCGACGTCCGCCATGAGCCACCCCAGGCTCGAGTGCTTGCAAAGCAGGCCGTACATCTCGCCGGTCATGTAGGTACGAAAGCTCTCGATGCGCGCGCCCTCGACGAGGGCCCACTTGCTGTGAGTGCCGGGCGCGATGACCCGGCAGCGGCTCTGCGACCTGACGGCGCCAAGAATCTGAATCTCCTCGCCACGCATGATGTCGGCATGTCCGCGCGCGTCGACACAGGAAAGACCGCCGACGATGAGGGCCGGCCCGCAGCTCGTCTCGACGCGCTGCAGACCGGGGATGAGATCTGAGAGCCGCGCCGGGCAGGGGCGATACGGCGCTTCGCGCCAGCCCTGGCGGCTGCCGATCATGCCGCACATGAGAATGGGTACGCGTTCCGCCTCGGGCTGCCAGTCGCCGATCAGCGAGCGCAGCGCCT
>Ga0335072_10008906_pt1 | contig 14513 bp, 1 predicted proteins | sample Lox_Sample_21_FD_206725 | JGI IMG/M metagenome (GOLD analysis project Ga0335072, IMG submission 206725) | Soil microbial communities from Loxahatchee National Wildlife Refuge, Florida, United States - Lox_Sample_2.1 | ecosystem: Environmental > Terrestrial > Soil > Wetlands | place: USA: Florida... | reverse complement strand
CCATACCAGCGAGTGCCAGCAACAGCAGACACAGGAATCGCCCAAACCGCTGTCCCTGGCGCCGCATCCTGCGTGTGCCGGCCAGCGGCAGCAGCAGGAGAGCAAACGCCACCGGCGCCAGTTTGCCGCCGACAGGAAGTGTCTTAAGAGACGCGGTCTTGCTTGTCGTAACAATCGCTACGCCAATGGTCGTCTGACCCGCAGTGGCAGCCACCGTGGAAGGTGTAAACGAAGCTGTCGCGCCGGGTGGCAGACCTGAAGCCGCGAAACTTACCGTGCCCGGGAAAGTTCCGTACGTCGGCGTGACGGTAACGTCATACGCAAACGCCTGGCCGAGAACACCAGTTTGGCTGGCAGGCGATGCGCTCATCGTGAACCCCAGTGAAGCGACTGTAATCCCCCCGCCCAGGGAGCCGGAGCTCGTCAGAAAGTTGGTATCGCCACTGTATGTCGCCGAGATCGAGTTCGCGCCGGAGACGAGGCTGGAAACGACCAGTTGCGCAGTGCCATTTACCAGGCTCACCGGCGAACCCAGCGCTGTCGTCCCGCTGAAGAAGGTGACGGTCCCCGTAGGAGTACCCAGTAAGGCGGGCGTCACCGTAGCGGTGAGTGTCACAGACTGCCCGGGACCAATCGATGACGAATTCGTCGTCACTGCGGTCTGCGATGCCTGTTTGGCGACGACGATCGTAGTTTGCGCAGTGCCGGCAGTGTAATTACCGGCAGCTGTTTCGCTGGCCTGCAGGGTCACCGAACCAGCCCCCGTCAGGGTCACCGTGTTGCCAGCGATCGTGGCCGGCCCCGAAAGGACGTTGTAGACAAACGCGCCGGTTGAGTTCGACGTCGCCGTTACCGCGAAAGGACCGTCGCCATATGTGTGGTTCGGCACCGTGAAGGTGATGGTGGGCGCTGCCCCAACCACGTTGATGGTCACCGTTGCCGTTGCCGAGGCGTAGTCGGTCGCGTCCGTCGGTGTCAAAGTGACAGACAAGGTCTGCCCCGCCCCAACGCTCAACACCGTTCCCGCTAAAGGCGTGTATACAAAGTTTCCGGCCACCGTACTGGTCGCGTCCAGCTGAGTAGCAGACAGGGGCGTCCCGTACGTGATCGGCGCCGGAGTTGCCCAGGCGATGATCGGGGTCGCCTGTGTGATCGTCAATGTCTCGTTCACTGGGGCAGGCGTGCTGTAGTCCGTGGTATCGGCAGGTGTGAAAGTCGCAGTCAGGGTATAACTGCCAACGGTCAGGACGGTTGCAGCGGTCACTGTATTCGCCGCGCCGCTCGGATTCAGTTTGGCCATATACGCAAAGGTGCCTGGAACTGTGCTGGTACCTTCCGTTGCGGTAGCTGTCAGGACTGTCGCAAGAGTTGTTCCGTAAGTGATGCTGGATGGTGGAGTCCAATTCACTGTCACCGTCCCCGCAACCACGGTCAGCGTGTAGGCCTTCTGCACTTCGACTCCGCTCGAACCGGAACCGGAATCCGTCGCCGTCACAGTAACTGTTACAGCAGACGCCACAGCGGTCGGCGTTCCGGACAACGCACCGGTCGTGGAATCCAGAGAGAGACCGGCCGGCAGGCCTGTTGCCGCCCAGGTATAGCCCGTCCCTGTGCCACCAGCGGCCGAGAAGGTGATGGGACCGTAAGCGACGCCGACAGTTCCGCCGGGCAAGGTCGTACCCGCCGGCTGAGTGATCTGGAGATTGACGGCTGTTCCCGACAGACTGATGGTCTGGGTAGCCGGGTTGGCATTCAGGTTGTTGTCCGTGAGCGTAACCGCATCAGTGACGGTTCCGGAAACTCCAGTCCCGGGCGTGAACTCCACAGTGACGTTACACGACTGGCTCGGATTCAGAGAGAACGTGGAGGAGCAGTCCGAACCGCCGCCCTGTAATGCATAATTACTCGTCCCGAGGCTCAGACCCGTGCCCACGTTCGTCAATGCGGTTGTATTGCCATCATTCACGATCTGCACAGACTGCGCAGCACTATTCGTGCCGTCTTCCTGAGGACCATACGTCAGGCCCGGGGCGTCAGCGTAGTCCAATTCCTGCACCTGATTCGCGCCGCTGTTCGCGACGTACACATTGCCGAGGCCGTCCACGGCCACGCCAAGAGGGCCCGTGAACGTGGCGGTGCGGTCGAGGGCAAACGGTGTGGCGGGCCCCGCAGGAATCTCCTTGACCTCACCGTTTCCGGAATCTGCAACAAATAAATTCCCGTTGCCGTCGATCGCTACCTGTGCGGGGCTGCTGAAGCTATTCGCAATGGCCGTCGGAGTCGTGCTGCCCACAGCCAGTTCATAGACGGCGCTCGTTGACGAATCGGCGACATACAAATTGCCAACGCCATCTACTGCGATTCCATCCGGCGAGGTGAACCCGCTCGAGAGCACATCGGTCACCGTATAGTGGCTGGCGGCCAGAATCTCAACCACCTTTCCCGCTCCGGCATCAGCGACATAGACATTTCCATTCGCGTCGACCGCAACCGCCATGGGATTGCTGAAGCTGTACATGCTCGCCAGTTGGTTCGTCGTTCCAGTTCCGGCAACAATCTCAAAAACCTCTTTCGAGCCAGAATCGGCGACGAAGACATCGCCCGCTCCATCCAGTGCCACAGAGACGGGGTTGGTGAAGCCGGTTCCAATGGAAGCAGCCGAACCACCCGAAATTTTCTGCACTGTTCCATGCAGCTGATCGGCGACGTAGACATTGCCGCCGCCATCGACGGCCAGACCGCTCGGATTGCTGAAGGTGCCGGTGAGCGGCGCCTTGGTTGTGCCGGGGACGAAGTTTGGAGGAAGATTGTAGGTGATCTGTGGCCCCGTGCCTGTTCCGTAGACATAGCCAGGCGCGCCAGCAAGTTGAACCGCGCCAGACCGCGTGCCAGACAGGGATGGATCGAAATCGACGGTGACCGTGCAGCTTTGACCGGAAGAGTAGGATGTCCCGTTCGACTGGCAGCTCCCGGCAGTCGTGGCATCCGCGGGATCGATACTGAAGTCGGTCGCCGCAGCGCCCCGTGTGACGACAGAGGGAACCACACCCGTTTCGTTGCTCAAAAATCCGAACTGCAACGTGATTGGACTGGAGGAAGATTTGGCGCCTGTTGCAGACGAGCCGAAGTTCACACCGGCCGTAACAATCTGCTTGATCGCTGGCGCGGAGCTGTCCGCAACGATGATATTTCCGTTGGTATCCCAGGCTACACCTACGGGTGCTACGAATCCGGAGCCCCAGGATTCAACCGTGCTGTAGTTGCTCGAAAACAGCATTTCACGAACCGCGGATCCCTGCGTTTCGGCTATCCAGAGGTTACCGCTCGGATCAATAGAAATTCCGGTCGGGTAGTTGAAGCTGATCGTACCAACCTGAGTCGGCGTAGCGCTGGCATAGGTGGTGGACGAAGACGAGACGGCCGAAGAAATTTTCTCGACAGTACCGTTGTTCACGGTCCCCGTTTGTACCACGTAAAGATTGCCGCCAGGGTCGAGCGCTAACCCCGCCGGAGAGGCGAAATTGAAGTTGACGCTCTCCGTGGTCGGATTAGAAATCAGAATCCTTGTGACGGAGTTGGTTCCTGTATCCCCCACAAAGAGATATTGCCCCTGGCTGTCCAGGACCAGACCAGAGGGGGCTCTCCATCCCGTACCAATCGGAATGGGTGCTGTACTGCCAAAAGGGATTTCCCACACCTGTCCATTGGTGCCGTTTCCGAAAGCGGCAACAAAAATGTCTCCCGCCGAGTCCACGACAACATCGTCCGGGTGGGTAAAGAGGGTTGCAGTCACTGCCGCTGGCGAGTTAAAGCCGCCATTTCCATCGGGCGTCATCTCCATCACTTCACCGGTGTTAAAGTCCGGGACGAAGAGGTTGCCGTGCGAATCCAGCGACAGGTCGTAGGGAGCCCCGAAGGCCGTACTGATCGTGGTTGTCACACCACTGAAGTAGGCCTGCGCGCGGGCATAGGAGCCGACGCTGGTGAGTAGCACAAGAGCAGCGATCGCGAGCCTCGCAATTTTCGAGGGCCATGCGCAAAGGGACGCGTAAGCGGTACGGCCGAACCGATGCGTCGCCAACCGGCTCGCGGCTGATGGGGGAACGAAAGACACGGAAACGCTTCTCCTTCGGGGGGAGGGAGCTTTGTGAAAATCAACCCAAAACGATCGCCTGCCCTGGGCGTTGAAACTAAAGGCCCAGAGCGCAGGCGGTCCGTTAAGAGCACATAATTGTTTTCTGCAATCCGGTCGAATTTTATCGCTCTTGCAGGGAAATGCAATACCCAAATCGGAACATCGGTGGAAAACGAATGTGTGCAAGTTGCTGATTCCTTGCGGAGATTGGCACGCTCCGGGAAAAACCCAGCACAGCGTGGGGCTCCTGCCCCTTTTCGTTGGGCGAAGCAGCTCCTACAACGGACCCTCAGATTTCGAATTCCTCTCGCTCGCTCCCGCCCCCTGGGATAGCCGCGGGCAGTGCGTCGACCTGTCTCGATGTTCGAATGACTTCGGCAAGAGTTTGCGGGGTGGGAGATTCGAATAACGTCCGCAGTGTCAGCTCGACTCCAAACCGGTCTCGAATGCGGGTGGCGACCATGGTTCCCATCAGCGAATGGCCGCCCAGTTCGAAGAAATTATCCGTGGGCGCTATGTCTTCAGCGGCCAGCAGGTCCTTCCAGATTTCAATTACGGTCGCCAGTTCCTCGTCACCTTCGTGGACAAGGAAAGCCTCACGTTCTTCGGGAAGAGGTTGGCTCGACGCTTGTGTAAGAAGAGCATCGAGGCTGACCGTCGAGCACATCACCAGTGCCTCGCGCCATCCGCCTAGAACACGTCGGAGCACGTCGATGCCTTCCTCTGTACTCATCGCAGTCTCCAGGCGCTGGCTCTTGACCGACTGGAGACCCTCGGGAAGAACCATCTCGGCAGCCATGCCGATGTCCTGCCATGCATCGAATCCGATCGCTACCGCCGGGAGCTTGAAAGCGCGTCGACAATAGTCCGCGAAATAGTTCTGGAAAATGTTGGCAGCCGCGTAAGCGCTCTGGGTCGCCGCCGGAACGACTGCACTGATCGATGAGCAAAATGCAAAGAAGTCCAGATCTTCTCCCCGCAACAATTCCGCGAGAACGATGCTTCCCTGTACCTTCGGACGACGGACGTTGGCCGCTTCTGCGGGATCCTGGAACGAGATCCTGTAGCCGCCGGGTACCCCAGCAGCATGCAGAACCCCATGGATTCTGCCGAACCCTTCCTTGACCCCAGCGAGCACCTTTGTCATGTCGTCGATGCTGGCGACATCCGCCGCAATCAATCGAACCTCACCGCCCGAGCGTTCCAATTCCTGCATCCGCAGAATGCGGCGGGCCATCGGATCATCGTTGCCATGCTTCGCGATCCACGCCGCCCAATCGCTGCGCGGAAGAAGAGCCGTTCGCCCCGTGAGAACGACGCGGGCCTGATACCGCTGGAGGAGATGGAGGGCAACACTGTAGCCAATTCCGCCAATCCCCCCAGTGATGAGATACGTGCCGCCGCGACGAAAGGGAGACGCGGCAGATTCGCGCAACGGAGCCGGCATCCAGTTTCTCTGCCAGCGCGTTTCTCCGCGGTACGCAACCGTCAAACCAGCTCCGGGAACCCGCACCTCCTCCAGAAGCTGCTCGGCAATTTGATTGACATTTCCTTTGCGCGACGGGACGTCGATGGAGCGGCATTCGGTGCCCGCATATTCCATAGGCAGAGCACGGAGCAACCCCAATACTTCCGCGCGTTCCACTTCCTCGATCGCTTCGTCGGACACGCTTTCGAGGTGGTCTGTCACGATCTCGATTTGGCGAAGGCGCCGGCGATGTTTCCAGCCGGCTTGTAGCAGATAGAGGAGGCTGTCATATGTCTGGACCTTTGTGCCCCGCATCGTCCAAAAATTCAGCAGCCCTTCGGGGCGCAGAGCGAGGTCGGCAATGCCTTGCCATAATTCCTCATAGTCGCTGGGTCGAACTGGATCGACGGTGAACGTGTTGCCGGTCCGAGTAAACCGGTCCGCGACTGTCACACCAACAATGGTGGCGCCGGTTTCTCTGAGTCGTGCGGCCAGTGCCTCCCCGACTCCGAAGTCATCGAGCAGAACAAGCCAGCAGTCGACGGCATTTGCGCTCTGCGGCAACGCCACCGCGGCAGGCGGAGTACTTTGCCAGGAAGGCGCGTAGAACCAAGACGCGATATCCGCGCGCTTCGCGGTGGCTGGCGGCTCCACCGCGGCGGGAGAAGGAACCCGCTCCGGTGTGGTCTCAGCCGCCTTCGCCCGCGCAGAGGTTGCGGGGTCAATCCAATAGCGTTGCCGTTCAAATGGATAGGTCGGCAGCGCGACGCGGCGCCTTCTCTCCCCTGGCTGCAAGGTCTCCCATGAGATCGACACGCCGCATTCCCAGGCTCTCGCCACAGCGTCGAGAAAGACCTTCTGATCGGAAGCGCGCCGGTGCTCCGCGCCGAGCGACGGCATCCGAACGCTGGTCGGCAACTGTTTCCCGGCCAGGCTAATCAAGGCATCGCCAGGCCCCACTTCGAGCAGGAACCGCCTTCGATCGCCGAGTGCGTAAAGATTCTGCGTGAAGCGAACCCGCGCCAGTATTTGATTGCCCCAGTATTGTGGGCTCTGCGCCTCGCTGGCGCCGATCCATGTTCCGGTTACATTCGAAAGCCATCGAAGAGTGGGGACTTGGCGCGGCACAGCGTCCACCATCTCCCGGAACGCTCTGGCCGCGTCCGCCATGAGAGGGGTGTGGAATGCATTTCCGGAGGCAAGACGTTTATGGGCAATGCGATCGCCTGCGAGTCGGCGCTCCAGTCGAGCGATGGCTTCCACCAGGCCGGAAGCAACCGAAACCGCAGGGCCATTCTCGGCAGCGAGCCACACATCCTGCTCAAAGTACTCGACAAGCTTTTCCGATGGCAGCATCACCGCCAACATGGCACCGACCGGACTGCGTGCCATCAGGCGCCCGCGCTCCGCAGCCAAACGGAGGCCGTCTTCAAAAGAAAATACGCCTGCAACCGCAGCGGCTGTCAGTTCGCCGAGGCTGTGTCCCACCAGTACCGACGGTTCTACTCCGAGAGAGCGCCATCGCGCGGCGAGTGCATACTCTGCGAGAAAGAGCGTCGGCTGCGCCACGGCAGTGTCGGCGAGCTGTGACGTTGACTCGGAACAGCTGTCTCGGCCCATTATCCATGCGGCTGCATTCACATTGAATTCGGCGCGAAGAATCTCGTTCCCGCGGTCGATCGTGCTTTTAAATACAGAGTCGGCACAATATAAACTCTCGGCCATTCCGACAAACTGCTGGCCCTGGCCGGGAAAGAGAAAGACCACATCGCGTGCAAGATCGACCGCCGTGGTCTCGTACCTCTTCGATCCTTCGCGCAGGATCGCGGCCAGCTCAGTGCATCCTTCTGCGACTACGGCTCGCCGATGAGCAAACTCATGGCGCCCGAACTGCAGCGTTGAGGCGACATCTTCCGCGACGAGGGACGGGTCCGCTTCGAGCCGATGCGCCAGTCGATCGCACGCGCTGGCAAGGGCAGAAGGGGTCCGCGCACAAACGGGAAAAATGCGCGGCCGCGATACCGCGAGGTGCACGGCACGCTCCGGCGCGTTGCTGATCACGACGTGCACATTGGTGCCGCCGATTCCAAAGGAGCTGACGCCCGCCCATCTTTCGCCTGGGCGAGGCCAGGGAGTCGACTCGGGACTGACGAAAAACGGTCCGCTTTCCAGTCCCAGGGAAGGGCTGGCGCGCCGGAAGTTGAGAGTTGGCGGAATGACTCCCGCCTGCACAGCGAGCGCTGCTTTGAGCAGACCTGCAACGCCGGCTGCCACGTCGGCGTGACCCAGATTCGCCTTGAGGGCCCCGAGCACGCAGGACTGGGGCTGAAAATCACCCTCCGCGAAAACGGTATGGAGCGCAGCAACCTCAATTGGATCGCCTAATTCGGTCCCGGTGCCATGAGCTTCCACATATCCGATGCGATCCGCAGCTATCCCTGCAGCTGCAAGAGCCTGGCGAATGACGGCCGCCTGCCCATCGATACTTGGCGCAGTGTAACCAATCTTCCCGGCGCCATCGTTGTTCCACGCAGAACCACGAATCACTGCATAGATTTCATCTTCATCGGCAAGCGCCTCCGACAACCGCTTGAGGATCACGACACCGGCGCCGCGGCCGGGTACGGTTCCCCGCGCTTCGGCGTCGAAGGGACGGCAGTATCCGTCGGGCGAAAGGATCATTCCCGGAATGTAGGGATAGCCCACCCCCTGCGGAAATGAGATCGAAACACCTCCTGCCAGGGCCATTTCACACTCGCCGGCAAGGATGCTATGGCAGGCAAGATGAACCGCTGCCAGCGAAGTGGAACATGCAGTCTGCACCACTACAGCGGGACCGTGGAGGTTCAACTTATAGGCTGCTCGCGTAGCCAGAAAATCCTTATCGTTGGCCAGCATTAACTGATAACCGCCGACGCTTTCAATCACGGCAGGATTCGTAAGAAGTTGCAGGAAGTATGTGTTCATTCCCACGCCTGCAAAGACGCCGACGCGTTCGCCATCGCCGGTGTAGCCGGAGTGCTCGAGGGCTTCCCACGCGCATTCGAGAAAAACTCTCTGCTGAGGATCGGTAATCTCGGCCTCTCGCCGGCTCAGGCCGAAAAATTCCGCGTCCATAGAGTCCGCATCTTCGATCGCGGTTCCCCTGCGGACGTAGTCGGAGTTCAAGAGCACGGCTTCGGAGACGCCCCTTTGTTGCAATTCCTCTGTGCTGTATTCGGAGATCAGGCTTTCCCCGGCGAGTAAGTGCTCCCAAAATTCCTGGACATTACGCGAGTGCGGAAAGCGTGCGCTCATCCCAACGATGGCAATGCCATCGCTCCAACGGCCGACGCCCTGCGTCGATTCGTTGTCGTACGCTACCGTTTTTCCTTTCTTGAGCGGACTGGACATCAGGAACTCACTCCGGCGGCGTAACTCACTTCCTGGCGACGCCCATTGAGCCAGGATGCCATGGACTCAATCGTCGGATAACGGAAAAGATCGATCACGGCAATGTCGGCGTCGAGCTCCCGTCGCAGTCTTGCATGGACACGAATCAGAAGAAGCGAGTGTCCGCCGAGATCGAAGAAATTGTCCCTGACACCTGGTCGGTCAATTCCGAGTATTTCCGACCAGATTCCAGCCAACTGCTCTTCCAACTGATTGCGCGGGGCAATGGTGGAGGCTGAACGCTCCCGCGTCAAAGCGGTTGGTATGGGCAGCCTCTTTCGGTCGACTTTTCCGTTTGGAGTCAGCGCAATTTTCGGGACCGCGACGAACACTGCCGGTACCATGTAATCCGGCAATCGGTCCTGTAACCATGGACGTAAATAGTCGGCATCCGACTCCCCCTCCACCTGCTTTACATAGGCGACGAGCCGCTGGTCAGAGCCCTCACCATGCAGGGCCACCACGACCTGACCCACCTGGGGGTGACGCTCGATCACGACTTCTATTTCACCCAATTCGATGCGATGCCCGCGCAGCTTGATTTGATGATCGGTTCGGCCGATGAGTTGAATCCGCCCATCGGGCCGGTACCGTGCGAGATCGCCGGTCCGATACATGCGGCGATCGACGGCGGTGTCGAAGGGATCGCTGATGAATCGAGATTCCGTCAATGCGGGCCGTCCACGATAACCGCGCGCAACGCCGGCGCCTCCGATATAGAGCTCGCCTGGAACACCGATTGGCACCGGTCGCGCATCAGGGTCGAGGATATACAAACGCGTATTTCCAATGGGACGGCCGATGAGGATCGGGCTCTCGCCACTCTTGACGAGGTGAGCCGTTGACCAGATGGTGGTTTCGGTCGGACCGTAGAGATTCCACAGTTCCCGTCCCCGCACGATGAGGTTGTCGGCCAGATCGGGCGATAAGGCTTCGCCCCCGCACCACATGCGCAGATTTGCGCGTCCCATCCATCCGGAATCGACGAGCATTCTCCAGGTAGAGGGTGTTGCTTGCATGACCGTAGCCTGAACCTCTTCAAGTAGACTGGCTAACGCGACAGGATCGAGGGTCTGATCGGTCGATGCGAGAACCACCCTGGCTCCGCATACCAGCGGGCCAAAGATTTCGAGGCCGGCGATATCGAACGAGAGAGTAGTGATCGCCACTAGCGTGTCGCGGCTGGAGAGCCCGGGTTCACGCAGCATGGAAGCCAAAACGTTGACGAGCGCCCGATGCGGTATCTCCGTGCCCTTCGGATCGCCAGTCGATCCCGAGGTGTAGATGAGATACGCCAGGTCTTCCGGTGCGGGCTCGTCAGTCTCCGGCAATTCGGCGCTCTCACCGACGGGTCCCGTCACAGCCTGGTCGAGGGAAAGGTGGTCGATCATGAGGAGAGCCGCGCCAGACGTGGGGACCGTCTCGCGAAGATCGGTCTGGGTAAGAATCAACGGCACCTCGGCATCGGCCAGCAGGAATTCGATCCGCTGCGCCGGCAGCATTGGATCGAGAGGAAGATAGGCGCCACCCGCCTTCAGGATGCCCAGCAGGGCAATAACCATTTCCGGACTCCGGCGCAGAAGTACCCCCACAACTTTCTCCCGCGCGACGCCATGCGAGCGCAGGATAGCGGCGAGCCGGCTGGACTGAGCGTCCAACTCCGAATAAGTCAGTGAGCACTCCCCCATGCAGACGGCCGGCGCGTCCGGGGACCTCTCCGCCTGCTCATGGAACCATGCGGGAACCGTAGCGTAGGGCGGCATCGCCATTTCCGTGCGGTTCCACTCCTCCACAATCTGGTAGCGCTCTGTCTCACTCAACAGTGAGAGAGCACTGAGCGGAATCTCCGAGTTTGAAGCAACCGTTTCCAGAAGACCAATGTAGTGTTGTTGCATCCGCGCCATCGTCGATTTATCGAAAACATCCGTGTTGAATTCGAAATCACACCGATAGCTGCCTTCGAACGGATATACATCAACGGCAAGATCATAACGCGCATGAATGCGTTGAAAATCGAGCAGCTTCATCTCGAGGTCGTCCATCCGGAGCGGAGGCAGCGGTGCATTCTGGAGCGTGAACATCACCTGAAAAATCGGACTTCGATTCAGGTTGCGTTCCGGCTGCAGCATTTCGACAAGCTGGTCGAAGGGGATGCTCTGGTGCTCAAATGCCTCCAGTGCGGTTGTTCGGACCTGTTGCAACAACTCTGCAAAAGAAGGATTTCCGCCGAGATCCGTGCGGAGCACGAGGTTGTTGATGAAGAAACCTACGACACCTTCAAACTCGCGCTTCAGACGCCCAGCCGTCGGCGTACCCACAAGAATGTCGTCCTGTCCGGAATACTGGCGCAGGAGAACGTTGAATGCGGCGAGCAGAATCATGAAGAATGTTGCATTCTGCCCACGACTGACCTTCTGCAGTTGCTCTGTGAGCTCAGCCGAGATGTGCGCGCTCACGCATTCACCATTGAAGGTCTGAAGAGCGGGCCTGGCGTGATCGACAGGAAGATCCAGCAGCGGCAGGTCCCCCGCCAGCTTTTGCCGCCAGTATTGCAGATCCGCCTCGTACGATACTGCTGAGTCCTGCTGTTCCCACGCTACGAAATCACGGAATTGAAACTGCATTGGATCGAGGGGGCAACGGCGCTTTTTTGCGAGAGCGTGATAAGTCGTGACAAGCTCATTGGCCATTACTCCCAGCGACCAGCCGTCGGAAATGATGTGGTGCATGACCAGCACGATCACGTGCTGGTCGGAGCGCTTTTTCAGCAGGAATGCCCTGAAGAGCGGCACCCGGTCCAGGATGAATGGCTTCTTAGCGACCTCCTGAGTAAACCGCAACACCTCATCCCGCTGGGCAGAGGGTGAGAGAAATGAATCATCGACGAATTCCGCGTGCCAGTCACGGGCGTCCTCGACAATGGCATACGGTTCCCCTTCTCTTTGCAGAAAGCGGGTGCGGAGAGACTCGTGCCTCTCGACGAGAAACCGTAGCGACTCCTCTAACGCCTTTTGTTGGAGCTGCCCTTCGACGGTCAGCGCAATCGCGATGTTGTAGGCGGAATTGCCGGGCTCCAGTTGATTCAGGAACCAGAGCCTTCGCTGCGACCTTGAAAGAGGATGCTCTGCAGTCCTCTTTGTACTCGGCGCTTCCAACGCCGCCGCATTCGAATGGGCAATTGCCAGTAGCGTCTCCACTTCTTTCGACAATGCTTCTAACGTTGAATTCTGAAACACCGTCGCGACGGAAAGCTTCACGCCGAGAGAAGTGGAGATTCTTGAGATCAACTGCATGGCCAGCAGCGAGTGGCCCCCGAGCGCAAAAAAATCTTCTTCCACCGAGGTTGGTTCTACCTTCAAAAGCTCAGCGAAGATGTCGGCCATTATCTTTTCAACTTTAGTCGATAGAGGCCGCTGACCCTGGAAGCTATCCGAAGCATCAAGTGGCAGCAACTCGAGCGCGGCATAGTCGACCTTTCCGTTAGTGGTCCTCGGTATTTCGGAGATCGCCACAAAACTGCCGGGGATCTGATACGAGGGAAGAACCTTCAGCAGAGCCGCGCGCAGGGACTGCCGGTCCAGGCCCGACTCGTTCTCCGGTACCACATAAGCAACCAGCTTCTTGTCCCCATCCGGCCATGAGCGCGCTGATACGACGGCGGCGCGGACGGAAGGTATTGACAAAAGTGCTTGTTCTATCCCGTCCAGTTCGATGCGATAGCCGCGCAGTTTGATTTGTTTGTCTCTGCGGCCAAGGAACTCGATTACTCCGTCGGAGCGGTGCCTTGCGATGTCCCCAGTCCGATAAGCAGGCACGGCTCCAATACCTTCAAATTGAAGGCGGACGAATTTCTCCTTGGTGAGGTCCGTGGCGTTGAGATAGCCAAGGGCCAAGCCATCCCCCGCCGTATATAACTCGCCGGCAACGCCACATGGAACAGGTTGCTGAAAATCGTCGAGAATAAAGACCTGAGTGTTGGCAATGGGTTTGCCGATAGGTATCGCACTGCCGTCGAGCGATCTTGCCTGGATCAGATGGCAACAGGTCAGTACCGAATTCTCTGTTGGTCCGTAAGCATTGACGAGATGAAGATGCGGTAGCTTTTTCGTGAGCCGCTGGATGTGCGTGGGCGAAAGAACGTCGCCTGCGCCCAGCAACTGACGCAGCGGACGAAGGCCGTCGATATGCTCGTCTATCATGAAGTGAAAAAGAGCCGCTGTCAGCATGGCCGTCGTTACGCCAAAGCTTTGAATCGCAGAGCAAATCTGCTCCGGGTCACGCCTTCCAGGGGGCAGAAGCGCCAGGCTCGCTCCGTTCAGTAGAGCGCCCCATATATCGAATGTCGATCCATCAAACGAGAGTGGCGACACCTGGAGAAATACTTCGTCGCTTCCCCATCGGATGTATTCGTTGTTTTTGACCAGGCGTACGATGCCGCGGTGGGGTATTATCACGCCTTTGGGCTCACCTGTAGATCCCGATGTAAACATCAGGTAGGCAGGATCGTCGGGCCCGACAACAACCTCAGGAGATTGGTCTGTTGCGAAGGATACAAACTGCTCCAGTTCAGCCCGGTGCGGGACAACGATGCCGGCCAGCTGCTCCCGGAGAGAACGAGTAGTAAGAAGAACAGTTACATCCGCAAGCGACAGAAGGCCACTTAACCGTTCTAAGGGTTCACCCGCGTCAATCGGGAGATACGCATGGCCCGCCTTCAATGTTCCCAGAAATGCAGCAATACCTAACGAACTTCCCGCAGCGCAGACAGCGACAAACGAACGGGCTGGCAACGGGAGAGCGAGCAACATGTTGGCGATGGCATTTGCTATCTCATTTAATTCGCGATAGGTCACATTTCCTGACGCACACTTGATTGCCACAGCATCCGGGGTTGACCTGACATACTCTTCGAATACCTGATGAACTGCCTTATTTGGATATGCCCTGTTCGTCTGATTCCACTCAACGAGCACCTGTCGCCGCTCATCCACTGAAAGGATGGAGATGTTCTTCATTCGAACAGAGGGATCTTCTGTGACCGTCGCAAGAATATTTCTGAAATGACCTTGCATCGCGCGGATCGTGCCGTCGTCGAAAATGTCGGTATTGAATTCAAAGTCGCAGCGAAAGCCCTCAGCCTCGGGCCAGACTTCGATCGAGAGATCCATTCTGGCAATTCCCGGGTCCAGTTCTTCAGGCTCGACGGTGAGTTCGCGGAGCGCGATCGGCTCGATCGGCAGGTTTTGAAATGTGAACATTGCCTGTACGAGGGGGTTGTGGCTTGTCCAGCGCTCGGGCTGCAGTTTTTCCACCAGCAGATCAAACGGCATCCGTTGATGTGCAAAGGCCGACGTCGCGGTCTCTTTGATCCTCGACAACAAGTCTTCAAATGTTGGGTTGCCACTTAGGTCTGTGCGCACGACGAGAGTGTTAACGAAGAATCCGATCAGCGGGGCCACATCCTCAGAGTGTCGATTG
>Ga0335072_10008904_pt1 | contig 14514 bp, 8 predicted proteins | sample Lox_Sample_21_FD_206725 | JGI IMG/M metagenome (GOLD analysis project Ga0335072, IMG submission 206725) | Soil microbial communities from Loxahatchee National Wildlife Refuge, Florida, United States - Lox_Sample_2.1 | ecosystem: Environmental > Terrestrial > Soil > Wetlands | place: USA: Florida... | reverse complement strand
CCACCGCCGCGATCAGCGTGGTCCGGGCCGCGGCCGATGACGGCGTGGCCAACAGCAAGCCCGAAGACCTGGTGCAAGCTATACAGGACGCGATGTGGCAGCCGGCCTACCCCGCTCCAGCGGCGTGAGGCCAGCCTGCTGACGTGACGTGAGGAGAGCGCGCACCATGACCACGGCCCACGATCAAGAACCGAAGATCCTCGACCTTCCCGTCGGACTGGACGCCACCGGGACACGGCGCGAATTCGACAGCCTCGGCGAGGTGGAGGTGCCGGCCGACCGGTACTGGGGCGCGCAGACCCAGCGCAGCCTGGAGCACTTCAACATCGGCGACGACCGGATGCCGAAAGAGGTATACCGGGCTTACGGCTACGTGAAAAAGGCGGCCGCGATCGTCAACACCGCGGCCGGGCGGCTGCCGGCCTGGAAGGGCCAGCTGATCGAGCGGGCCTGCGACGAGGTGATCGGCGGCCAGCTGGACACCGAGTTCCCGCTGTACGTGTGGCAGACCGGGTCAGGAACCCAGTCGAACATGAACGTCAACGAGGTGATCTCCAACCGGTGCATCCAGCTGGCCGGCGGCGTGCTGGGCTCCCAGGAGCCGGTCCATCCCAACGATCACGTGAACATGGGCCAGTCGTCGAACGACACGTTCCCGACGGCGATGCACATCGCCGCGTACACGATGGCCACCGGCAAGACGATCCCGGCGCTGCGGCGGCTACGGGATGCCATGGACGCCAAGTCAAAGGAATGGGCGGACGTGGTCAAGATCGGCCGCACGCACCTGGAAGACGCGACCCCGCTGACCGTCGGCCAGGAGTGGTCCGGTTACGCCGGGGCGCTCGACGACGCCATCGCCGAGGCCGAGCACGCCACGGCCGGGCTGCTGGCGCTGGCCATGGGCGGCACCGCCGTCGGCACCGGGCTGAACGCCCCGCCCGGGTTCGGGGACCAGGTCGCGGCGCAGCTCGCGCGGATGACCGGCGCGCCGTACACGGCGGCGCAGAACAAGTTCACCGCCCAGGCCACGCTGGACCGGATGGTTCGCGCGCACGCCGGGCTGAAGGCCGCGGCGGTGAGCCTGTTCAAGGTCGCCAATGACCTGCGCTGGCTCGGCTCCGGCCCGCGCACCGGAATCCGGGAGCTGATCTTCCCCGCTAACGAGCCGGGCAGCTCGATCATGCCGGGCAAGGTCAACCCGACCCAGGCCGAGGCCATGCTGATGGTCGCGATCCAGGTCATCGCCGCCGATGTGGCGGTATCGATGGCCGGAAGCGAGGGCAACTTCGAGCTGAATGCCTTCCGCCCGATCGTGATCAGCAACTACCTGCACTCGGCGCTGATCATGGCGGACATGTGTGATCACTTCCGGCGGTTCATGGTCGAGGGAGCGCGGCTCAACCACGCCACGCTAACCGAGAACATCGACCGGTCGGTGATGATGGTCACCGCGCTGTCCCCGGTCATCGGCTACGACAAGGCCGCGGCTATCTCCTACTACGCCATCGACCACGACCTCACGCTCAAGCAGGCGGCGCTGGCCAATGGCGTGCCGGAGGAGCTCTATGACAAGGTCGTCGACCCGCTCGCCCTCACCCGCCCCGGCACGGCCGACATACCGTCAGCCCGACGGCCCTCCTGACGAGGCCCGTTGCCGGGGTGGTGGGCGGGGAAAATGAGGCCCGTTCCGGGGGGGGTGGGCGGGGAAAATGAGGCGGGCTGAGCAGCCCAAGGGCGCGAGCCCGGGTCACGGCCTCGTGGCGGCGGTGCGCTCCGAGCTTGGCGTACAGGTGGCGCATGTGGGTGGTGACGGCATGCACCGACAGGTGCAGCTGGCGGGCGATCTCGTAGGCGGTGAGCTGCGCCTGCAGGCAGGACAGGACGCGGACCTCGCTATCGGTCAGCGGCTCCACGGTGTCGTGGCGGCCGGCGGGACCTGTCCCGGCCGGGCCGAGCAGGCTCATGACCTCGCCGTAGGTGAGTGCGGGCGGCAGCGGCAGCTCGTGACTGGCGGTGCGCACGTTCACCAGGGCCGGGCCGTCGTGGGAGAACGCGGCGGCCAGCGCGTCCTGGAGCTCATCCGCCCTGTCCGCCCGGGCCGCGTGCAACCCCGCGGCCCGGGCGATCGCGGCGAAGTCCAGGTCGAGCAGGCCGGTGCCGAAGGTGGCGACATCGGCGGCCTTCATCTCCAGCTCCGCGAACGACAGCGCGCCATTGTTGAACACCACCACCTTGACGGGGAGCTGCTGCTGGTGAAGGGTGACCAGCTCGCTGAGCATCCCGGCCAGCCCGCCGTCGTCGGCCAGCGCGATCACCTGCCGCCCGGGCGCGGCCGCCTGGGCGCCGATGGCATGCGGCAGCGCGCTGGCGACGCCGCCATGGCCGAACGAGCCGATCAGCCGGCGCGAGCCGTTCATCCGCAGGTAGCGCGCCACCCAAAGGCACGGAGTGCCGCCATCGGCGGTGAAGATCGCGTCATCGTCGGCGAGGTGGTCGATGGCGGCGGCGATGTGCCGCGGGTGCAGCGCCGCCGCCCGGCCGGGCGGCGGGGCCGCCCGCACCGATGGCGGCCGTGCCCCGGCCGGGGCGTCGGCGGCCAGCATCTCACCGGGGATCATGACGACGCCGACGCCGCCGCGCCGCAGCGCCGCCCGCATGGCGATCTCCAGCAGCCGTGGCACCTGGCCCGGGGCGCTGGCCAGCTCGCAGTACACGCTGCACTCACCGAAGAAGTGCTGCGGACGGGTGTCCTGGACGTAGCCGCCGATCTCCCTGGCGGGCACCTGCGCGACGATCGCCAGCACCGGCACCCGGCACCGGCTGGCGTCGCCCAGTCCGTTGACCAGGCGCAGGTCCCCCGGCTCGCAACTGCCCGCGCACACCGCCAGCTCCCCGGTCAGGGCCGCCTCGCCGGCCGCCGCTGATCCGGCGGCCTCCTCGTGCCGGACACGCTCCCAGGTGATCGCGCCGTCCCGGCGCAGCGCATCCGTCAGCCCGTCCAGTGGCTGCCCTGGGGTGCCGTACACCCGGCGCACCCCAGCCGCCCGCAGCGTGGCCACCATCAGATCAGCCACCGTGCCAGCCATCACCCGCTCCTTCCGCCGCTGCCGGCGTCTCGCCGAGGCCCAGGCGGGACCACTTCGCAGAGTAGCGGAGTTTCTGCGTATGGTCACGAGGCGTGGTGGCCGGATGAGTGGAGCCTGGGCACCCCGGACGAAAGCGTGCTATGAATCCAGATAGGTACATCTAGAGGATTCGCCCGCAGGGCGCGTGGCAGGAGGAACGCAGTGACGTCTGTACTGGATGGTTTCCGCATCCTTGAGGTCGCCGAGCACACGTTCGTGCCGGCGGCGTCCGCGATCTTGTCGGACTGGGGCGCGGAGGTCATCAAGGTGGAACCGGCAGGGCGCGGTGACGCCATGCGGGGGCTGGCCCGCACGGGGGTCATTAACCTGGGCGCCGGCGACGTCCACGCGCTCCTGGAGCACTCCAACCGGGGCAAGAAGAGCATCGCCCTGGACCTGACGACGGATGAGGGCCGGGAGATCCTCTACCGCCTGGCTGAGGTGTCGGACGTCTTCCTCACCAACAAGCTCCCGAGGGTCCGCAAGGACCTGCGGATCGACGTGGACGACATTCGGGCGCGGAACTCGCGCATCGTCTACGTGCGCGGCTCAGGCTATGGCCCGAAGGGCCCCGACGCCGACAGCGGCGGCTATGACATCCTCGGCTACTGGTCCAGGTCCGGGGTCGGCGGGGCCTTGCAGGTACCCGGGGACGAGGAGTTCATCGGCCAGGCCGGGCCGGCCTACGGCGACTCGATCGGCGCGATGACGATCGCCGGCGGGATCTGCGCCGCCCTGCTCGGCCGGGAGCGCAGCGGGCAGGGATCCGTCGTTGACGTGTCCCTGCTGGGCACGGGCATGTGGGCGATCGGCGCCGGCGTGGCGCTGTCCCTGCAGATGGGGTTCCGGATGCAGCGCATGACGGCCGCGCAGCGCCCGATGAACAACCCGCTGACCAACCAGTACCTCACCAGCGACGGCCGCTGGATCAGCATGTCCTGCCTGCAGGCGTTCCACTACTGGCCCGGCGCGTGCCGCGCCCTCGGCCGGGAGGACCTGATCGAGGATCCGCGATTCGGCACGCATGAGGACCTGACCGCCAACGCTCGAGAGGCGGCCGCCATCTTGAAAGAGGTCTTCCGCACCAAGACGGCCGCGCAGTGGCAGGAGCAGTTGCGGGGCTTCCGTGGCCAGTGGACGCTGGTCCAGGACACCGGGGACCTAGCCGACGACCCGATGGTGGTGGCCAACGGCTACCTCGTGCAGGCCCAGACGGCCAGCGGCACCCCGTTCTCGCTGGTCGCGACGCCCGTCCAGTTCGACGAGGAGTCCGCCGCGACCGAGCGCGCCCCCGACTACAACGAGCACGGGGACGCCATCTTGACCGACTTGCTCGGCTACGACTGGGACGCGGTGATCGACCTCAAGCTGAAGGGCGCGGTCGGCTGAGGAGGGGTCGTTGGTGCCGAACTGCTGTCCGTCCGCCGCAACGGGTCACCCTTTTTGTAGTATTCCTACAAGATGATGGCTCTGCTATGAGTCACCTTGGCGTTGGCTTACGGGCCGCGAGCGAGCAGGATAGACGCAGGTGAAGGCGGCGCACCGGGCTGGTGCCTCGCCTTCCTCGCGTTCGTCCTCAGGAGGCCAGCCGGTGTTCAGCCGTGTCGCTATCGTCAACCGCGGAGAGGCCGCCATGCGGCTGATCCATGCCGTCCGCGACGTGTCCGCGCAGACTGGCAGCCGGATCGAGACGGTCGCCCTGTACACCGACGCTGACCGCGCGGCGATGTTCGTCCGTGAGGCCGACCTGGCCTACCCGCTCGGCCCGGCCGCGGCCCGTCCCTACCTCGACTACGCCGTGCTGGAGCGTGCCCTGGTCGAGACCGGCGCCGATGCCGCCTGGCCGGGCTGGGGCTTCGTCGCCGAGGACCCGGCCTTCGCCGAGCTGTGCGAGAAGGCCGGCGTCACGTTCATCGGCCCGGACGCCGAGGCGATGCGCAAGCTCGGCGACAAGATCGGCGCCAAGCTGATCGCCGAGGAAGTCGGTGTCCCGGTCGCGCCGTGGAGCCGGGGTGAGGTCGCCACTCTCGACGACGCGCTGGCGGCCGCCAGCCGCATCGGGTACCCGCTCATGCTCAAGGCCACCGCGGGTGGCGGCGGCCGCGGCATCCGGGTCATTACCTCACCGCAGGACCTCACCGAGGCGTTCGAGCGCACCAGCGCGGAGGCGCTGCGCGCGTTCGGCAGCGGCACCGTGTTCCTGGAGCGGCTGGTCACCGGCGCCCGGCACGTCGAGGTCCAGGTGATCGCCGACGGTCAGGGCACGGCCTGGGCCATCGGCGTGCGGGACTGCTCGGTGCAGCGGCGCAACCAGAAGATCATCGAGGAGTCCGCGTCCCCCGTCCTGGCGCCCGGGCAGGTCGCGGAGCTGAAGGCGTCGGCCGAGCGGCTGGCGCTGGCGGTCGGCTACCGGGGGGCGGCGACCGTCGAGTTCCTGTACCACCCCGGCGAGAAGCGGTTCGCTTTCCTGGAGGTCAACACCCGGCTGCAGGTCGAGCACCCGATCACCGAGCTGACGACCGGCGTCGACCTGGTCCGGCTGCAGCTGCACGTGGCGGAGGGCGGGCGGCTCGAAGGGGCCAGGCCGGAGGAATCCGGGCACGCCATCGAGGCGCGGCTGAACGCTGAGGACCCGGACCGTGACTTCGCGCCCGCGCCGGGCCGCATCACCCGGCTGGTGCTGCCCGCCGGCCCCGGCATCCGCGTCGATACCGGCGTCGGCGAGGGCGACAGCATCCCGGCCGACTTCGACTCCATGATCGCGAAGATCATCGCCTATGGCCGCGACCGCGACCAGGCCCTCGGCCGGCTGCGCCGGGCGATGGCCGAGACCACCGTTGTCATCGAGGGCGGTGCCACGAACAAGAGCTTCGTGCTCGACCTGCTCGACCAGCCCGAGGTCATCGACGCGAGCGCCGACACCGGCTGGATCGACCGGGTCCGGGCGCAGGGCCGCCTCGCCGCGCACAAGCACTTCGCCGTCGCCCTGGCCGCGGCCGCGATCGAGGCCTATGAGGATGCGGAGGAGGTCAGCAGGCAGCGGCTGCTGACCACCGCGCACGGCGGGCGTCCCCAGGCGCAGCACGACCCCGGCCGCCCGCTCGACCTGAAGCTGCGCGGGGCCAGCTACCGCGTGCAGGTTGCCCGGACCGGGCCGCAGCGGTTCCGGGTCGGCATCCACGCCGCCAGCGGTGACGTGCACCCGGCTGATGTCGAGATCGAGCGGTTCGATCAGCACAGCGGCCGGATCGTGGTCAACGGCCAGCGGTTCCGGCTTACCACCGCCACGCACGGGACCATCCACCTGGTCGAGGTCGACGGCGTCACCCACCGGGTCAGCCTCGACGAGGGCGGTGTCGTCCGCTCGCCCGCGCCCGCCCTGGTGGTGGCCACCCCGCTGGCCGTCGGGGACGAGGTCGGCCCGGGTGCCCCCATCCTCGTGCTGGAGAGCATGAAGATGGAGACGGTGCTCCGGGCGCCGTTCCGCGCCCGGATCCGCGAATGCCAGGTCAGCGTCGGCAGCCAGGTGGAGGCCGGCGCGCCACTGCTGCGGCTGGAGCCGCTCGCCGCGCAAGAGGACGCCGACCAAGACGGCACAGGGCAAGACGGGGCGGTGCCGGACACCGCGACAGCCGGGCCGGCCGTTGAGGTCGACCTGCCCGCCCAGCCGGCCGACGTTCCCGCGGGCCAGCGGGCGCGGCAGCACCTCGAAGACCTGCGCGCCCTGCTCCTGGGCTTCGACGGTGACGCGCAGGACGGCGCCCGCCTGCTGGCCGGGTACCTGGCCGGCCGCGAAGCGCTAGCCCACCGGGCGGCGGCCGGCGAGCTGGAACTGCTCACCGTCTTCGCTGACCTGTCCGAGCTGAGCCGCAACAAGCCCGGCAGCGACCTGGAGGCCGAGCCCGGCAGCGCGGCCCACAGCGCGCGTGAGTACTTCCACAGCTACCTGCAGAGCCTCGACGTCGAGCGAGCCGGCCTGCCCGCCGGATTCCAGGCCAGGCTGACGCGGGTGCTCGGCCACTACGGCGTCACCAGCCTGGAGCGCTCGGCGGAACTGGAGACCGCGGTCTTCCGGATCTTCCTCGCCCAGCAGCGGATGGCTGGTCATGCCGCGATCGTCTGCGAATTGCTGCGGCAGTGGCTGGCCAGCGCGCCGCCGGCCGAGCCAGCCCGCGAGCGCGCCGGGCTGGCGCTGGAGCACCTCATCGAGGCCACCCAGCGGCGCTTCCCCGCCGTATCCGATCTCGCCCGCAGCGTGGTGTTCCGCTGGTTCGCCCAGCCGCTGCTGCGCCGCAACCGGGCCAGGGTCTACGCCGCGGTCCGCGCCCACCTGCGCTACCTGGACTCCCACCCGGACGCGGCGGACCGGGCGGAACGGATCCAGGCGATGGTGGCGACGTCCGAGCCGCTGGTGCGGCTCATCGGGCAGCGGATCGAACGGGCCAGCGCAGACCACGCGCCGCTGCTTGAGGTGCTGACCCGCCGCTACTACGGCAACCGCTGGCTGGCCGACGTCACCACGCGTGATGTCGCTGGCCACCGCTTCGTTACCGCGACGTACAGTGCCCCCGACAGTGCCCCCGACAATGGCCCCGACGGCGTGACCACGGTCGCCGCGATGGCCACGGACATCGCGGAACTACCTGGCGCGATCGCCGCCCTCGCGGAGCTGCCCGGCCAGATGGCGATCTCGCCGGGGGGCGGCCCGGCGGGGGACGGCCTGGTCGCCGACCTGTACCTCACCTGGGAGGGCCAGCCGGACGCCGACGGCATCGCGACCCGCCTGGCCGAGCTGCTGGCCGCCCGGCCGTTCCCCCGCGCAGTCACGCGGGTCACCGTCACGGTCGCCGGGACCAGGGGCGCGGCCATGCACCACAACTTCACGTTCCGGCCCGCCGCCAGCCCGTCACCGGCCCCCGGCCTGGCCGAGGACCGGCTGATCCGCGGCCTGCACCCGCAGGTCGCCGAGCGGCTGCAGCTCGACCGGCTGCGGGAGTTTGACCTCACCCGGCTGCCGTCCGCGGACGAGGAGATCTACCTGTTCAAGGCCGTGGCCAAGAGTAATAAGGATGACGAGCGGCTGGTGGCCATGGGCCAGGTCCGTGACCTGACACCGCTGCGCGAGGCCGACGGCAGGCTGGTGGCGCTGCCCGAGCTGGAGAACGTCCTGGCCGGCTGCCTCGACGCGATCCGCGCCATCCAGGCGCAGCGGCCGCAGCACAAGCGGTTCGACTCCAACCGGATCATGATGTACGTCTGGCCGGCCAGCGAGTTCACCGTCGAGGAGCTGGGCTCCCTCGTGCACCGGATCCGGCCAACCGTGACGGGCGCCGGGCTGGAGGAGGTCCAGTTCGTTGCCCGCCAGCGACGACCCGCCGACGAGGACTCGGCGGGCGAGCCCGCCGAGATGGCCTTCCGGGTCACCGGCGACGCGGGCGGGGCACCGCAACTGCACGTCGGGCCGCCATCGGCCGAGCCGGTGGCGCCGCTCGACGACTACCGGCAGAAGGTGCTGCGCGCGGCCCGGCGGGGCAACGTCTACCCGTACGAGCTGACGAGCCTGCTAGCCGGGCCGGACGGCCGGTTCACCGAGCTCGACCTCGATGAGAGCGGGGCGCTGGTCCCGGCCGGCCGGCCGAAGGGAAAGAACACCGCGGCCATGGTCGCCGGGTTGGTCACCACGCCGACGCGGCTGCATCCGCAAGGCGTCACCCGCGTGGTGCTGCTCGGCGACCCGACCAAGTCGCTTGGCGCGCTGTCGGAGCCAGAGTGCGCCCGCGTCATCGCGGCGCTTGACCTCGCCGAGCGGATGTCCGTTCCGGTTGAGTGGTTCGCGCTGTCGTCGGGCGCGCGGATCTCGATGACCTCCGGCACGGAGAACATGGACTGGGTGGCCGCCGCGCTCAAGAGGATCGTCGAGTTCACCCAAGGCGGTGGCGAGGTCAACATCGTGGTGGCCGGCATCACCGTCGGCGCCCAGCCGTACTGGAACGCCGAGGCCACGATGCTCATGCATACCAAGGGCATCCTGGTGATGACGCCGGACTCAGCGATGGTGCTTACGGGCAAGCAGTCGCTGGACTTCTCGGGCGGGGTGTCGGCCGAGGACAACTTCGGCATCGGGGGCTACGACCGGGTGATGGGGCCCAACGGGCAGGCGCAGTACTGGGCACCCACCCTCACCGCCGCGTGCGGGATCTTGATGGCCCACTACGACCACGCCTACGTCGCGCCGGGCGAGACGGCGCCGCGCCAGGCGGTCACGACTGACCCGGCGGACCGCGACGTCTCCCCCTACCCGCACGCCGCGCCCGGCAGTGACTTCACCACGGTCGGCGAGATCTTCTCGGCCGAGCACAACCCGGACCGCAAGAAGCCGTTCGACATCCGGACGGTGATGCGGGCACTGTCCGATCAGGACCACCCGGTCCTCGAGCGCTGGGCCGGGATGGCCGACGCGGACACCTCGGTGGTCCAGGACGTCCACCTCGGCGGCTGGCCGGCCTGCCTGATCGGCATCGAGTCGCGGGCGGTGCCCAGGCGCGGGTTCCCGCCCACCGACGGCCCGGACACCTATACCGCGGGGACGCTGTTCCCGCTGTCGTCGAAGAAGACGGCGCGGGCGATCAACGCCGCATCGGGTAACCGCCCGGTCGTCGTGCTGGCGAACTTGTCCGGGTTCGACGGCTCGCCTGAGTCGATGCGGAAGCTGCAGCTGGAGTACGGCGCGGAGATCGGCCGGGCGATCGTCAACTTCGACGGCCCGATCGTGTTCTGCGTGATCTCCCGCTACCACGGGGGCGCGTTCGTGGTGTTCTCCAAGGCGCTCAACCCGAACATGACGGTGCTGGCCCTGGAAGGATCGTTCGCGTCGGTGCTGGGCGGTGCCCCGGCGGCGGCCGTGGTGTTCGCCGGGGAGGTGAGCAGCCGCACGGCCGCCGACCCCCGGGTCACCGGCCTGCAGGCCCGGGTGGCCGAGGCTAACGGGGCCGAGCGGGCGGCGCTGAGCGCCCAGCTGGCCGAGGTCCAGGCGTCGGTGCGGGCCGAGAAGCTGGGGGAGATGGCCACGGAGTTCGACCGGGTGCACAGCATCCAGCGCGCGGTCGAGGTCGGCTCGGTCGACGAGATCATCAGCGTCGCGCAACTGCGGCCGAAGATCATCGAGGCCATGGAACGCGGCCCGCACAGCTGACCAGGCTGCCCCGCTGATCAGGTACATTCCCAGACTATGACGACACCGGCAGCGCACCCCGCCCCCCGGCCGCCCGAGCCCGTGCTCCCCGAGCAAAGTCGCGAGGACACCGACACCGGCTGGGGCGAGTACCCCGAGGCAGGCGACGACCGGCTCTCCCGAGACCGGCCGCCGCACTGGGATGACTTCTAGGCTGGGTCAGCTGCCACCCGCCTGCGCCTTGGCCACCGCCGCCTTCGCCTGGTCAAGGCTGGCCCCCGTCAGCTGGCGGTACAACTGGATCGCCTGCATCGTCTTCCCGGCTCGCGCGAGGCCGGCCACCTCGGCCGGGATCCCGCTGGTGTACCGGCCGTACGAGTGTCCTGACAGCCGGCCGAGCTCGGTCAGGTAGTCCTCGATGTGATCGAGGCGCTCAACGAGCGCCTCGAGCCTGGGCACCAAGCTGGTCCAGTCAACCTCGGTCATATGCGGGCCTCCACCTAGCAAGGGACGTAATCACTTCTCGATCACGAGATATGCTGCCATGGCGCCCGGTCGCACGGGGAGTGGCCGGCTCAGTGAGAGGGCCTGGTCATGCCCGAGGAAACAGCAGAGCCAGGAGCAGCGGCGGCTCGCGACTTCGCGGCCTCGTTCAGCAAGCTCCTGGACTGGGTCAGCGCGACCGCGCCGGCCAGGGAAGAGCGCAACCCGGTGGCGGCCCTGGTAGCGGACCACCTGGGACCGCAGGGCGCCGAGCACTCGGTGGTCACCCGTGACCTGCCGCCGTTCGAGCACGTCAACCTGCAAGCCGCCATCGACGCGTGGTCGGCCCGGCCGGGCCGCACGGTCCAGGTGCGGGGGATGACAGTGCCGCCGCACTACGGTGGCCTGACCCTGCAGAACCTGGTCGCCGAGGACGGGCTGCCGCCGGTACGGCTGGCCGCCCCCGCCCTGATCGACTTGCCGAGCGGCCCTGGCGTGACCCTCGGCTGCCTGCGGCTTGCCCTGCTCCTCGTCAGCGACGACGTCGGCCGGTATGCCGTCATGATCCAGGCGCCCAGCGACCACCAGGCCGAGCTTCAGCTCGAGGTGGCTGGGCTGCCCGTTGAGCGGGCCCAGCAGGTGCTCGCCGACCTCGACCGGCTCCGCTCGGAGCTCAACGTCTACCGCGGCCACCTCCTCGAGGTGTCGCTGACCCCGATGGGGGGCGTCAGCCTTACGTTCACCCCCGCCGCTGGCCTCGCCCGCGACGATGTTGTCCTGCCGGCCGCCATCCTGGACAGGATCGAACGGCACGCCCTCGGCGTCGCCAGCCATCGTGCCGCCCTCCTCCAGGCGGGCCAGCACCTCAAGCGCGGGCTGCTGCTGTACGGGCCGCCCGGCACTGGCAAGACGCATACCACCCGCTACCTGCTTGGCCGGATGGACGGCTACACCCGGCTGGTGCTCACCGGCCGCGCGCTCGTCGCCGTCGGCGCGGTCACCGACCTGGCCCGTGCCCTGCTGCCCGCCGTGGTCGTGCTCGAAGACGTCGACCTCGTCGCCCAGGACCGGTCGATGGGGCCGGGGACGAGCCCGGTGCTGTTTGAGTTGCTCGACGCGATGGACGGTGCCGCGCCCGACGCGGACCTGCTCTTCCTGCTCACCACCAACCGCGCCGACCTGCTGGAGACGGCCCTGGCCGCGCGCCCCGGCCGGGTGGACGTCGCCGTCGAGATCGCCCTGCCTGACGGCCCCGCCCGCGAGCGGCTGCTTGCCCTGTACGGGAGGAATGTCCCGTTCGCGCTCACCCCGCCGGACGTCGCCACCGCCGTGGAGCGCACCGAGGGCACCACGGCGTCGTTCCTCAAGGAGGTGATCCGGCGGGCCGTGCTGGAGGCACTGCACGAGCAGGCGCCCGCCGGGGGCGCGGCGCTGGCCGAGGTCAGCGGCGATCACCTGGCCCGGGCGCTGGATGACCTGCTCGACTCGGCCCAGGAGGTGACCCGTACCCTCCTCGGGGTCGGTGTCAACCCGGAGGATCTTCCATCCGGCGGCATGCTGGACCCGGTCGCGATGCGCAACCCGGGGCGGGTCATGATGGCGCGCCAGGCGATGGTGGTACGCAGGTTCCGGGGCTAGCGGCGGCTAACCCCACGTCTGCCGGGCCAGGAGCGCCACGAGCTCTAGCTTGGCGCGCTGGCCGGCCGGGGTGACCGGATTCTCGCCGGGGGCGGAGGCAAAGCCGCACTGGGTGGACAGGGCCAGCTCGTCCAGCGGCTTGACCGCGGTGGCCTCGGCGATCTTGCTGGCGATCGCGGCCTGGTCCTCCAGGCCGTCTGACTTGGTGGTGAGCAGGCCGAGGACTACCACCGTGCCCGCGCGAACGTCGGCCAGCGGTTCGAAGCCGCCGGCCCGGTCGGAGTCGTACTCCAGCAGCAGCCGGCTGAACTCCAGCCTCGGGAAGAGGGTCCTGGAGATGGCGCCGTAGCCGCCGGCCGAGTGCCACCGGCCGCGCGGACCGTTGCCCCGGCAGACGTGCAGCGCCGTCGTGATGCCGGTCATGCCCTCGAACAGGGAGTTGTCCAGCTCGGCATCGAACGCGACCTGCGCGTCGATGTCGAAGCCGTCGCGTTCCAGGCGGGCGCGGGCGCCGGGATCGCAATAGGAGCCGTAGTTCGGCGCGTCGAGCTGAATGTAATCGCAGCCCAGCGCGACGAGCGTGGCGACCTCGGCTCGTAGCCAGTCGCGGATCTCGGTCAGGTACTCCTCGCACGAGCCGTAGGCGGCCGCGGAGTGCCCGGACGACCAGAACCGCCGGTGGTAGCTCGGTGCGGGCATCGTGAACTTTGTCGGGGTCTGCGAGTGCCTGACGAGGAACGCGTACTCGGCGGTCATGTCCCCGGTTCGCCGGGCCTGGCTGACTCGCCGCACGACGGCGGGATACCCGCCGCCGTACTGGGCGGTCCCGTGGGCCCTCTCGCCACCGTCAGCGGCCGAGGGGGTCGTGGCCGTCGACAGGCCAGCTCCGCCTCGCCAGTGGAGGGCTCCCCGGCCCTCCGTCACCGCGAAGGCGTCCAGCCACCGCGGCGTCTGCACCCAGCCCCCGCGCCGGACCTCGCCGTCGGTGATGACGTCCAGGCCGGCCTCCTCCTGGAGCCTGATCGCGTCGAGCGCGGCGTCATCGAGGACCGCCTGGTCGGCGAGGCTGTTGCGGCGGGCGGCGCGCAGCACGGGCGGCGTGCGCAGCAGGCTGCCGACGGTCTCCGCGCGGGGTCGCTGTGCCACGGGATTACCCTCCTGCCTTGACGAGGGCCGCGACGACCCCCGCGAACGCGGGGATGCCGTCCAGGAAGAGTTCCCGCTGGTCATCCCCGACAATCACCGCGATGCCGACAATGATGTCCTGGATTACTTGCGGCCCAGGCCAGCGACGATGAGGCGCTGATAGCCGGTTAGCTCACCGGGATCGGCCTCCGGATGCCACTGTGCGCACGGCACGATGCCCGGTTCGATGAGCTTCGTGCCCGTGAAGTAGTCCGCGATCTGGTCATCGGTGCGCCAGGTGCCGCGGCCGAACGCCTCGTGCAGGACCGCCTCCAGCCCGGCCGACTCCGGATCGCCTAGCGTCCGGAAGTGGGATACGAACAGGCAACTGCCTTCCGGGAGCGCGTCCTTGATGGCGGCGATGACGGCGAGGGGGTCCTCGTCGTCGGTCAGGTGGTGCAGGATGGCGCTGGCGATGATGGCGACCGGCCTGCTGAAGTCCAGCAGGGCCCGCAGTTCCGGGTGGCCCAGCACGGACGGCGGATCGGCTATGTTCGCGCTGATCACGACCGTCTGGTCGTCTTCTTGCAGCAACGCCCGCCCGTGCACGAGGACGACCGGGTCGATGTCCACGTAGCCAACCCGGGCGGCCGGGTTAGCGCGCTGCGCGACCTCATGCACGTTGTCCGCCGTGGGCAGGCCGGACCCGAGGTCGAGAAACTGGTCGATGCCTAGCTCGTCGGCGATGTACCGGACGGCCCGGATCAGGCAGGCCCGGTTGTCCAAAGCGATGTCGACGGCCCCGGGGAAGCGCTGGATGAAGATCTCGCCGACCTCCCGGTCAGCGGGGAAGTGGTCCTTGCCGCCGAGCAGGTAGTCATACGTGCGGGCGATGCTGGGCACTTCCGGGTCGAACGACGGTGATTCCACCGCAGCCTCCCTTTTCTCGGCGGCCTTCCTCATCCTCGC
>Ga0335072_10008903_pt1 | contig 14515 bp, 17 predicted proteins | sample Lox_Sample_21_FD_206725 | JGI IMG/M metagenome (GOLD analysis project Ga0335072, IMG submission 206725) | Soil microbial communities from Loxahatchee National Wildlife Refuge, Florida, United States - Lox_Sample_2.1 | ecosystem: Environmental > Terrestrial > Soil > Wetlands | place: USA... | reverse complement strand
TGGTCGCGCTGGCCGCCGCCGGCCTGATCGTCGGGTCCAGCCTGGCTTTCCAGCCGACGGCCACCTTCGAGCTGGCCAGGTCCGCTGTCGCCTGGGTGCAGGCTGACCGGGCTGGCCAGGTTGCCGCCGGCCTGGGCGCGGCGGCCCTGCTGGTCGCCTGTGCGCGCCGGCCGCGCTGGCGCCGGGCCATGGCGCTGACCATGTGGGGCGTGGTCCCCCTGCAAATCGGATTGTTCCTGCTGTCCGGCTCGCAATATCCCGGCAACTCGTGCACCGGCCAGCCGGGCTGGGCCACTGTCACGCTCAGCGATTCATCCCGGCCGGTCGTGTCGGCGCCGCCTGGCGCGCTCATCGTCGCGACCGTGCCGGGAGGAGGGGCAGACGTCACCGGTATCAGCGCGGGCAGCGGCGCGATCCTCAAGGAGGACTGCGCGATCTCGCTACCTGGCGGCGGCAGGCGCGCGATCTTCACGGCCAGCAAGCCGGGCACCACCACCCTCTTCTCCACCGTTCCTCCCAGCCCCGCTGCCATGCCCGCCTGGCTGGGCGAGGTAATCGTCCGTTAGACGCCTGCCGGGCCATCCATATCCCCTTGGGTTCGCCGTCGGCCGGGCCAGGTTACCTCCCGGGAACTCATCGCTGTTGATCATGCCGTGAAAATCGGCATTATCAACAGCATCCATGAGCCTCGCCCGTCTAGATGCCGAAGCCGACCACCACTCTGGCCTCTGCCGTCTCATAGCGACCAGCAGTCCATCACACCGCAGGCGGAAATAATGCAGGGCGCGGGGCCGGTCGTGAGCGTCAGCCTCGGAGAAGCCGTTGCCGCCCGCGACTAAGGGGTCGTGGGCGGACTGACCGGACGCCAGTAGTTGATCGCCCCGGTGGCCACGTGCTTGCCGATGCCGGCATCGTCCAGGTTGCAGATGAGGATGAGGTTGTCGTCCGCGTCGTAGAGCTTGGAGGTGGGGCCTCGGAAGATGAGCGGCGAGCCAGGCGGGGGGACGGCGACCAGCCACGGACCGTCCGTGCGGTCGTTCTCGACGACCCTGAAGTCCACGACCTCATCCCACCGGATCGACAGGTGCTCCCGCAGCGTGCCGTCACCGCGGCGGCCCCTATAGCTCAGGTCCTCACTGGAAATCGACAGCTGCGCGTGGATCCCGTAGGCAAACCGGTAGAACACGGCGAGGGCTATCCAGCCAACCAGCGCGAGCGGCAATCCAGCGGCAATGGCCTTGCTACCATGTGCCCCTATCCGGCCGAACAAGACCAGCGTGCCGAACAGCGCTAGGCCAACCGAGAACAGGAAGGCATAAAAGAGAAGCAAGTAGTCCGGCTCCGCTACCTTAGCTCCCTGCCTTCTGCCCCGGATCACCTCTCCGGTCCCGTGCGCTCGGCGGGTGCTGGCCGCGGGGCGTCCTGACTTCGTGGCCATGCGTTCTTCGAAGAGGTCGAAGCTGGTCTTCGCGGCCACCATGATCGTGCCCACCAGGATCCAGGGCAGGAAATAGAGGCTGCCGGGCCTAGTCGCCAAAATTGCCAGGATTATGTCGCCGAGCACCGATCCAGCCGCGCCAACGAGGAAGAACCAGCGCTCCCGGCTCATCGGCCACCCCTTGGCTCCTGTGCGGACCTGTTGGCTTGAGCCATCCGCTATCGCCCCCTCCGGCGAATATCGGCCGTGAGCGCACATAAAACCAAGTGCTTCGGCACTCCTCACTGGTAGTCCACGTATAGCATATGATGTCCGCATGGCGTATATGGTGAGGATAACGATCCCGGCCTCGCTTGGTGTCGGGCCATACCGTGGCCACGCCGGCAGCGATGCTCTTGACTATCTGGTCGAGCAGGATAAGACCCGTGAATGGGTCGAGGAGCAGGTGGCCGCTCCCCGGCGCGAAGGGCGCGACATCCTCTTCGCGGGCCAGGTCCTTAGCTGGAAGCATATCCGGGCCATATCGATCAGCAAGACCTCGCCCGATCCCTCCACCTCGCCTTACACCCGGCGACGGGGGGCTGGGCCGACGGCGTCAGCAGAGGACGTGACACACGAGTTCATCACCGGCGCGCCGGGCGAGCCAGGAGCCAGCCGACCGGCCGGGCGCACCCTGACGGAATTCTCCGATGACCAGCTCATCGAGGAGCTGCGCCGCCGACTGCACCGCCACTGACATCTATCGCTAGCTGCAGCCAATGGTTACTCTGGGAGAAGGGGCCAAGTTAGCGGTTCTAGCCGCGAAGGAGTGCGCGATCGCAAGGGTGCGTGACTGATCAAGGTTGATCGGCGGGGGACGGGCATGGGGCTTGGACAAGATCAGAGAACAGAGCTACGCAGCCAGGTCTGGCGCGTGGCGTGCTTTTTCGTCGCAAGCATGGCGATACTTGCAATCACTGGGGCTAGCGTTAGGCTTTTGATGATCGTGGCGGTCGGTCTGCTGCTGATCAACGGAACACAACTCTGGGCTTCGACTTGGTATGGGTATACCGGCCCATCCGTATATGCGCGCCTATTGGTCTCGCGGCACTTGCCCTTGCTGGTCGAGAAGCTCACCGAGGAGAACTGGCTAACATGCTCCCTGGGCTTGGACCCGGCGGATATCTATAGACTGCGCCAGGCAGCGCACGCCGAAGTGGAGGCTGTGGCTGAATTCTTTCGGGCTTCGGGATGGCCCCGGCGGCATGAGCCTGCGCAGCTGACAGCCTTCCTGGTATCGCTCGCCACCTTTATCGCCGGGCTGTTCCTGGGCGCCTACTTGCCCCAGTACGATCAGAACGCCTTTCAAAAGCTATGCGGCGTTCCCGTCTCTCGGGCATTGACGCCACCGCCAATACTTATTTTGCTTGCGCTTGTTGTGTTCGCGCTATTTATTTCGGCAAAAATCATTAACAGACGACTCATAGCTCGAGTGAGCGCCAGCTTCAATGATGATCCCGTCAAAGAGCTTTCCGGGCTGCTGGATCCACAGTTCGCCCAGCGCGTGGGGGCGCTCCAAGTGGATTTGAAGCGCGCAGCACTACTGGTGGAATTGTCAGAGGAACAGGCGGAAGCACTGCAATCACTCGGGTCGACTAAGCTGGCCAGCCGGGACTCATTCTATACTCGAATCCGGTGGTCTGCCGAGACGGATCTGATTATTGCCCAGGTAGAGTTTGTTCTTGGCCTGTACCTGGGACTCGCCATGCCACCTCTGCTGGGGATTGGCTGCTGACGCTGGGCACGCCCGGGCCGACCACGAGGAAGTCGGCCTGGGAGCAAAGTCACCACCGGGGATCAGTGTGGCATGAACCCCACGTTCGCCAGCAGGCGGGAGCGGCGCGTCCCCGACGCGGGCCGGGCCGGCTCGGGCACCTCGGGACGCGGCGCGGCAGGCGTCACGCCGGTGACGATCTCCTCGGCCATGCCGTAAAGCAGCGGCAGCGCCCCGGCCACCACTCCCCCGGTCCGGTTGATGTGGTCAACGCCCGGCATGATCAGCTCGGCGTCGGCCACGATGCCGCGGACGATCCCGGCGGCTCCCTCGAGCTTGGTGGCCACCCGGGCCAGCAGCGTGCCCGCCCAGAACAGGTAGACCGCCAGCCCCGCGATCAGCAAGACGATGACGACGACGGTCAGGATCACGAGCGCTGTCATGAGCGAACCTTTCCGAGTACCCGGCCGAGGAACAGGTGGTGCTCGAGGCCCTCGGCGAGGACGGCGTCCACGCCCGTGGCTACCTGGCCGATCAGCGTCGTGCTGGCCGTGTTGGCCTTGGCCGCGGTCAGCGTCTCGCCGATCGTGTCCACCCGGTGGTCGATCCGCTTGATCAGGTAGATGAGCAGGCTGAGCAGGGCCGCGACCGCCACGACCACGACGAAGCCGACGATGATGACGGACACCCACAGGGTGTGCTCGGTGGGGTTCACCGCTAGCCTCCTAGCCGGGCCCGGCCGCGCTGCAGCCCGGCGATGATGGTGGTGGCGTACTCGATGGTGGCGGCCAGCGCGCCCAGCGGCGCGGTGTTGCGGACGGCGCCCTCGAGGCCGGCGTTGATCTTGGGCGCCTCGTCCCCGATCTGCGCCGCGAGCACCAGGATCGCCACCACGAGGACGACGACGGCGAGCAGGATGACGCCGCCGATCACGTAGCCGATAGTCCAGTCGGTCGTCATTGCTACACCGTTTCGCAGAAGTCGCTGACCGGCTTGAGGTTCGCGTTGACCGAATTCAGGCGGGCGGGCACCGTCGAGGTCAGCTGGTCGACGACCCGCACGCCACCGGTGACGGCGGCCAGGGTTCGGCGGATCGCCCACAGGTGCAAGACGATCCTGATCAGGCCGACCGCGGTTATCGCGATGATCAGGCCCGCGACCGCGATGGTCATCCAGGCTGCTGCTGGCATGCTCGGGGCTCCTAACCGAGTAGCTTGGCGACGGAGCCGGCGTAGCGGACCGCGCCGACCTTGACTTCTTCGATGGTCTTGTCCGTGACGGCCAGGCCGTCCGGGACACCCTGGAGCTCGCCGATCAGCGCGACCCCGCCGGCCAGGATGTCGTCGCTGGCCGCGCGGATCCGCTCGAGCGCCGCGAGTACCCGGTTCAGCAGGTAGATGACGACGGGCAAGATCACCACGAGCAGGATCACGTTGCCGATCCACCACAGGACCATGACTGGCCTCCTAGCAAGAGTTGGCGCCCTCAGGCGGATGAAGCGGGCTGGTAGGGCAGGAAGAACCGGCGGAACACCCGGGCCAGTGCCATCCGCGCGGCCCGCAGGGCGATCGTGAAGCCCTGGGCCGACCCGGTCGAGGCGGCCGCGATCTGCTCGGCGCTCTCGCCGCGCTCAAGCCGCTCGATCCGGTCCTGCATGGCCAGGGAGAAGTCGCGCATCAAGATCGCGGAGACATCGGAGATCATCCCCCGGCCGTACTGCGCGGCCGCCCCGGCCAGCTGGAGGTCCTGGCTGACAGAAACCTTGGTGCCGCGGCCCTTGGGCGACAGGGTGGCCCCGACCACCATGGCCGCCTGGCCGCGGCCTCGCTCGTCGGCTCCGGCCGCGTGGACGACGATGCGCTTGGCGGCCTCGTCGCGCTCGGTGATGTCGGCCGTGCCGGTGAACTGCAGCCGCACCGGCCCCATCCGGATGGCGACCCGGCCCTCGTACTTGTTGTCGCCGAGGTCCTTGGTCAGTTCCGCCCCCGGCAGGCACGACGCCACCTGCGGGATGTTGTCGAAGAACCGCCAGACCTTGTCGACCGGCTCGGCGACCTCGAAGTCGCTGGTGATGATCAACGCAGCACCGCCTTGATGTAGGCATCGGGATTGTCGCTGAAGGCCCGGTGGCAGCCGGCACAGCAGAAGTAGTAGGTGACGCCGCCGTGGGTGATCGGCATCCCCGCGGCGCTGTCCATGACCGTCATCCCGCATACCGGGTCGATGGACTCGGCCAGCTGCAGCGGCTTGCCCCGGGCCGCGGCCGCGCCCGGCACGGCCGGCTCAAGGGCGCCGGACGCCCGCAGCTGCACCAGCTGGGCGAGGATCGCGACGGCGATCTCCTCGTGGCTGGTCCGCCCCAGGTCCAGGCCAGCCGGCGCGTGTACCCGGTCGAGCTGGTCGGTCGGCACGCCCCGGTCAGCCAGGTAGCCGAGCACGGCCTCAGCCCGCTTGTGCGAGGCGACCAGCCCCAGGTAGGCCGGCCGGGCGGCGACGGCCCGCTCGATCATGTCCTCGTCGCCGTGCCCCTGGGTGGCGACGACGACCATCGACCGCTCGTCGGCGCAGCCCGGCGTGAACTCCTCGGTGCCGACCAGGTCGGTGCCCCAGCCCAGGGCCCTCGACAGGTCAGCCAGCGTGCTGGCCATCGGCGACCGCCCCACGATCACCAGGTGCGGGATCGGCAGCACCGGCTCGATGTAGACCTCGAGGGCCCCCTCGCTCTGGCAGGAGATCGGCACGACCGTCATCCCCTCGGGTACGGCCGTGCCAAACTGCCCAGGATTTCCGAGCAGAACGAGCCGGGCTTGCCCTTCTGCCATAACCTGCCTGGCCTCACGGATGACCACCGGCTCGGCGCAGGCGCCGCCTATCCAGCCGTGCAGTTCGCCGTCGGCCGTGATGATCGCCCGTGAGCCTGCCTTGCTCGACGAAGGTCCCTGCCGCCAGACCACCGTGGCCAGCGCGAACGGCTGTCCGCTGCGGGCCAGCTGGCCAGCGCGCTCGAGGACCGCCAGACCGGTCATTGCTTCTCCTCGTGCTACCACTAGTCCTGGCGCACCGGCGGGTAGCCGGCCACGTCCCTGCGGTAGGTGAGCGCCTCCCAGACCCGGTCAGGCAGCACCGGCATGTCGATGTTCCGCACTCCGGTCCCGCCCAGGGCGTCCATGACCGCGTTGACGAACGCGGCCGGGCCGCCCACCGCGGCGCACTCGCCGATGCCCTTGGCCCCGATCGGGTGGTGCGGGCAGGGGGTGACGACCTCGCTGTGCAGCTCGTAGCCCGGGGTCTCCCAGGCGCTCGGCAGCAGGTAGTCCATGTAGTTCGAGCCGACGCAGTTGCCGTCGGCGTCGAAGGTGATGAACTGCATGCTGGCCATCGCGTAGGCCTCGGTAAGCCCGCCCATGATCTGGCCCTCGACGATCATCGGGTTGATCCGCACCCCGCAGTCGTCAACCGCGACCATCCGCAGCACGTCCCAGACGCCGGTCTCGGGGTCGACCTCGACCGTGACGATGTAGACGGCGAATGGCCAGGTGAGGTTGGGCGGGTCGTAGTAAGCGGTGTTCTCGAGCCCGGGCTCCATGCCGTCCGGCATGTTGCTGTAGGCGGCCATGGCGCATTCCTGGATGGACACGCCCTGGCTCGGTGCGCTGCGCACGTAGAACCGGCCGAGCTCCCAGTCGATGTCTTCCTCGGACACCTCGAGCAGGTGGGCGGCCAGCTTGCGGGCCTTGGCCCGGATCTTGCGTGACACCATCGCGACCGCGGCCCCGGCCACTGGCGTGGACCGAGACGCGTAGGTGCCCATGCCGAACGGGGCCGTGTCGGTGTCGCCCTCCTCGACGGTGACGTCCTCCGCCGGGATCCCCAGCTCGTGCGCGACGATCTGCGCCCAGGTTGTCTCGTGTCCCTGGCCCTGGGTCTTGGCGCCGGTGCGGAGAATCGCCTTGCCGGTCATGTGGACCTTGAGGTCGGCCGAGTCGAACATCTTGATGCCGAGGATGTCGTACTCCCGGCTGTTGCCCGCCCCCAGCGGCTCGGTCATGGTGGAGATGCCCAGGCCGAGCAGGCGCCCGCGCTTGCGCGCCTCGGCCTGCTCCTTCCTGAAGCTGTCGTAGTCGATGGCCGCCAGGCCGACATCCAGGCACTTGGCGTACTGCCCGGAGTCGGTCAGGAAGCCGAGCGCCGTGCGGTGCGGGAAGTCGTCGTCGCGCACGAAGTTCATCCGGCGGAACGCGGCCTGGTCAAGGCCGAGGTCGTCGGCGGCCGCCTGCATCATGCGCTCCTGGAAGAACATCGCCTCGGTGACCCGGAACGAGCACCGGTAGGCGACGCCCCCCGGCGCCTTGTTGGTGTACACGCCCCGGGCCGTGAGGTGCGCTACCGGGATGTCGTACGCGGCGAACGTCGAGTGCATCAGGCCGATCTTGAACTTGCTCGGCTGGGCGTCGGCGAAGAAGGCACCGTGGTCGGCGTCGGTGTGCATGCGGAAGCCGAGGATCTTGCCGTCCTTGCGCAGCGCCATCTCGCCCTTGAGGTAGATGTCCCGCGCGAAGCCGGTGGAGATCAGGTTGCCGGTCTTGTCCTCGATCCACTTCACCGGGCGCTCGAGCAGGATCGAGGCCAGGATCGAGCAGACGTAGCCCGGGTAGATCGGCACCTTGTTGCCGAAGCCGCCGCCGATGTCAGGCGAGATGATCCTGATCATCTGCTCGGGGAGCTCGGCCACCATCGCCACGGCCGCCCGGATGATGTGCGGCGCCTGGGTGGTCATATAGACGGTGAGCTTCTGGGTGGCCCGGTTGAAGTCCGCGACCGACCCGCAGCACTCGATCGGCGACGGGTGGCTGCGCGGGTAGTGCAACTCGAGCTTGGAGACCACGTCGGCCTGCTCGAAGGCCCGATCGGTCCCGGCCTTGTCACCGACCTCCCAGTTGTAGACGACGTTGTCGGCCTGGCCCTCCTTGTCGTCCCTGATGACCGGGGCGTCGGGCTCGAGTCCCTGCCACGGGTTCACGATCGGGGGCAGCGGCTCGTAGTCGACCTCGATCAGCTCGCAGGCGTCCTTGGCGATGTAGGGGTCGTCGGCGATGACGCACGCGACCTCCTGGCCCTGGAACCGCACCTTGTCGGTGGCCAGCACCGCCTGGGTGTCGTAGGAGAGCGTGGGCATCCAGGCCAGGTTCCTGGTCGCCATCATCTCCCCGGTCAGGACCAGGTGGACGCCGGGCAGGGCCCAGGCCTTGCTGGTGTCGATCGAGGTGATGCGCGCGTGCGGCAGCGGGCTGCGCAGGATCTCCATGTGCAGCATGCCCGGCAGCACGACGTCGTCGGTGTAGTTGCCCTTGCCCCGGATGAAGCGGTCGTCCTCGACCCGCTTGCGGCTGGCCCCGAGGCCGCCGATCTTAATCTCGTCCAGTGCCTGGGTCGTCACCTCAGGCCTCCCCTCGTAGCTTCTCGGCCGCCCACAGCACGGATTTCACGATGTTCTGGTAGCCGGTGCAGCGGCACAGGTTGCCGGACAGCGCCCACCGCACCTCTTCCTCGGTCGGGCTGGGGTTGCGGTCGAGCAGTTCCTTGGCCGCCATCATCATGCCGGGCGTGCAGAACCCGCACTGCAGCCCGTGCTCCTGCTTGAAGCCCTCCTGGAGCGGGTGCAGCTCGCTTGCCGAGGCCAGGCCCTCCACGGTGGTGACCTCACGGCCGTCGACCTGGACCGCCAGCATCGTGCACGACTTGATCGCCCTCCCGTCGACCAGGACCGTGCAGGCACCGCAGTTGGTGGTGTCACAGCCCCGGTGGGTGCCGGTCAGCCCGGCGCCCCGGCGGATCAGGTCGGCAAGCAGCAGCCGCGGCTCGATCTCGGCGACTTTCTTCTTGCCGTTGATCGTGAACCTGATCTTGCGAACCGGTACCTCATCCGCGGCCTCGTCGCCGAGGTCGTCGTACACCATCGTCATGATTCAGGCCGCCCTCTCCGTGCTGGCTGGCAGTGATCCGCCGAGGATTCGGCTGACGAACACCCGCACCAGGTGCCGCTTGTACTCGGCCGTGCCGCGATGGTCGGTCCTGGGCTGGGCCGCGCTGGCGGCCAGCTCGGCGGCCTCGGCGATGGTCTGCGCGGTCAGCGGCTTGCCGGTCAGCGCGGCCGCCGCCTCGGTGGCGCCGATGGTCGAGCCGCCCACGCCGGTCAGCGCGATGCCCGCGCGGGTCACCGTGCCGCCCGATGTCTCGATCGCCACCGCGGTCCCTACGGTCGCGAAGTCCCCGATCCGCCGCTCAAGCTTCAGGTAGCCGCCCGACCTGGCTCCCTGCGCCTTCGGCACGACCGCCTCGATCGCGATCTCGTCGTGGGCCAGCGTGTTCTGGAACGGGCCGGTGACGAACTCGGCCAGCGGGATGGCCCGCCGGCCCCCCGGTCCCTGGGCGATCACCGAGCCGCCTAGCGCCAGCAGTACCGAGGCCCAGTCGCCCTGCGGGTCCGCGTGGCACAGCGACCCGACCAGCGTGCCCCGGTTCCGCACCAGCGGGTCGGCGATCAGCGGTGCCGCCGCGGCCATCGTCGGCTGGGTGTCCTTGAGCAGGCTGGAGTGCTCCAGGTCGGCGTGCCGGCACAGCGCCCCGATGTGCAGGCTGCCGTCCGCCTCGGCCCGGTGGTAGGCCAGGCCCGGCAGGTCGTTGATGTCGACGATCATTTCCGGCGAGGCGAACCGCAGCTTCATCATCGGCACCAGGCTCTGGCCGCCCGCCAGCACCTTGACGTCGTCGCCGCCGTCGCGGAGCAGGCCGATGGCCTCCTCAAGCGAGCGCGGCGCCTCATAGCGGAACCGGGAAGGGAACACTCAACTCCTCCGCTCAGCACTGTTCGGGTCGGGGACGGCGTGCGGGCCGGACTCGTAGTCCGGGTCGGGGCGGGGCTCCTGATGCGGCGGCCACGGGCCTGATACTGGCTGCCCCGCGATCTTCAGGTAGTCGACAAGCTGGGGCCACGCCCACACGGTGGGACTCTTCCCGGTCTTGGGCGCGTGCTCGATGAGCTCGAAGAGCCGCGGGTTGTCCTGGCTGTGTCCGTCGGACTCGATTGGCATGCGACGATCTCCCGCCGTCAAGGGCAGCGCCACGGCTCTGGCACCGGTGGTAACGAAACGTAGACGCATCCTGGCGCTCTCTTAACATCGCCGCAACCGGCAAATAAGCTGTCGCTTAATCGGCCATACCTAGCGGGCCGTACCTAATCAGCCGTACGTAATCGGGCGCATGTGATCGGCTATGTGCAGACGCAGATGACGGGCAAGCCGGGGAGCTCAGCTCCAGATCGTGACGTAGACCGGGGGCTTGAAGCGCGACGGCGGCACTCCGGCCGCGGGCGACCGCATCAGCTGCATCGCCTCGGGGGTGGACAGGAACCGGCGCAGCGCGCTGGCCGCGGCGCCCCGGCGCTCGCGCTCGAGCAGGGTCACGTGCCAGCACTCCTCCACCGGGAATCCTGGCAGGTCGATGAGGGACAGCTCGCCTCGGCGCAGCTGGTGCGAGACCAGGTGCTCGATGGCCGGCGCGACTCCCGAGCCATCGGCGGCGGCCGCCCAGGCGGCCGTCTGGCTCTGGAAGACCCCGATGTTGCTGTCGGCGACACCCAGCCGGCGCAGCAGCCGGGCCGTCTCGCTCCCGGGGTCGGACCCGGACGGGTCGACCAGCCAGCGCCACTGCCGGGCTGGCCCGCGCGGCCGCGGCTGGGCCGCGCTCCCGCCCGCGCCCACCACGACCAGCCGGTACTTGAAGATCGGCTCGCTGACGATGGGCAACTCGTGCTCCCCGGCTATCCCCGGCCCGATGGCCACGTCGGCCAGCCGGTTGGCGATGAGCACCGGCAGCTCGCCGGCCGCGGCCACCCCGGTGGTGACCTCCACCGCCCCCGCGAACCGGCGGCGAAACGCCTCCATCAGCGGCCCGGCGATGAACTCGGCGAAGGTCGACGTGGCTACGATGCGCAGCTGCTCGGGCGCGCCCTGCCCGGCCCGGACGGCCGCGTGGGCCTCCGCGCCGAGCACCACGATCTGGGACGCGGTGCCCAGCAGCCGGGTGCCGCCCGGCGTCAGCGTCATGCCCGCCTGGCTCCGGGTGATCAGCTGATCGCCCAGGTCCTGGCGCAGGGCGGTGAGTGCCTGCGAGACGGCCGACTCGCTGACCCCGAGCGCGCTAGCGGCCGCTCGCACCGATCCGAGCCGCGCCACCAGGACGAACGCATTCAGCTGCGTCAGGGTCATCGCACACTCCAGCGTGGACAGCGGTGCATCAGCCAGACCCGCCCTGTCTCCATACACTCAGAAGCTACGGCATCAAGGGCAGGCTCGCACGAAACGGGCCGTGTCGCCGATAGGGCCCCAGCCTGGGAGGTGGGATTGCAAGTTCCCGCGCAGGTCGAGTACGAGAAGGCCACGAGCGTCACGCAGGCGCTCAGCCTGCTGGCCAGGTACGCGCCGGGGGCCAGGATCCTGGCCGGTGGCCACAGCCTCATACCGATGATGAAGCTCCGGCTCGCGCAGCCCGAGGTGCTCATCGACATCAACCCGATCCAGGCCCTGCGCTACATCGAGCCGGTCGCGGGCGAGCTGCGCATCGGCGCGCTGGCCAGGCACGCCGACCTGCTGGCCGACGAGCTGGCCGGCCAGCATTTCGCGATCTTGCACGACGCCGAGCGCGTGATCGCCGACCCGGTCGTGCGGAACTGGGGCACGATTGGCGGCTCCCTGTGCCAGGCCGACCCGTCGGAGGACCTGTCCGCCGCGTTCGCCGCCCTCAAGGGCTCCATGATCATCGCCGGCCCCGATGGCAGCCGGGAGGTCCCGGCCCGGGCCTTTCACACCGGCCCGTACGAGACGGTCGTCGGCCCGGCCGAGATGCTGACCGAGATCAGGCTGCCGATCAGGCCCGGGTCGGGTAGCGCCTACGTGAAGGTGGCCCGCCGCGCGGGCGACTGGCCGATCGGCGCGGCCGGGGCGGCCGTGTGGCTAGAGGGCGACCGGATCGCCGATGTCGGCATCGGCCTGACGGCGGTCGGCGCCGAGCACTTCGTGGCGGCCGAGGCCGAGGAGTTCCTGCGCGGCCAGCCCGCCGCCAGCGATGCCTTCGCCCGCGCCGGCCAGATCGCGGCGCAGCATTGCCATCCGGCCCCCGACCAGCGCGGCCCGGTCAGCTACAAGCGGCACCTGGTCGGTGAGCTGACGGCCCGGGTGCTGCGCACCGCCGTCGGCCGCGCCCGCGGGCTGGCGCCATGAAGATCACCGTCACGGTCAACACGACCGACTACACGCGGGTCGTCGAGCCTCGCCTGCTGCTCATCCACTTCCTGCGCGACGACCTCGGCCTGACCGGGTCGCACTGGGGCTGCGACACGTCCAACTGCGGCGCCTGCGTGGTGTGGCTGGATGACACGCCGGTCAAGTCGTGCACGCTGCTGGCCGTGATGGCCGACGGGCGGCGGGTCACTACCGTGGAGGGCCTGGCCTCCGGGCGGCAGCTCGACCCGGTCCAGGAGGCCTTCGCGGCCTGCCATGGGCTGCAGTGCGGCTTCTGCACGCCCGGCATGATGATGACCGCGCGGTGGCTGCTCGACAACAACCCCGACCCGACCGAAGCCGAGGTCAGGGAGGCGATCTCCGGCCAGGTCTGCCGGTGCACCGGGTATGAGAACATCGTCAGGTCGGTGCTGCGGGCCGCCGGGCGGGACGGGGCGGGAGCATGAGCCCCGCTTACGGGCCGCGGCCCCGCAAGGAGGACGCCCGGTTCATCCGGGGCCAGGGCAAGTTCGTCGATGACATCGTCCTGCCCGGCATGCTCTACGGTGCGATCCTGCGCAGCCCGCTCGCGCACGCCCGGATCATCTCCGTCGACGTCTCCGCGGCCAGCGCCCACCCCGCGGTCGTGGCCGCCTTCAGCGGCGCGGACCTGGCCGAGCGCGGCCTGGCCTGGATGCCGACGCTCTTCGGTGACGTGCAGTCGGTGCTGGCCACCGACAAGGTGCGCTTCCAGGGCCAGGAGGTCGCGTTCGTGGTGGCCACCGACCGGTACGCAGCCCGGGACGCGCTTGAGCTGATCGCCGTCGACTACGAGCCACTGCCGCCGCTGATGGACGCGCGGGCCGCACTCGAGCCCGGCGCGCCGGTGATCCGCGAGGACCTGCCGGGCGGCAACCACATCTTTGACTGGTCGGCCGGGGACAAGGCGGCCACCGACGCGGCCTTCGCCGCCGCCGACGTGGTGGCCAGCTGCGACATGATCTACCCCCGCTCGCACCCGGCCCCCCTGGAGACCTGCGGCGCGATCGCCGACTACGACCCGGTCAGCGGCCAGCTGACCGTCTGGTCGACGAGCCAGGCCCCGCATGCCCACCGCATGCTGTACGCGTCCCTGACCGGGCTGCCCGAGCACAAGATCCGCATCGTCTCCCCCGACCTGGGCGGCGGCTTCGGCGCCAAGGTGCCGGTCTACCCCGGGTACGTGTGCGCGATCGCCGCGTCGCTGGCCATCGGGCGGCCGGTGAAGTGGGTGGAGGACCGGTCGGAGAACCTGATGTCCACGGCGTTCGCCCGCGACTACCACATGCACGGCGAGATCGCCGCGACGGCCGACGGCCAGATCCTCGGGCTGCGCGCCCTGGTCCTCGCCGACCACGGCGCGTTCAACGCCGTCGCCCAGCCTTCGAAGTTCCCGGCGGGCTTCTTTCACATATTCACCGGCTCCTACCAGGCCCGCGCCGCGTACTGCGAGGTCACCGGCGTGTTCACCAACAAGGCCCCGGGGGGCGTCGCCTACTCGTGCTCGTTCCGCATCACCGAGGCCGTGTACCTGGTCGAGCGGCTGACCGACCTGCTGGCCCGGCAGCTCGGGATGGACCCGGCCGAGCTACGGATGCGCAACCTGCTGCGCCCCGAGCAGTTCCCCTACACCGGCCCGACCGGCTGGCAGTACGACTCCGGCGATTACCCTCGGGCTCTCCAGCTGGCCCTGGACATGGCGGGCTACGACGAGCTGCGCCGCGAGCAGGCCGAGCGGCGGGCCCGCGGCCAGTACATGGGCATCGGGCTGAGCTTCTTCACCGAGGGGGTGGGGGCCGGGCCGCGCGGCCACATGGACATCATGGGCCTGGGCATGGCCGACGGCGCCGACGTGCGGGTGCACCCGACCGGCAAGGTGGTGCTCGCTATCTCCGTGCAGACCCAGGGCCAGGGCCACGAGACCACGTTCGCGCAGCTGGTGGCGCACGAGCTCGGCCTGTCGCCCGACGACGTCGAGGTGGTGCACGGCGACACCGACCGCACGCC
>Ga0335072_10008902_pt1 | contig 14518 bp, 9 predicted proteins | sample Lox_Sample_21_FD_206725 | JGI IMG/M metagenome (GOLD analysis project Ga0335072, IMG submission 206725) | Soil microbial communities from Loxahatchee National Wildlife Refuge, Florida, United States - Lox_Sample_2.1 | ecosystem: Environmental > Terrestrial > Soil > Wetlands | place: USA: Florida... | reverse complement strand
ACAGCGTCAATAAATATGAATACGACAAGAAACTGCATGTCTTCCGCCTGGACAGGAACCTCCATTCCCCGGTTCACTACCCGGGAGAATATGGATTCATCCCCCGGACACTTGCCCGGGACGGGGACCCTCTGGATATCCTGATCCTCGGCGACTCGCCGACTTTCCCCGGCTGTGTTTTCAAGGCGCGCCCGATCGGGCTATTTGAGATGTTGGACCAGGGCGTGCCTGACGAGAAAGTTTTGGCTTTTGCAGTGGGAAACCCTCGTGCTGTGGACGTGCAAGACTACAGCGACGTTATGCCCCATATTCTCAGGGAGGTCGCACACTTCTTCTCCGTCTACAAGAGCCTTGAGGGCAAAAGCACCGAGGTGCTTGGCTGGAGGGATCGTGACGCCGCGCATGAAGCCATCCGTACGAGTCATGCGAGATTTGCAACCCCCGCACAACAACGCTGAGGCGCCCAGATGGCCGGATCCTCTCTCCAGAACACCTCAATCCAGTACATCGCTGCCGTCGATCGTACGGAGGAGATGGCACGGCTGCGGGCAAGGGTGCTGAAGAGAAAGTCGATGCTCATTTTCGGTCCCGAGGGCGTTGGGAAAACACGCTTGCTCAAAAGCTTCGTTCAAACCGAGCCTTTAGCGCTTTATGTCGCCCAGCTGCCTTCTCCACGTGATCTGCTGCTCGCTCTGATTCAGGACCTTCGCGCTCTCGGTAAGCGGGAGCTGCGTCTGCCTGCCAACCCGCAATCCCTTCGGACTTCTTCGCTGAAGGGCATGACCTTGCGTGCACTCGACGAGCTTCCGTTTCTGCTGGTACTCGATCATCTCTCTGGCCCATCCCGTGTTGTCACCGGCCTGATCAAAGAGATGCACTACTACGGGAGAACTCCGATTTACTTCGCTGCACGAACCCCGCACATGGAAGATGTCGGCGCGTTGCTGCCAATGTGCGCCGACCGCTCTGAGCGTCTGGAGGTCAGCAACTTCTCTCCATCCGTCGCTTTGGAATTTGCGAGACGGGAAGCCGAGAAGAACGGCCTTTGGGCTTCCAATCTGGAGCATGCCCTGGATTCCATGGTGGATTGGTGCGATGGCAATCCTGGAGGCATCCTGCGGATGCTAAAAATGGCCGAGCTACCGAAGTATCGGATGGGCGACCAGATCAAAGCTCACGTGTTGTACCTTGACTACCGCATGGGATGGAATCAGCAGGCTGACCGTAAGACGTGTTAGCCAATACAGGCAATTGGTGGCAAGTGGGAGCTCCGTGATGCTCTTTCACAGCATTCTCTTTCGAAACACCACTGAGGCATTGACGGAAATTCAAAAAACTCCAGCGTCTTTTCGCGATCTGAATCTTGATCAAGTGATAGACGCGGTAACCACGGATTGGACGGGATATAACATCAGGCCCTTCTTCTATTCTCCCCTCACGGATGTCAACTCCATCACGTATCGCCAGGAGATCTTTCAGGATCTTGAGGACGCTTCCTTTCAGCAATCGATCCGACGCTTCTCTGTGCAAATGCAGGAAATGCGCAAATCCTTGTCCAAGGCGACAGAATTCTCAGAATTCCAGTATGCGGCGGAAAGATGGTTCCTCTGCGCAGTCGAATGCTATATTGCTGGGATTACGATTCTATCCCAAGCGTTCGGATCGAGCCCCGTAAAATCAGAGGGTCTCACAGCTCTTCGCGAGTATTTGAACGCTTACATCAACTCTGCGAACTTCAGAGAGCTTTCAACCGAGACGAAAAGATGCAGCACCGCTCTCTCCTCGATTCAATATTGCGTCCTACTGAAAGATGGAGATATCGCAGTTAGCCGCTACAATGACGACCTCGATTACAGCAGCGCTGTCGATTATGCGTTTGCGAGATTCCGTCCTATGGATGGGGGCGGACGTCGTACTCCCCGGCATAAGCCGCCGGACATGAATCATGTCCAGGCTCAAGTGTTGGGCCGTTTGGCGCAGCTCTATCCGGAGGCTTTTGCCGCCCTCAGTCAGTTTCACTCCTCTCATTGCCGAGACTACATCGATGAAACCGTCGCCCGGTTTGACCGTGAAATTCAGTTCTACGTTTCCTATCTAACATTTCTCGATAAACTTCGACGCAGCGGGTTGACTTTCTCTCGCCCGCAGATTTCCCAATCGTCCAAGGAGATCCGCTGCCACAACGCGTTTGACATCGCGCTGGCACACCACCTGCTCGGCCAGAGAGCGAAGGTAGTGCCCAACGACTTTCATCTGATCGGGACAGAACGCATACTGGTCGTCTCAGGGCCAAATCAGGGCGGAAAGACGACGTTCGCACGCATGTGCGGTCAGATGCACTTCTTGGCGCGCCTTGGCTGTCCCGTACCCGGAACCGATGTGAACCTATTTCTCACCGATCATATCTTCACTCACTTCGAGCGTCGCGAAGACATCAGAAGCATGCGAGGCAAACTGCAGGAAGACCTAGTTTGTGTACGGCATATACTTGATCGCGCCACGTCACAGAGCCTAATCGTAATGAACGAGCTATTCTCTTCTACCACTATAACTGATGCATCCTATCTGAGCACGAAAATCATGGAACAAATCTCACAACTTGACGCGCTTTGCGTCTGGGTTACCTTTCTCGACGAATTAGCCTCGTTCAATACAAAAACCGTAAGTATGGTTGGCACAGTCGATCCAGAAAACCCCGCAGTCCGAACCTACAAAATAGAAAGGCAGCCTGCCAATGGCCTGGCCTATGCGTTGGCGCTTGCTCTTAAGCACCGTGTAACCTATGGATGCCTGAGGGAGCGATTCAGAGGATGAAACCACTCCTTATGCATCGTGACCGAGATTTTGACCCCCACAACTCGCTGCGGAGGGCCATGTACGGATATCCGGATGCGGAGCCATTCCATCTGTCCAGCCACCAACAAGCTCTCATTCATGACTTGGAGCTCAACATCCTATTCCAGGCAATGGCTCGTGACGACAACTTTCTGTCAGAGGTTGCCCAAAGAGCAATTCTTTCTGGACTGGAAAACAACACCGACACGATTCGATACCGTCAGGCAGCCCTAAAAGACTGCCTCAACAACCGAGAAGTGGTGCAGAAGCTTTATGCACTTACGGCTGAGGCAACCGTAGGCACGCGGACATTACAGTGGACATCATCCACCTACGAGTACCTTACCTCCCTTCACTATTATGCTATCGACCTACTGGAATTGTTATTGCCGAAGCTCAGGAGCCTCCGCATCATTGCCGACGAATCCTCGGAATCCTTCACATCCGAAGCATTCAGAGCGTTTTTCGCCATGCTCCGGGAAGAGCTGGGTGACGAGTACTTGGCGACGATCGGGATGCATCTCTCGGAGCTGAGATTTCGCAAGGGCATACTGCTCAGCGCCGCGCTCAACGAGCACAATGAAGGCACAAACTATACAGTCCGCCGGCGAACCGGAAACGAGCTAAAATGGTTCGACAGGCTGCTGGGGAAGACGCCGCCGGCACTCTTGGTTTACGTCGCCGAGGGTGATGTTGTCGGCGCGGAAGTACTGGCGGAAATGCGACGTCAGGGAATCGGCAAAGTCGCATTAGTGCTCGCTGAATCTGCTGAGCACGTACTCCGCTTTTTCGAGATGCTACGAACTGAGCTTGGGTTCTACCTGGCGTGTTCAAATTTGTACGACCAACTGGCTGGGCCAGGGCCCGCGATTTGCTTTCCTGAACCAGCGGAGGCGGGACAGCGCGAGTACCGGTTTCGTGGACTACGCGATCTATGCCTGGTTCTGCAGACGAAGCAGGTCGTTGTCGCGAACAATGCAAACATGACCGGTAAGGATCTGGTACTTATTACGGGCGCGAATCAAGGAGGGAAATCTACGTTCTTGCGGAGCCTTGGCGTGTCGCAGCTTATGATGCAGGTTGGCATGTTCGTCGCTGCAGAGGAGTTTGTAGCGGAACTGTGTACTGCAATATTTACGCATTACAAGCGCGAGGAGGATGCGTCGTTGGAGAGAGGGAAATTCGACGATGAACTCGCCAGGCTGAGCCGTATAGCGGATCACGTAGTGCCGAACGCAATGGTGCTGTTCAACGAATCCTTCGCCGCGACTAACGAGCGGGAGGGCTCGGCAATTGCCGAACAGATCGTCTCCGCTTTTCTTGAAAAGCGAATAAAAGTAATCTACGTAACGCACTTGTTTACGTTCGCGCACGCGATGTGGGAGAAAAGAAGCGAATGGGCATTTTTTCTACGAGCCGAGAGAGCCCCCGACGGATCCCGGACGTTTAAGATGAGTGAGGGAGAGCCATTGGAGACAAGTTACGGTGTGGATCTTTATCGTCGGATGTTCGGGGCTGATGAGAAGAAGTTGAATGACACAGAAGCCGGCGCGGACTTCTAACTGTAAGGTGGAAGGCTTCGAGTTAAAGGAGATACTCAATGGTCCATGGCGAAGTCAGATTGCGATGGCCAGCCAGCAACAACAGTGCGATCTGGGAGGCACGGCGCTCTTCTTCACTGGTGAGGTAGCGCCGCAGTGCATCGTGCTTAAGAGCGTAACGCTGCAAGTCCTCTGACGTTCGCTCGAGCAGCTTGGCGTGCGCATCGATAAACCTCTGGGCCGTGATACCGGACCCCAGCACGTCTGCAACCTGAAGCAAATGACCCAGGCAGCAGGCGGGCAGAGAGACATTTCCTTCGGGAGTACGACGGGCCAGTTCGGCAATCTCTGCAACCGCCCTGTCTGTCGCACCTCTCCGAACCTCACAGACACGACAAGACTGCTCCGTCGGCTGGAGGCTGCGGCCAAGTCTTCGGAAACCATCTTCGTGGCCCGCTTTGCCGGCAATTGTCTGGAGACTGACTGCGAGGCGATGCACCAGCGGCGGATAAGAGGCACAAACACCGTATGGTGAGGAGATGCCTTCATACTGCCAAGTGTGAAGCGGACAAAACCCTTCTCGCTGCGCATGCTCCCGCTGTATTTCCGGACTGATGGTCAATTCGTATTGGTATTTGCTCAGAAACCGAAATATCGCGTCCAGGACCAAACCACAAATGTGGCATCCGGTCTTTTTATCGATGGTGAGAGTATAGGAGCCCGGATCCGGGCTCGGATTCACGACAACGGCGGGATCGGGGTCAGGGGAACCGCCGGTCACCTGTTCGCGAACAGAGCTGAGCCTCCCCAGGCTGTCATCCCACAGCCTCCGCCGATCTTCGAGCTTCGCTGTCTGTGAATACTGGGTCAGGAGGTTGAACGTGCGGTCGTACATGTTTACCAGGAATGACTGCGCTCGTTCTTCGGTAAGAAAACGCATCAGTTCGGATTCGAATGTCTGTATCCCGCTCTCCTCCAGCCGTGGCTGGTCACTGGTCAGCTTGGCCCCGAGGGCCTGTCTCGCGGAGAGCGAATACAGTTCACCGAGGCCGTTGGACGTAATTTGGCTGAGACGGGCGCTCACAAACTGCTGGGCTTCCTCGCGTTCAGAAGGAGCGACCATATCCTGCTTATTGAGCACAACAAACAGCTTCTTGTCCGAATTGCGGATTCTTGCCAAGATGCGATCTTCTTCCTCAGAGAGTGGACTTTCGTAGCTGGTCACGAGGATGAAAGCATCAGCCTGTGGTAAGAAGCGTTCGGTCGTGAGGGTATTCTCGATGATTGGCGAACCAAGGCCAGGAGTGTCGACAAAGAAGAAACCCCGCCTCAGTGCCTCCACAGGAAGCTGGATTTCCGCCCAGGCGATTCTCTTTATGTTGCCCGGATTCCCCTTCTGCGTGACGTATTCCGCCAGTTGCTGAAGTGGAACTTCACGGTTGAGCCCGGAGTCCCTGAAATGGAGCACCACCTGAGACCTGCTCCCGTACCGCACCGTGGTTATTACCGAAGTGAGTGGAACGATCCCGGTGGGGAGGTAATCTCCTCCCAGGATTGCGTTCATAAGGGTGGACTTTCCTCTGCTGAACCGACCCACGACCATGAGATTGAACTGATCTTCCGCCAATCGCGAGAGAAGCTCACGGCATTCTGTACGTAGGGTCTCGTCTTTTGTGTCAATCACCTGCGCGGAACGAATGATCTCGGCAAGAAGAAACTTTCTTTCCTCATATTGTTTCAGGTCCATAATCGATACCAGCTTGTCCCTTTTCGCCTTCTCATTATGGCTGCGTCATAGACAGCATCAGGCCGCGCCAGAAGCATGAGAGCCAAGATTCCTGCCAAGAAGATGCCTCAGAATTCGCCAAGAGGGCATTAGCCAGTTGGGCCGCTCTCCTCGCCTCTGCCGCTCTTCAGCAATCTCCCGCGCAAGTTGAGATGCAAGATCGCGATGAGCATCCAGAAGTCTGCTAATCTCATCTTCTTGTAACCAGTTGATGTGCGCAGAAACACGAAGAAGTGCTCCGATGATTTCGTGATAGTCGCTCTCCGGGCCGACCTGAAGCCCAAGCCGCGCCACGGCAATGACTACGGCGGAGTCCGACTCCTGAAGGAAGCTACGCAGGTCCGCCCATTCCTCCGGAATGATGCCGAATTCGACGAGCAGCTGAAATGTGGCCCTTCGGCGTCTCAACGCGCCAAGCGCAAGCAAATCCGTTTGGGTTTTGCCGCGGACGCTTAGGACGGCGTATTCGCGCGCAATGACTGGAACCTTTCTGAGCCCCTCGATGCCTTCTTCACGACACAGGTCATCATCCAAAACGGCGAAAAGCAATGGTACACTCTCCGGTTTGCGAAACTCACCCAGCGCCAAAACGAGCCCACTGGTGGCTCGTTCGCGGGCAGCTTCCAGCAATACCTGGTAGACTTCATCCGACTTCCAGTTCAGAAGCTCGCGAGCGACAGCGCTGCGCACCGCATCCTCAGCAAACAGAACCTGGGGGTCCGCAGGACGTTCGTATTCCCGAAAATATGCCAGCAGGATCGAATAGGCTCCGAGCTCGCCGAGGGCACGTACGACCCGGCACCGCGGAAGAGCAATGGTCCGAGGAGAACCAGAATGCAGAAAGTGTTCGAGGTACGGCACCGCCCCTTCCCCGTAGGCAACAAGCTCGGAAACTGCACGATCGCCGTCGATGAGAGAATCCAAGCGCTCTATGAGATTTTCAATATGCGGATTGGTGAAGCCAGGTAGTTTCTCAATCATGCTCCTCTCCTTTAGGAGATGTCGCTAATTGGTTGCCGGCCGGAGCCCCGTCTGAATGCATGAAGCTGGGTTCGCAGCCTAAGTAATGCCGCATTGAGCGACTAATTCGTCCATCTGGCTGTCACTCGTCGAAAGCATCACGACTCGCTTCAAGTTGGTACAACATCGAAATGAGAGCCTGTTCGGTACACCTCCTGTTCCCGATAATCACAAGAGCAAGATTGATCGTATCTTCGACTCTACCGCTGTCAAAGTGCATCTTTCTGGTTGCCTTAGCGCAGAGCTGACAGAGATGAAATGCACCGGAAACACTTCTTCTTGCTTTAAACACATTTTCTGAGCGGGCCATAAATTGCTCTTATTAAATAAGTCGTCTTGCAGCTGTGGTTGGCTTGTATTGGTACGGAGACGTTGCTTCACCATCGAGGAGTGAAGGACTAGGGTAGATCTGGGAGAGCGATTGCGAGCAATCGGAGAAATGACGGGACTTCCTTCGAGAGTCGCTGCGGCGTTCAGTCGTGGCGGAGTGTCCCTTGTCGCAGGCTGATTCAAGCAGATGCCTCCACTGGAGCCCTTACATAGCTGAACGGAAGAACTCCGGTTTCCAAAACGGAAATTAGCGCATCCTGATCTCTGAGGGAAATGCGCATTTGTCGGATGTCGCGAATCGTTTCAACGAGCGGATATTTATATTCCCTGAGGTCGAGCCGTCCGTCTTCCCACACTGCATAACAGGCTTCCTGACGGCCGGTTCTGGGCTGACCGAGGCTGCCGGGATTTATGATCGTCGTTTGATTGACAACGCGAATGAACGGCTTATGGGTATGGCCTACGACCAGAATGTCTGCATTGAGGCCGTTGACTTCCCACGTCCACTGGTCCGATGCCTCTACACAATATCCGAACAGAGGATTCGTCGGAACCGCGTGAACGAGATAAAAGCGAGTGGAACTCACGGTCACTTCTTTGAATAGCGGAAGATCTCGCAGGAACTGCAGATCTTCTTCCGTGCAGGCCCGACGGGAGTACTCCAGCGTCTCGGCAGCCAGACGTCTAAAAGGAGAGGAGCATTGCGGGTCGACCGATTCCCCAGCGGCAAGGTCATGATTGCCGCAGATTGTCACGCTGGCTCGACTCCGAATTTCCCGGATTACCTCACTCGGCCTGGGGCCAAAGCCTACGAGGTCTCCAATGCACCAAATGTCGTCACAGTCCGTCTCCGGAAACGCATTGAGGGCGGCGAGATTGGCGTGAATGTCGGAAATGATTGCTATTTTCATGGTTCCCCCTGCCGATCGGCGCACATATGCCCGCAGCGTTTGTGCATCTCGATTCTTCGTCGGGAAACCCTGTGGACGGGAAACTCCCCGACGAACCTCGTCAGGGGTCATCATCCGTCCCACCAGATCAAATCAGGAAGGAACAGCAGTTCAGGCGAACCCCTTCGCCATTGCCTCAATAAAGAAGCAACAAAACAGTATACCAGCGACACGATTCCCCTCCAAGAATCGCTGACATCGAAAATGGCATTCACATTTGCGTGCCTGAACCGGTCTGAAATCCATTGTCCCAGCGGCCGACAATTACTTCCTGAGCGGCGCGAACGATCAGATTTTGCGGGTAGGAATCCTCAGCCATGAAGGCGGTCAGAGGTGGACCTCCGTCACCAGGCGAGATTTGGTTTACGAGCATATTCAGTCTTTCCGATCCCCCCGTTAAGACGGGAGGGCGCGGAGAGCGACAGCATCGATCGGGGGCGTTCATCGCGGAAGCCTTTCGGAGAGCTTCCGGCCGCCAGAATTATTCCGTGGGTCTTCCTCCTCGACTGGCAGCGTGCAGGAGAACCGAACCGCAATCCGCCACGCATTTCCGCTGTACCGAACCCACATTTCTCAAGCAGTCGCGCCTTTCTTATAATGGCTGCGGAGCGCGGAAGTTTCAGGCTCCGATGAATATGACCGTCGCGCGGGGGACGTCGCCTGAGGAAGAAGAGCTTGCTGCGCGCCGGGCCGAACTGACCTGGCTCCGAGATGAGCTTGCAACCCAGGAACTCGGACTCACCAATCAAAAAGCGGCAATCGCAGCATTCGAGGAGCGCTATCTTCGTGAGCTCGGATCGCTCAATGCGCGGCTCGCCGAATGGAAGCTGCGCCTCGCAAGTCGCCCGGCTGCGGAGTACGGCGACTGGGCCGGTAGTCCCCCTTCCGGCTCGCGGCCGCAAGTGGTGCCGGGTTTTGATCCGAGATCCCAGGAAGTAGCCGCCGAGGAAGAGTCCGTTCTACATTCGCATGAAGTGAAGACCCTTTTCCGGGAGGCGGCCAAGCTCGTTCATCCGGACACCGCAACCAGCGAGAAGGAGCGTGCGGCACGCGACCGCTCGATGAAGGAAGTCAACGCGGCGTATCTCGCCGGTGACGAGGTCACGCTACGCAGAATCGTGCTCGAGTCGCAGTTCAGCCCCGATTCCGTTGAAGGCGACGGCATCGGAGCGGATTTGATACGTGTATTGCGTCAAATCAGGCAGGTTCGAACTCGGATTTCCGCCATTGAACACGAAACGGTCGAGCTTTCAAGAAGCGAGCTGGGACTGCTTAAGACGAAGGCAGACCTGGCTGCGAAAGACGGCCGGGATCTGCTCGCCGAAATGGCCGTCGGCGTTCAGGGTCAGTTGGACGGAATGCGCCGGCGGTACGGGCGACCTCCCGAACAAGGCGGATGAATGGGCTGTGGAGAACACCGCGCCGCTATGGGAATCCCTTCATATCACGCGAGCGTGAGGATGAGGTATTGCTTCAGGGATTCTCTGAAGAGATCCACGGCTGGGAGCAAAGGCGGACCAATGGCGCCCTTTCCTGAGGCGTGGATTCGCTCCTGCATCTTGACAGGAATAAGCCCTGGCATAAAAGATGGATCTACACGCCGTCTTCTGCTGGGTGATGGAAGTCCACCCCGGACCGCCTTCAGAGGCTGATGACTCCTACTCCGAGGGGAGTCATCCATGAAGAACGCGCAGCATGCAGAATCCACTCAAGACAGACTTCTTTGCCTGGCGATCGTCCAGGATCTCAACATACTGATCCCGAACTCCTCCCGGAGCCTGTTTCACCTTCGGCGGGATTTTGCTCTCTCCCTGCCGCATCGCTGACACCGTGCATCCGGTTCGATGCAATGCATTTCATGTTTCTCAGAATCAGGCGCTCAGTCGATTCGGAACTGAATGTTCGCGAGAAGTGCCGATACCCGCGTGAAAGGACAAAATAACCCGCATGAACAAGCTCAACAGATACAGCGCCAGGATCACACAGCCGCCCTCACAGGGTGCCTCTCAGGCAATGCTTTTCGCAACGGGATTGCAGCCGGATGATCTCAACAAGGCTCAGGTGGGTATTGCCTCTGTCTGGTTTGAGGGAAATCCATGCAACATGCACCTGCTCCATCTCGGCCTGAAGGTCCAGGAGGGCCTGGAATCCGCAGGGCTGGTTGGTTTTCGCTTCAATACCATTGGCGTCAGTGATGGGATCTCTATGGGCACCGAAGGGATGAGCTACTCTCTCCAGTCCCGCGATCTGATCGCCGATTCCATAGAAACTGTGATGGCAGCTCAGTGGTATGACGGTAACATTTCGATTCCCGGCTGCGACAAAAATATGCCGGGCTGCATTATGGCAATGGGCCGTCTGAATCGGCCAAGCCTGATGATCTACGGCGGCACTATTCGCGCTGGCCATTATGAAGGTCAGAAGCTGGACATCGTTTCTGCGTTCCAAAGCTATGGCCAGTTCATTGCCCACAACATAACGGATGAAGCCCGTCGAGACATTGTCCGCCATGCATGTCCAGGCGCAGGAGCGTGCGGCGGTATGTATACGGCAAACACAATGGCGTCCGCCATTGAGGCTCTGGGAATGACCCTTCCTTACAGTTCCTCTTCCCCCGCCGAATCACCCGAGAAAGTCGATGAATGTCTGCGGGCCGGAGAGGCGCTTCGCAATCTTCTCGAGCTCGACCTGAAACCGCGGGACATCATGACGCGGAGAGCCTTCGAGAACGCGATGGTCATCGTGTCCGTTCTCGGTGGCTCAACGAACGCCGTGCTGCACCTGATTGCCATGGCCCGATCGGTAGACATTGATCTGACGATCGATGACTTTCAGCAAATCAGTGACAGGACTCCGCTCTTAGCTGATTTCAAGCCGAGTGGCCCTTACGTAATGGAAGATCTGCACGCTGTCGGGGGGCTGCCGGCAGTATGCAGGATGCTTCTCGATGAAAAACTGCTTGATGGTGAGTGCGTAACGGTCACGGGCAGGACTCTGTCTGAGAATCTCCGGAATGTTCCCAAACTGCATCCGGATCAGAAGGTCGTACACCCTGTATCCGCCCCGCTGAAAGCGACCGGACATATCCAGATCCTGCGCGGCAATCTGGCCCCGGAAGGATCTGTGGCAAAGATCACCGGGAAAGAGGGATCACGGTTTTCGGGCGAGGCGAGGGTCTACGATTCTGAGGAGGCTATGCTCAGTTCGCTCGAACGCGGCGGGATCGAAAAGGGCAATGTGGTGGTGATCCGCTATGAGGGGCCGAAGGGTGGGCCGGGTATGCCAGAAATGCTTACGCCCACATCCGCTATCGTGGGCGCCGGGCTGGGAGGCGATGTGGCCCTCATTACAGACGGACGGTTCTCCGGCGGTTCACACGGATTCATTGTTGGTCATATTACCCCTGAAGCGCAGGAGGGAGGTCCGATCGCACTGCTCAGAGACGGCGACCGGATTTCGATTGACGCTACTGATAATAGGCTTTCGGTTGAGGTTTCCGATGAAGAACTGGCGGAGCGCCGCCGGAACTGGATCATGCCACCCTATAAGGCCACCCGCGGGACCCTCGGCAAGTATGTCCGCGTTGTCCGCAGCGCAAGTCTTGGGTGTGTCACGGACGAATAATCGAAGGGAAGCCGCAAGCGGCGGTGTGCCCGGGCTGAAGAGCCGTTCTGCCTCCACGAGGCATCATGCCTATCACCCACATCACGGTGCGAGGGGCAAGACAGCATAATCTGCGGGATATCAGTGTCCATATTCCTCGCAATGCGCTCACGGTGATCACCGGATTGTCCGGGTCGGGCAAGTCCTCGCTCGCTTTCGACACGATCTATGCAGAGGGACAGCGACGCTATGTTGAGACGCTCTCGGCCTACGCCCGTCAGTTCCTCGACCAGATTGACCGACCGGATGTGGATTCCATTGAAGGCCTGAGTCCTGCAATCTCAATTGATCAGAGAACAGTCAGCCACAGTCCCCGCTCGACGGTGGGTACCGTAACGGAAATCTATGACTATCTCCGGTTGCTCTACTCGTCCATTGGCATTCCTCATTGCCCCGCTTGCGGAAGGCGCATCTCCCGACAGAGCCCGGAACAGATCGTTGAGCAGATTCTTTCCCTACCGGACGGAGAGCGGGTCACCATTTTCGCGCCTATAGTCAGGGATCGTAAGGGTGAGTTCCGGGAGTTGCTGGACCAACTTGACCGTCAGGGATTTCGGGCAAGAGTCGACGGTGAGATAAGGGACCTTGCCGAGACGGTCGATCTCGAAAGGCGAAAGAATCACACCATCGAGGCCGTAGTCTATCGAGCGCTCTTACGACCGGGCATCGAAAACGCTGTGGCATCATCGGTACGGCACGCACTCCAGTTGGCCGATGGACTTGTGCTTGTAGCGGCACAGCATACGGAGAAGCTCTACTCTTCCCGGGCGGCATGCCCGGACTGCGAGATCAGCGTACCAAAGCTCGAGCCGCGCCTCTTTTCGTTCAATAGCAAGTCCGGCGCCTGTCCGCGATGTGAGGGGCTGGGTGGCATCTACGATTTCGATCCGGAGAAGATCATCGTCGACCGCACGAGACCTTTTCTGAATGGCGCGCTGGGGCCAGGATCGTCGCAATATCTGGTCCGCCTCGTCCAGCTGGCGTCACAACGTTACCACATCGATCTGAGCATACCCTTCGATCAGTTGCCACAAAGCCATAAGGATCTTCTGCTATTTGGTCCGAATCCGGAAGGGGGTCAGCAGACTGGCTTTCATGGCGTTCTCACCTACCTTCGTACGGCTCTGACCGAGACACGGTCGGAAAGCTACCGCAGCTGGATGATGACCTACATGACGGCTTCACCTTGCCCGTCGTGCGGCGGGCGAAGGCTGAGACCTGAATCGCTCGCTGTGCGGGTCGACGGGATCTCCATCGCCGAATTCGCAATGCTCCCTGTCACCCGGTCTCTCCAGCGAATCCAGGCCATGCCACTGCAAAACCGTGAAGCCCTGATCGCCGCGGGACTGCGAAACGAAATCGGCCAGCGACTGAAGTGTCTGGCGGACATGGGACTGGGGTATCTGTCCCTTGATCGAGGCGCTGCGACACTGTCTGGAGGGGAGGCACAGCGAATTCGGCTCGCCTCGCAAATCGGATCGAGCCTCCAGGGGGTTCTCTATGTACTGGACGAACCGTCAATCGGACTGCACCAGCGAGATAATCAACAACTGATCTCAGTGCTGAAGTACTTGCGGGACCTTGGAAATACGGTAATCGTGGTGGAACATGACGAGGAAATGATTCGGCAGGCGGATTATGTAGTCGATCTGGGACCAGGTGCCGGAAGACTCGGAGGCAGCCTGATCGCTGAGGGCACTCCCGATGAAATCCTTCGATCTGCTGAATCGCTAACGGGACGGTACCTGCGGGGTGAACTCTCCGTTTCGCAGCGCGGTGCACCGCGCCCTTTGTCTGGCAGATGGATCACAATAGTCCATGCTCGGAGCCGCAATCTCCAGGACCTGACTGTTCGGTTTCCGCTTGGTTTAATGACGGTCGTCACCGGCGTCGCAGGCTCGGGTAAAAGCAGCCTGGTCAACGACACACTGTATCAGGCTCTGGCCAAGGCTCTCTACGGATCACGACAAGAACCCGGAGAACACTGCGGGATCAGCGGAATCGAAGAAATCGACAGTGCGATCCGCATCGATCAATCGCCTGTCGGGCGCACGCCGCGATCAAATCCGGCTACCTACACGGGAGCATTTACAGCCATTCGGAATCTCTTCGCGATGTTACCTATGTCACGAGAACGAGGGTATGCTTCGGGACGCTTCTCTTTCAATATACCCGGGGGACAATGTGAGAGCTGTCGCGGAGAAGGAGTTCGTCACATCGAGATGAACTTTCTCCCGGAAGCCTCTGTCAGGTGCGACATATGTGGCGGGCGGCGTTATAACCAGGAAACGCTCGCAGTCAAGTTCAACGGATATTCGATCGCAGACGTACTTGACCTTCCGATTGAGGAGGCCATAACGGTGCTGGAGGACATACCGCCCGTCAGGCAAAAG
>Ga0335072_10008901_pt1 | contig 14518 bp, 15 predicted proteins | sample Lox_Sample_21_FD_206725 | JGI IMG/M metagenome (GOLD analysis project Ga0335072, IMG submission 206725) | Soil microbial communities from Loxahatchee National Wildlife Refuge, Florida, United States - Lox_Sample_2.1 | ecosystem: Environmental > Terrestrial > Soil > Wetlands | place: USA... | reverse complement strand
CGGAGCTGTTTCTGCCGCTGCGGGAGTTCTCCGGCTGGTTCGTGATGCCGCACGTGACCGACGAGGCGCGTGAGCTCGACTGGTTCAACGGCCAGAGCATCGAGGCCGAGTACCGCGTGCACACCTTTCAGTACGGCTCGGACTTTGGCTATCAGTTCGGCAACTGGGGGGAGGCCCGCGTCGGCGCGCAACGGCAGCAGGGGCACTACGTGCTCGAGATCGGCGATGCCACCGACCCCGATCTGCCCGAGCAGAGCTTCGCGCCTTTCAACCTGATCAACTACTTCGCGCGCTTCACCTACGACCGCCTCGACGACATCAATTTTCCGCACAGCGGCCAGCAGGCGACGCTGCAGTGGAGCGCCAATCGCGACGTCTCGGGGCTCGGCCAATACTCCAACCAGGTGACGGCGAGCTACCTCGGCGCCTACTCCTTCGGCCGCGATACCTTCTCGTTCTCCGCCTCCGGTGGCACGACGCTCGAGGCGAACGTCACCGACCTGAATCTGCTCTACCCGCTCGGGGGCTTCCTCAATCTCTCCGGGCTCAGGGCCGACTCGCTGCTCGGGGCCAATTACGGCATCGCGCGCCTCATGTTCTACCGGCAGATCGGCCGCGGTGGGCCGGGCTACCTCGACGTGCCGACCTACCTCGGCGCCTCGCTCGAGGCGGGTAACGTCTGGCAGAGCCGCACCGAGGCGAGCTTCGCCAACACGCAGAAGGATGCGAGCCTGTTCCTCGGCATGGATACGCTGCTCGGACCGCTGTATCTCGCGGTCGGCTTCGACCAGCATGGCGACCAGGCCTTCTACCTGTTCCTCGGCCGGACCTTCTAGCTCACAGCTGCTGGCGGTAGACGATGAAGCCGGAGTTCGTGGCGACCTGGTCGTAGAGCCGCCGCGCGGTCGCATTGGTCTCGTGCGTCAGCCAGTAGACGCGCGCCGCGCCCGCGGCCCGGGCGCGCGTGGCGACTTCCCCGATGAGGGCACGCCCGACGCCCCTGCCGCGGACCTCCTGCGCGGTGAAGAGATCCTGCAGGTAACACACCGGCTCGACGTGGATCGTGCTGCGGTGGAAGAGATAATGGCTGAGGCCGAGCAGACGTCCGTCGAGCTCGGCGACCAGCGCGTGCACGGGCTCGGCGGCGTCGAAGAAACGCTGCCAGGTGGTTTGGGTGATCGCGGCCGGCAGCGCGGCAGGACCCGAGCGGCCGTAGAAGGCGTTGTAGGCGTCCCAGAGCGGCAGCCACTGGGCGTAATCCGCGGCCGCGACCGGCCGGATGCGCGGCACGGCGGCTGTGCTCAAGCGTCGCCCGTCGGGACGATCGCGGCGGTCTCGGCCATGAGCACCAGGGTGCGCCCGGGGGCGCGGGTGCGGTGCACGACGCCCTTCGGCACGACGAAGCCCTGGTGCGGCCCGAGCTCGACCGTCCGCTGCTCGAGGTCGATGATGAAGCGTCCCTCGAGCACGAGGAAGAACTCATCGTCGTTGTCGTGCTTGTGCCAGTGGTACTCGCCCGGCTCGAACACACCGAGGCGGATGACCGAGTCGTTGACCTTGCAGAGGGTCTGGTTGTACCAGGGATGGCGAACCTGCCCGACGAGCGCCGGCACGTCGACCACCTCGAGGGGCGCGAACTTGATATCGAGGTGCGTCTCGTAGGGGTAGTCCGTCATGCGCGGCTCCCGCCGATCGACTACAGCCCGCGGCTTTCGGCGAGCTTCTCGATTTTCTTGAAAACCAGCGCCGGCTTGTCCCCGGCGCGCGAGTACTCGTGCCGGCGGCTCATGTCCTCGAGGGCCGCGTCGCGCTCGGCGGGGGTCGGATACCAGTGCAGGCGCTGCCATTCGGGGCCGAGGAGCTTGCGAAACGGGTCCCCGGGCGGAAGGCTCACGCGGATACCGTAGGGCCGCAGCTTCTCGATCGGCGGCGTGGTCAGGTTCTGTGGCTGGCTGATGCCCATGTGTGAAGAGCTTAGCACGGCGGGATCGGGGGTCTTGAGTCACCGCCCGCTTGTCCCCACACTGCACGGCAACAGCAAAGGAGGCTTCCATGGCCCTGGCACGCAAGCGAGCCGATATGCCGACACGGGGGGATGCGCTCCCCGGACGCACCACCCCGATGAAGGTCCGCGAGACCCACTTCGTCAACGGCCATCGCACGGTGCCGCCGTTTCCGGCCGGGCTCGCCGAGGCCGTCTTCGGGCTCGGCTGCTTCTGGGGTGCGGAGCGGCTCTTCTGGGAGCTGCCCGGGGTCTATGCGACGGCGGTCGGCTACGCCGGCGGCTTCACGCCGAATCCGACCTACGAGGAGGTGTGCACCGGAGAGACCGGTCACGCCGAGGTCGTCCGTGTCATCTACGATCCGAAGAAGATCGGTTACGACCAGCTGCTCAAGGCGTTCTGGGAGTCCCACGATCCCACCCAGGGGATGCGCCAGGGGAACGACGTCGGCACGCAGTATCGCTCGACGATCTACACGCACGGCGAGGCGCAGCGCGCGGCCGCCGAGGAGTCGCGCCGCATCTACCAGGGCGGGCTGAGCGGCGCGGGCCGCGGCACGATCACCACCGAGATCCGCGAGGCGCCCGAGTTCTTCTACGCTGAGGATTATCACCAGCAGTACCTCGCGAAGAACCCGGATGGGTACTGCGGCATCGGAGGGTGTGGAGTGCCCTTCAAAGTCGCGGAGTTACAAACCGCTCAGAAGGCATAACCTGCGGAGTGACCCTGTTTCCTTCGGGGAGACAAAGGGTTACAAGTCCATGAATCGAAGACCCTGCGGGTTTCTGCAGGAAGATGCAGCTTGTTTTCGGCGCTGATGTCTACCGGAAGTCTACCGAGATTCCGGCCGCAGAATAATCCGCGGCGAAGGATTGAGGGGACTCAGGGGAGTTGAGCGGTCCCGTGAACACACTGCGCCTTCAGCCCTTTGTGCGCCCGGGCTTGGATGTGCTCTTTCTGGCCCTGAATCCACCCGTTCAGTCCAATACAAATGGGCACTATTTCTCCGGAGACCAATCTCGCTTCTACGATCTCTTGTTCCGGAGCGGTCTTATTGTCCAGGCAGTGCCAAAAGCACGGGCTGATGAGATTGTCTTCGGCGGTACATCCATCAACCACAACCGATCAACGTTCGGGGTGATCGACTTGATCGGTGACCTGGTGCAAACGCAAAGCGGAAAGGTGCGGGTGTCGCGCGAGCATGTGCAAAAGGCGGTGGCTAACATCCAGCGAGTAGGGCCACGGTTCGTGTGCGTCATACATTCCAAGGTTCGCGACGCGTTGAACCGCTACGCAGGGCTCACGCGTGAACCTTGATTACGGAGTTTGCGGACGCATCCTGCCAAACTGCGATAGCCAGTTCGTCCTCAACTATTTCCCAAATGGAAACGCCGTATCCGACGCCGCGAAATTGGAGATATTCCTGGCGCTCAAGAAGGCATTGTGAGGGCGCGCATATATCCGATTTGCGCCATCTGAATCGTCCGCAGCAGGGGTATCGAGATTCCCGTTCTTGCATCTGAAGACGTTTACGGCGGCAAGCTCGTCGCTGCGCTCGATCGGCAGCATCCCCGTGACCTTTTCGATGTGATGCAGCTATTCGCGCGCGAAGGGATTACTGCGGCGATTCGGCGTGCATTTGTCGTCTAACTCGCAAGCCACAACAGACCTGTCCATGAAGTTCTGTTTCCGGAATTGCGCGACATTCGCGCGGACTTATCTCTCGTTCGTGCGGAGCCTGACTGGAAGGCGTTGGGTGTCGCGCACGCCATCGATCTTCCGGCAATCCGCTGGAAATTGCAGAACTTGACTCGTCTGAAGGGTACGCGCCCGGAGCAATTTGAGCTGCAGTACGCCGCGCTCGCCGAGCGGTTAGCCCGGTAGGTTCCCGTGGAAGATCACCTCGCGCCGGTCCGGAAGCAGTCCGGATAAGCCGCTACGTCCGCCGCATTCTGTGGCTGGCACTCTAACTGTGCCGGATTTGTGACTTCAGCCACCGTTTATGCGCTGGATGTAGCTTACATAAGCCGCATGGCAACCTTTCTGTCGAGCCCCCGGAATACCGCTGCTCGGGCGACGCCGGGAGAACTCCGAGTGGCCGACCGGCTGGAGAAGTTTCTTGAGGACGACTACCTGTGTTGGTACGACGTTCCCGTCGGTCCCAAGCATCAACACCCCGACTTCATGGTTCTGCATCCTGGTCGTGGCATTCTCATCCTTGAGGTCAAGGACTGGAAGATCGACCAGGTTTGTGAGGTGAGTCCGAAGTCATTCACGATGAATTTCGGCAGAGGTCACGAAACCAAAGTCAATCCGATAGAACAGGCTCGCGCGTACGCTCATGCAGTTGTCGACATCCTGAAGCGGGACAGACAGCTTCTCCACGACGCCGACGGTCCCTACGCCGGCAATCTGTGTTTCCCGTGGGGCTATGGCCTCATCCTGACCAATATCACACGTAATCAGTTTGAATCGCAGGATCTGTGCAACGTGCTGCCCCCGCATCTCGTCATTTGCAAGGACGAGATGACGGATTCTGCCGATCCCGAAAATTTCCAGAAACGTCTGTGGGACATGTTCAATGTTCAGTTCCGAAGCAAACTGACGATGCCACAGGTCGATAGGATTCGGGCTCTCTTGTTTCCTGAGATACGCATACCGCATCCATCATTGCCACTAGGATCAACCGAATCCACACCGGGAGCATCTGCGGAAGAGGACTTGCTCCAGGTTATGGATCTTCAGCAGGAGGCGATTGCTCGAGGGCTAGGTGAGGGGCATCGCGTCATTCACGGTGTGGCTGGCTCGGGCAAAACGCTGATTCTTGCGTATCGCTGCCAGTACCTGGCGCAAGTGCCAGGTAAACCGATTCTCGTCCTTGTCTACAACAAGGCCCTGGCATCTTGGTTGAATCAGCAGATGGTCGAGAAGGGTATATCGGATCGGGTTACCGTCCGGAATTTCCACGCTTGGTGTCACGATCAACTGACGCTTTACCATGTTCCCATACCTCCCGATGGCCCGGGATTCTTCGGACGGATGGTGGAGGTGCTCATCCAGGCTGTAGACCGCGGGCAGATACCTCGGGCCCAATACGGGGCGCTGCTGATAGACGAGGGTCACGACTTCGAAGCAGACTGGCTAAAACTCCTCGTGCAAATGCTCGATCCGGAGACGAACTCCCTGTTGCTGCTGTACGACGACGCCCAATCCATCTACGGGCAACGCCGATCGTCCACGTTCAGCTTCCGCAGCGTCGGCATCTCCGCATCAGGACGCACGAAGATACTGAAACGCAACTATCGAAACACGGACGAGATATTGGAATGCGCGCGCGAATTCGCCAAAGACATACTCGAATCGAAAGATGCAGATGACGATAACGTGCCGTCTTTGATGCCTGAATCAGGAGGCCGCAAAGGTTCCACCCCGCGGTTCGGCCAATTCCAATCCACTGAAGCGGAAGCGAAGAAGATTGCGCAGGAACTCCTGCGCCTGCATCGAGCTGACACGCCATGGCGAGAAATGGGTGTGTTTTACACAGCACCCTTCGTCGGACAGGCAGTCAAGGATGCGCTGGACCGCGCAAATATCCCCGTGGACTGGCTCAAAGACAGCATATCGAAACAATTTAATCCTCGGCTTGACTGCGTGAGGCTGATGACAGCGCATAGTTCCAAGGGACTGCAGTACCGGGTAGTCATTGTGGCGGGCGCTGGGTTCCTACCTTATAAGTCAGAGCACGATGATGCCAAAGTCATGTACGTGGCCTTAACCCGAGCTACTCATGAGTTAATCGTTACCACCAGCAAGACCAGTACGTTCAGCCAAAGACTGAAAGCCCTGTGCGACCCGTTGGCAGCCTGCTTGTGACATGACTAAGCAACCTCCTTCTGCGAAGCCGGGCGCCATCCTCAATTCCAACCTTCTACGGGACATCCGGGAATTCCAAGCCCATTTCGATCAGTTGTATCTGGCCGTCATCTCGAGGCTGCTGGACGATCAGGGATCGTTCGTCGCCACTCTCACCATGCTGGTTGGCGTAGACACCTTAGCGGGCGTATTGGCACCGGATGACGGAACAGGGGAACGCTTCCGAGCGTTCGTCAGCAAGTACTTTCCGGATCCGCTCAAGAGCCATTCGCACGCCCTCTGGGAGTGCAGGACTCGTATGGTTCATTCCCTGCATCCGGGGCCGTTCGCCTTGGTGTGTGGACAGCCAAAGTTACATTTGATGCGATACGGGACCGATATGGAAGGAAGAGCGGTCCTGCATGTGAATATTCAAGATCTGTTCGCTGCATGGATAGCCGCGTCCCAAGCATTCTTCTCAGAGCTTGGCAAAGACGAAAACCTGCAGGCGAACTTTCGAAAACGAGTGGCAGCGGCAGACGGTGGTGCGCCTGAGACGCTAATTGGATTCGGCCGCTAGGACGACGCTCTGTGCTTACGGTCGGTCTACCGGTGGAACGACACGAGCGTCTACTAAAAGTCGACCGCTTGCGAGATGCCGACAGCCTAACGGCGTGGTTTCTGTGCTATTTCCAGGCTTCGGGAGACTATCACCGCAGTACCTGGCAAAGAATCCGGATGGGTATTGTGGGATTTGGAGGGTGTGGGGTGCCCTTCAAGGTCGCGGAGTTACAGGCGGGGGAGAAGGCGTAAGCGCAGGAGGCTGCCGGCCATTTTTGCGCCCAGCGGTGACTTGGGCGCCATGATCTTCTCTTGTTCTGGGCGACTTCTGCGACGACAGCGTTGGGCCGCAATGCGTGTGCGACCACTTTTACCTTGAAGCCAACCAACGACTTGCACTCTGTACCGGATGCGATATGATGACCATCATATGCAGCGATCCACCCCTAGAGCGAAAGAGCTTACACACGAACGTATCGTCGAGGCCGCAGCACGCGCCATCCGGCGCAGCGGCTACGACGGCACCAGTGTCGCCGACATCATGAAGGAGGCTGGCCTCACGCACGGCGGCTTCTACGCTCACTTCGATTCGCGCGAGGCGATGCTTGCCGAGGCGGCGGACCGCGCCGGCGCCGAGGCCGTAGCCGCGTCGGCGGGCATCGCGGCCACCGCTCCGCCGGAGCAAGCGTTGCAGCGGCTGCTGCATGCCTACCTCTCGAAGGAACATGTAAAAAGCACGGAAAAAGGCTGTCCAGTGGCGGCCCTCGGTTCGGAGATGCCCCGGCAGGCCCCCCAGGTACGGCGCGCGGCCACCCGCCGCATCAAGGAGATGATCGATGTAGTTGCTCGCCAGTCGCCCGACTGGGGGCAGCCCGGCGCCCACGAACACGCGCTCGTTACCGTTGCCACGATGGTCGGCGCATTGCTGCTGGCGCGCGCCGTCGACGACCCCAAGCTTTCCGACACGCTGCGCAATGCAGCGCTAAAACACCTCACCCATAGCGACGGCTGAAGCCTTCTGGAGAGGTGTCGGATTCAAATTGAGCACAAATATGATGACCATCATACTTACCTACAGCTGCTTAAAGGCATACGCATGAACACCCAGGGATCCATCGCGCTCGTTACGGGCGCCTCGTCAGGCATCGGCAAAGCGACGGCCGAGCGTCTCGCAACGGCCGGCTACAAGGTTTACGGCACCAGCAGACGCGGAGCGGAAACGGGCCAGGGGTCCTTCGCGATGCTGTCCCTCGACGTAACCAGGGATGACGCGGTCGACGCGGCCGTGACCGAGTTGATCCGTTTGGAAGGTCGTATCGACCTGCTGGTCAACAACGCTGGATTTGGCGTCGCTCCAGCCGCAGCGGAGGAGAGTTCGATCGAGCAGGCTCGGTCCATCTTCGATACCAACTTCTTTGGGATCATCCGGATGACGCGCGCCGCCGTGCCGCACATGCGCAAGCAGGGGGGTGGTCGCATCATCAACATCGGCTCCGTGCTGGGATTCCTGCCGATGCCGTACGGAGCACTCTACGCTGCGACCAAGCACGCGATCGAAGGCTACTCGGAGTCGCTTGACCATGAACTGCGCACGTGGGGAATTCGCGTCTCGGTCATCGAGCCCGCCTACACGAAGACGCCGTTCGATGCGAACTTCCTGGAAGCCGATGCAAAGCTCGATGCGTATCGCGACGTGCGCGCGTCCGTAAGTGCGAGAGTCAGGGAAGTGATGGCAACTGCAGAACAGCCCAGCGTCGTCGCTGATGTCGTGCTGAAAGCCGCCACGGCGGAACGTCCGAGACTTCGCTATACAGCCGGGAGAGTGGCGAATCGGCTGCGCCTGTTGCGCCGGTTCGCGCCTGCTGGCCTGCTGGATTCAGGAATTCGAAGAGATCTGCGACTCGACGCGGTGCCGGTGGCGAAATCATCATGAAAGCATTTGTCCTCGAGCGATATGGCAAGAAGCGCGCACTGCGGTTGGCAGACATGCCGCTTCCGCAGTTGCGCGACGACGAAGTTCTGGTCGAGGTGCATGCCGCCGGTGTCAACCTCATAGACTGCAAAATCAGGGACGGAGCGTTCAAGCTCATACTGCCCTATCGACTTCCGCAAATCCTCGGTCACGACGTAGCTGGGGTGGTCGTCAAGGTGGGCCCGCGAGCGCAGCAGTTCAAGCCGGGGGATGAGGTCTACGCGCGGCCGGATGATTTTCGGATCGGTACGTTCGCTGAATTCGTACCCGTCAAGGAGGCTTCCCTGGCGCTCAAGCCCAAGAGACTTACGATGGAAGAAGCCGCTTCCATTCCCTTGGTGGCTTTGACCGCTTGGCAGGCACTGGTCGAGAAGGCCAACCTGCAGAAAGGGCAGAAGGTATTTATTCAGGCTGGCTCAGGCGGCGTAGGCACTTTCGCCATCCAGCTGGCCAAGCATCTGGGCGCAACCGTTGCTACGACGACAAGCGCCACCAATGTCGCGCTCGTGAATAGTCTGGGCGCAGACGTCGTCATCGACTACAAGACGCAGGACTTTGAGGATGTCTTGCACGACTACGACGTGGTCCTGAACAGCCAGGACGCCAAGACGCTCGCAAAATCGCTGCGCGTGCTCAAGAGCGGCGGGAAGCTCATCTCGATCTCCGGCCCGCCTGATCCTGAATTCGGCAAGGAAAGCGGGGCACCCTGGTTCGTGCGCCTCGTCATTCGCCTGCTGGGTGCCGGCGTGAGGAAGAAGGCGAACCGGCGCGACCTGAAGTATTCGTTCCTCTTCATGCGGGCCAACGGACAGCAGCTGCTCGAAATCACGCGCCTCATCGAGGCGGGGGCTATCCGTCCCGTGATCGATCGCGTGTTTCCATTCGAATCAACCAACGAAGCTTTGGCTTACGTCGAAGCAGGCCGCGCCAAAGGCAAAGTCGTGGTCAAGCTCAAGTGAGTCTGACTTTCCTCCCCAAAGGCCATCCATGTTTACAGCGGATCATTTCAACCGAATCGGTGTCGATCATTTGCCCGGCCGTCTTGGCATCGTCATTACACACGTCGGTCCGTCCGAAGTTCGCTCGGAGCTCCCCGTACACTCTTCCCTGATGGCGCCGAACGGCTTCCTTCACGCGGCAAGCGTGATCGCGCTTGCGGATACATCCGCGGGATACGGTTGCGTCGCGAACCTGCCGAAGGGGGCTTCGGGTTTCACCACGGTTGAACTGAAATCCAACCACATCGGCACCGCGACTGAGGGGACGATCGAGTGTGTTGCCACTGCAGCGCATCTGGGAAAGACGACTCAGGTGTGGGATGCCACGGTGACCCACCGCGAATCAGGTAAAACCATCTCACTTTTCCGATGTACTCAGATGGTGCTCTATCCAGGGAACGCGCGTGATGCCAAGGCGCGGGTGGAGCGTCAGTAGGCGCTAGTGGTGCGCCGTCCCGGCGGAACCAATGCGCCGGCACTTCCGGCCATCGAAAATCCCGCGTCTGTGTGTGCGGCGGGCCACTGTCCGGAAACATGGCGGCGAGCTCCGACACGGACACGGCGCCCATGAGCGCATACAGCGCGCCGCTGCACCAACAGATGATGCCCAGAGCCGGGGTTCCGGCGGCCGCCGCCACCACCCCGGTAAACGCGGAATGCCTACCCATACCCATCGTTCCAAAGGCGAAGGCGAGACCGAATCCCAGCCCAAGAATTCTGCGAAGGGGAAGCGGTGGGGTCACAGGTCTCGGTGCAGGCGCTGTGATTCGCTGTGATTCGGGGCTAGATGTCGCTGCACCGTAACGTCACATGCATCCCTGTTGGAGGCCATTCCATCAGGTTCGCGCTAAGCTGTATAAGGGCGGTCTGCGCATGAGCACGTCATCACTGAATTCCGGCGGAAGTTCCGAGGGACGCATGGTACGAAAATTCATTCTTGTGGCGGGTCTCGTGCTGGCGACGCTCGGCATCACTTATGCCGACACACCCGGGCCGGGCTACGACATCGAGATGAGCCGCATGATCCCGACGCGCGACGGGACTGAGCTCGAGGCGTGGATCACCAAGCCCTCGGAACTGAAGACGCCGGCGCCCGCAATCCTCGAGCTGACCCAGTACGACATCGACGGCGGGCGGCATGGGGAGCCGCAGTTTTTCGCGCAGCGCGGCTACGTATTCGTTCAGGCCTACGTCCGCGGGCGTGGGCGCTCCGGTGGCGTCAAGAGCGACAACCTGGGTTCTCAGGTGGGGCGCGACGGCTATGACCTGGTCGAGTGGATCGCGCGGCAGCCGTGGAGCAACGGTCAGGTCGTGATGTATGGCGGCTCATTCGTCGGAATGACTCAATGGCGCACCGCGACTCAGCACCCGCCGCACCTTGCGGCCATCACGCCATACGTGCCGATATATCCAGGCTGGGACGTACCCAACACCAACGGCATTCCGCAGGCATGGACCACGGTGATCCTCAGCTATACCTCGGGGCGCACGCTCAACAGCGGCATCATCGGCAACCAAAGTTACTGGATGGGAAAGATGCTCGAGCAGTACGCCGCCCAACGGCCGTTCACCGAGCTCGATCGGGCGGTGGGCGTCGCCGCCCTGGATGACTGGTGGATGCTCGATGCGCAGGGCCGGCGCGTACCCATGATGACCGCCTGGCTCGATCACGTTGGCGATGAGGCTTTCAATCTGGCCGCCGAGCCGAAGCCGGCGGATTACGCCGCCATGGGTTTCCCGATCCTCACCGCCACGGGCTTTTTCGACGATGATCAGGCGGGCGCATTGCGCTACTACCGCAATCACGTCGCCAACGCTCCGGCGGCTGCGGCGGCCCGTCACTACCTGGTCATCGGACCCTGGGATCACGTCGGCACGCAGGAGCCCAGCCGGGAGATCGAGGGACTGACGATCCCGGAAGCCGCGGTGCTCGACATGAAGCGGCTGCACTGGGAGTGGTACGACTGGGCGCTGGGCCGCGGCCCGCTGCCCACGTTCTTCAAGGATCGAGTGGCTTACTTCATGATGGGGGCGGACGAATGGCGCTACTCGCACTCGCTCGATGAGGCCTCCTCGGGCGAGAGGCTCGCGCTGTACCTGTCGGAACCGCGCGGAACTCCTGCCAATGTCTTTAGCTCAGGGCAACTGAGCGGAAAGTCGCCCGGCAGCGAGTCACCCGCCGTCTTGATCAGCGACCCGCACGAGCTTCCCGAGCTTGACGTAGCCAGGTATCTGCCCGACGAGGGGCTGCACAGCCAGTTTCGCGCGCTCCAGAGACGCGCGCTGGTTTTTCATTCCGACGCGTTCGACAGGGACCGCGAAATCGCCGGCCATATGCACCTGACCCTGATCTGCTCTTCCGACACACCGGATTTCGACCTCTGGGCACAGGTGATGATGGTGCTGCCGGACGGGTCTGCGGTGCAGCTCGGTCTGCCCGATATCCGCCGGGCGCGCTTCCGCAACGGCGTCTTCACGCAGCAGCTCCTCAAGCCGGGGGAGGTCGTCGAGATCCCTTTCGAGTTCGCCTGGACGGCGTGGCGCATCCCGGCCGGCGCGCGTCTGCGCCTGGTGCTCATGCCGCTGAATTCACCGGGTTTTCAGAAGAACTACAACACCGGCGGCCGTATCGGCTACGAGGATCCGCGGCAGGCCCGCGTGGCCCACATCAAGATCTTCCACGATGGTCACCATGCCAGCGTCCTGCAGCTGCCGCTGGCAGCTGCTCACGCGGCGGTTCACTGAGGTTGCCACCCGGCGCTATATCCCACAAGTCGTAGTTATGTGGGATATAAAAGGTGCCCCTGGCGGCGAGCTCGCTTGCGGGCTGGCGCCATGCGGACCGGGGCACGCAGGTATAGGCTAAGATCCGCGCGGCTGCGTGCGACCGCCGCGCTCACCAGGGGAAATCCATGCTCAGGCGTCCGATTCACATGACCGCCGCCGCTCTGGCCTTGCCGGCGCTCGCTCTGGCCGCGTCCGCGGCGCACAAGGATGTGTCGGTGCTCACGGCCGCGCAGGCCGCCCGCGCCGCGCAGCTGCAGCTCCTCGAGCAGGTGGTGGACATCGACTCCGGAACGGGCGACGTCGAGGGCGGCCGCAAGGTCGCCGGCATCCTGATCGAGCGCCTCAGGGCGCTCGGCATGTCGATCGAGTCGGTTCCGGCGGAGCAGGCGGGACTGCCCGACAACACCGTGGCGACGCTCACCGGCCACGGCAAGGGCCGCATCCTCATGATCGGGCACATCGACACCGTGTTCGAGCACGGCACGGTCGAGCGGCGCCCCTATCGCGTGGACGCTCAACGCGCCTACGGTCCCGGCGTTTCCGATGAGAAGGGCGGCGTGGTCGAGGGGCTCTATGCGCTCGAGATCCTGCACGAGCTCGCCTACGCGAATTTCGGCAAGATCGTCTTTCTCATGGAGACCTCGGAGGAGCGCGGCTCGCCGGGGACGCACGCCCTCATCGGCCGGCTCCTCAAGGATGCCGACGTGGAGCTCAACCTCGAGCCGGGGGACCCCCCGGACACCCTCACCGTGTGGCGCAAGGGGTCCACCAATTTCCACATCGAGGTGAAGGGGCGTGCGGCGCACGCGGGCGTCGCTCCCCAGGACGGCCGCAACGCCGCACTCGAGCTGATCCATCAGATTGCGGGACTCGACGTGTTTCCGAAATCCGGCGACGGCCTCACCGTGAACCTCACCGTCATGCATGCCGGTACGCGCGCCAACATCATTCCGGAGGATGCCTGGGCGGATGTGAACGTACGGGTGCGCGACAAGGCCGACTTCGCACGGGTCGAGCAGGTCTTGCGCAAGAATGCCGGGACCACGGTCATTCCCGACACCCGGGTCACCGTGAGCGGCGGCGAGGGCTACCCGCCGCTGCCCGACAATCCCGCGACCGAGGGGCTCGCGGCCCGCGCGCAGCGGATCTACTCAGGCATCGGCCGCACCCTGGCGGCCGGCGGCAATGGCGGCGCCTCCGAGTCGGCGCTGGCCGCGGATGCCGGCGTGCCGGCGCTCGACGGACTCGGGCCCGTGGGCGGCGGCTTTCACTCCGAGAAGGAGTTTCTCGAGCTGGATACCGTCACGCCCCGGCTGTACCTGCTCACCATGCTGCTGATGGAGCTGGGGAAGAGTCCCCCTCGATAGCGCGGCACGCTCGCGGCGCGCCGCCCGCTACGGGATTCCGGCAACCTCGGCCAGCCGCGCGGCGGGCTCGGGCGCGCCCGCGTGCACGCGCCAGGTGTTGCGCCCCGACCCCTTGGCCTCGTAGAGCGCGGCATCGGCGGCCTTGTAGAGCTCGGATTGCGAGACACCGTGACGCGGGTAGACCGCGCCGCCGAGGCTGATGCCGACCTGCACGGCGTGCCCTTCGAACTCGACGGGAGCAGCGAAGCTCTCGAGCAGCCGCGCGCAGACCCCGGCGATGACATCGGGGGCGCTCGTGGCCTCGAGCAGGATCGCGAACTCATCGCCCCCGAGGCGCGCCACCACGTCGACCTCGCGGGTCACGGCCTTGAGGCGCTGTGCGGTGGCGATGAGCACCGCATCGCCGGCGGCGTGCCCGAGCGAGTCGTTGATCGCCTTGAACTTGTCGAGGTCCGCCAGCAGCAGCGTAAAGGCGCTGCGGTTGCGATCGGCGGAGGCGCGAAAGTTGGCGAACCGCTCGGCGAACAGCCGCCGGTTGGGCAGTCCCGTCATGGCGTCGAGGTAGGCGATCATCTCGATCTGCTGCTTGCTGCGGCGCAGCTCCTCGGTGCGCCTGGCGACGATGCCTTCGAGGCGCTGCTTCACCCGGCGCAGGTACGCGGTGCGCGCCTGCACCAGCAGCGCGACCATGCCGACCGCGGCCGCCGCGGCCAGCAGCCGCAACAGCCACGTCTGATACCATGCGGCCCGCACGCGCACCGGGATGCGCAGCGTCGCAGGCGAGTAGACGCCGGCGCGGTCGGTGCCGCGCACCAGCAGCACGTAGTCTCCGGGAGCGAGGTTGGTGTAGGCCGCCATCCGCTTGCTTGCATCGACCACGGTCCAGTCGCCGTCGTAGCCCTCGAGCCGGTACGCGTAGCGCAGGCTCTGGGGTGCGGTGTAATCGGTGGCCGCGAACTCCACCTGGAAGGAGTTGGC
>Ga0335072_10008899_pt1 | contig 14520 bp, 12 predicted proteins | sample Lox_Sample_21_FD_206725 | JGI IMG/M metagenome (GOLD analysis project Ga0335072, IMG submission 206725) | Soil microbial communities from Loxahatchee National Wildlife Refuge, Florida, United States - Lox_Sample_2.1 | ecosystem: Environmental > Terrestrial > Soil > Wetlands | place: USA... | reverse complement strand
CGCACTCGCAGGAGGTTCACCCATAGAAATTAAAAATCTAAATATTTTTATCTTGATTCCTTAAAAATATTGATGTACAAGTGAATTATGGCAAGTGAAGGCCGCGGCAAACCCTCGGACTGGCAGGAACTCACACAACTCACGCAGGGGCAGCCCCTGGTTGTCGAGCGCGTGCGCCTGCTGGGCAAGGATATCGCCGTCGAAGGCTCCTTCGAACTGCCGCAACTGGCGCGCTTGAGCATGGAAGATCAGGTTTTCATTACGGCTTTCGTGCGCTCCCACGGTTCGATCAAGGAGATGGAGCAGGTTTTCGGCGTCAGCTACCCGACCATCAAAGCGCGCCTGACGCGCATCGCCAACAGTCTGCCCTTTGTGGAAAGCAATCCCACGCCATCGCGGACGGAAATTCTGGAACGGCTGGAGCGCGGCAAGATCAGCGCCGCGGATGCCATCCGGGAACTGGAGAGTTCCAAGTGAGACGTTATACGGTGGGTGTGCCCTTCGTGCTGCTGGTATTTCTGTTGTCGCCGCTGGCGATTCTGGCGCCGGTGGCGTTTGTGGCCTGCATGGTTGTGGGCGTAGATCCGATCGAGGCTTTCCGCTTGCTGTGGCGCGTGCTCACGGCGCTGCGCGGCACGGACGTGGAAGTGTCGAAGCGGAATCGCTCGGTGCTGGTGCACATATCGTAAGGAGACGGATATGAACGAGAATCGCCGCAAAATTCTGGAGATGCTGGCCACCGGGAAAATTACCGCCGAGGAAGCGGAGCGCCTGCTGGCCGCCGTGGAGAAAGCGCCGGAGAGTTCCGCCGGGGGCGGCGGGACCGGTTCCGGTCCGGCACGCAAGCCGCAATTTCTGCGCGTGCTGGTGGAGGACGAAGGCCGGAAAGGCCCCACGAAGGTAAATGTGCGCGTGCCGATGCAGCTTTTGCGCGCGGGAGTCCGCCTCGCGAGCCTGATTCCGCCCGAGGCTCGCGATCGCGTGAATGCGCAATTGCATCGCGAGGGCGTGCCGTTCGACTTGAATCAGATCACGCCTGATAACTTAGAGGAACTGGTGGAGCACCTCGACGCCTTCACGCTCGACATCGACGAGCACAACACCAAAGTCCGCCTCTTCTGCGAATAAATTAAAGAACGCGCTACAATCGCGGAATCAATGGGTGAAGGAGAGGAAATCAAATGAACGGACGGGTATTGGGACTGGCGCTGGCGTGCGCGATCGCGCCCAACTGGCTGGCGGCGGAGGTGGTGGATTCGGCCCCGAATGGATTCACCGTAAAGCAGACCATCGATATTCAGGCGCCGCCCCATGATGTCTACGCGAAGATCTTTCGCGTGGGCGATTGGTGGAATCCGGCGCACACCTTCTCGCACGACGCGCACAATTTGAGCCTGGAAGAAAAAGCCGGCGGCTGTTTTTGCGAGAAACTGCCGGGCGGCGGCGCCGTGAAGCACATGGAGGTGGTCTATTTCGTGCCTGGAAAGACGATCCTCCTGCGCGGCGCCATGGGACCCTTCCAGTCGATGGCCACCATCACGAGCCTGCAGATGCAGCTTTCCGCCGCGAACGGCGGAACCAGGCTCGAAGTCACCTGGACTTCCGGCGGCTACCTTGCCGCGGGACTGAACAGCCTGGCGGCGGTGGTGGATGGCGTCACCAAAGATCAGTTCACCCGTCTCAAGAATGCCATCGAGAAGGGCAATCCGGAAGGAAAGTAGTTTTCACTCCTTCCACATCAACTCCGCGTCGGAGCGGCGGACGTAGTTCGCATCGAGAGCGGCCGGATCCTGGGGCTCGACAGCCGACGCCAGCCTGGCCACCGCGCCGGCGAGCGCGCCCGGTACGACTCGCACTCCCGGCAGCGGCGGAGTGAATCCGTAAGCCAGGAATTCCAGATCGCCGGCGGGCAGCGATTTCAGCCACTCGTCGAGCGGCCCCACCGTCTCCGGCGCCACCAATCGCGATTCGGCGTCGTAGACCGCGCCGTACACTTCGCCGCGGCGGGCATCGAGCACCGCGGCGCGCAGCGGCTTGCTCCCCAACGACGCGATGGCTTGAAGGTTCGATACCGCGACCGCCGGGCGGCCAGTGGCTTCCGCCAGCCCTTTCACGCATGCCAAGCCGATGCGGACGCCGGTGAATGAGCCCGGACCGGAAGCGGCGGCGAAGCAATCGATCTCCACGATCTTCAGCGCGTGCCGGCCGAGAAGCTCCGACAAGTGCCCGTAGAGCACTTGAGCGAAGCCCTCGGGCGCGTGAATCGGCACCTCCTCCACCAGGTCCCTGCCGCGCACCAGCGCGATCGAGCCGTGCTCGCTCGTGGTATCGACCGCCAGAATGAGGCGGCTCACTGCTTCAGCCCGCAGCCGGTGTCCACCTCGTAGACCTTACCGTTGGCGTTCATGCCGTAGAGGCGGAGGTGCATGGTGGCCGGGTAGGTCGCGGTGAGGTCTTTCGGCAACTGCACGGGTCCGCTCTGTTTGGTGGAAAGTACGCGGAACCCTTGGGCGCCCGCGGAGGCGTCGCCGGTCCACTCCCACATCATGAAACGGGTAGCGCGGGTATCGTGGGTGATTTTGGCGCTGAACATCACCGGCTTCGAGACCGAAAGATCGCCCGTGGGCTGTTCGATGACGAACGGCACCTTGGGCGTGTTGGCCTCGATTTCCTGCAAGGCGATCGGCGTGAAATTATCGTCCTTATCGGTGCGCGATTCGAACTTCCACGATTTGTTCATGCTTTCGAGGTGCGAAAGGCGGACCACGCGCAGAATCCAATCGTGCGAGCGGTCCGGCGGCTCCATGGTGAAATGCATCCCGCTGAATTTTTTGCGGATGGATTCGCCATTGGCGGGGTTGATCCAGAAAACGTCGTAGGAGTGGTTCTCGATGCTGAGCTCCAGCGGTCCCGGCTTTTCGATGTAGATGAGATAATCGACTCCTTCGAGGGCGATCGCGCGTCCGTTATCGACGTCGAAATACGGCTCCATCTCCCAATACCGCGTATCGGCCATGATGTCGTGCCAGACGGTCATGGCTTTGGCGCCCGGCGAATCGAGGTACTTCGCGCCGCTGCCGGTGTTGGCGTAAGTAGGCGAGAGGCCGTCCATGGTAGCGTTCCAGAGGCGATGCCGGAAGGTGTCGGCGTCTACGTCGTCGGGGCCGGATTTCCCCGCGCCGCTGTCTTCGCGGCCGAAATTCAGGCTCACGAACGGCACCGGAAAGAGCTGATGTTCCACCGCGGCCACGGAATCGTCGGCCGAGCCATAGGCGGCGAACGTCATCCAGCCATCGTCCAGGAACGGCGCGGAGGTGATCTTGGCGCCGGCGGTGCGCGGGTGGTGATAAGGATCGGCGTCCTTGAGGTCGGTGCCGAATTCTTTGAGCAGCGCGCGCGAATCGAGCTCGCCTTCGAAGCTCTCGACGAGCTGCCAGGTGACGTCCATGGCATCGTATCGTCCGGCGAGGTAGCGGGCGAAGCGGCGGAGCTGGTCCTTGGTCGGGAAATACTGGAGCAGGTCGGACGGATGGCGGACCAGCACCAGGTCGGCGATGATTCCCTGCCGGTTGAGGTAGAGGATGCGGCGGTCGAGGTGCTGGAAGAAAGCCACGTTGGGCACGTCGGGGCCCTGAAAGATTGCCGGATCGGTTTCCTGGCCGAGGAGCGGGAAGCGCAGGTGCGTGAATTTCTGGTTGGCGCGCGCGGCCGCCACCGCTTGGGCAGCGGCGTCATCCAGAAAAGCGAATCGCGGCTCGCTCACCCCCATCCACAAGTGGCCCTGGTCGAGGCCGTTGGCCTTTTCGCTGTACTGCCAGTGGTGCATCGCGGCGGGATGGATGAAGCCTTTGGCATCGGAGCTGGCGGCGGTGAAACTGCCGGTCTTGTTGTCCCACGTGGGCACGTTGCTCGACACCAGGTAATCCCACTCCCCGCCTTCGATGGGAGTGAAGCGAACCATCATGCGTCGGCCGCCATCCCAATACGCGGGCAGCACGTAGCTGTGCCCTTGCGGCGAGCGGAAATTCACCGAGAGCTGCACGGTGCGATAAGGATCGGGGAACTTGGCGGCATCGGCGTCGCTGAGATCGAAAGCCATTTGGCAGGTGGTGTACGCCGGAGTGCCGCCGCATCCGGAGGCGTCCGGCGCGGGCGCTTGCGCCGCCGCCAGCGAAGCCAGCGCCGCGAGCCCGAAGGCCAATCGAAAGCCCATAAATTATAGTGTAAACTCACCAGATTGGGAGATGTTTTGAAAATCGGGGTAGTCCTGTTTCAACTGGGTGGGCCGGATTCGCCCCAGAGTATCGAGCCGTTCCTCTATAATCTCTTCTGCGATCCCGACATCATCGATTTTCCGTTCGCGCGCATCGCGCGCCAGCCGCTGGCCAAGCTGATTTCGACCACGCGCGCGCGGCACGTGGCGCATCATTATGCCGAGATCGGCGGCAAGAGCCCCATCCTGGAAAATACCGTGCGGCAGGCCAGGGCGCTCGAAGCCGCGCTGCGCGCCGAGTTCGACGCGCGCGTGGTGGTGGCCATGCGCTACTGGCATCCGTTCACGGAAGAAGCGATCCGCGAGCTGGAGGCCTACCGGCCGGAGCAGGTGGTGCTGCTGCCCCTCTATCCGCAGTACTCGAAGACCACCACGGGAAGCAGCTTGAACGAATGGCAGCGGAGATTCCATCCCAACGGATGGAGGCCGCGGATTCACACGGTCGAAGAGTTTTACCAGGACGCGGCCTACATCGATTCCGTGGTGGAAGCGGTGAACCGTACGGTCGCGGGCATCGGCGATCTGGCCAATGTCGATTTCGTTTTCAGCGCGCACAGCGTTCCGGTGGCGGTGATCGAGGGCGGCGATCCGTACCAGCGCCAGATCGAGCGGACGTCGGAACTGGTCTGGCAGCGCGGCGGGTGGCCGGGGCGCAAGCATCTCTGCTATCAGAGCAAGGTCGGCGCGGCGAAATGGCTGCGGCCCTCCATGCATGAGACGGTAAAGCTCCTGGCGTCGCAGGATCGGCGGAGCGTGGTGGTGGTGCCGGTTTCGTTTGTTTCGGACCACGTCGAGACGCTGCACGAAATCGCCATCGAGCATCGCGAGCAGGCGCGGGTGCTGGGCATCACGGATTTCCGCATGGTGCCGGGACTGAACGATGCGCCCTCCTTCATCGCCGCGTTGGCGGGGCTGGTAAGGCGCTCGCTGGCTCACTAATCCGCGCCAATCCGAACGCGCACATCTCCACGACAGCGGACGTGTCGGCTGTTCGCAGGCGGAGGTCGCGGGGTGGCGTGCAGAAGCGGCGGCCCAAGCCGGCAACCGCGCGTCGGTAGGGGCGACCCGAAGGCGTTCAGTCGGATGTTGTCCATGCTTCGCCAGAAGGGCATCGTGAAAACCGTGTCCTCCGCCAGTCGCGGGCAGTTGCTGTTATTTGTTACAGGACCTCGGCCGGTCCCCTTCAGCGGCCAAGAACTACGTGCCTTTCACTATGCAGTTTCCGGCGGAGCGCTTTCAGGACCGGACTCCGGATGTCACCGGACTCGTGATCCTGCGCTCATCGGTTGAGTCCGGTGCGGGCCGGGATTATAGTAACAGCGCTCCGATCGTCCTTTCGATAGCTGCTACGTCGTGGGGCAATCGCTACCGATCTGGCTGGATGCGTGCCCGCTGTCCCCAACTGGTCGCTTTCTACCCTGCCAAGGTTTTTCCTGCTGCTGCGCTTGAAAAACTTCTGAAGCGTTTTGGCCGGAAAACCGCGGGATCACTCGGGGCCGGGTGGGTCGCTATTCCTTTCTCGTGCGGCTCTTTCATCCGCGATCCTATGCCGGTTTATCCGGCGCAACCTGGCTCCGAGCTCCTGGCTCCTGCCCCCGCCGCGCCCCCCTGCCTTCCCCCTCCGCTTTCGCGTATACTGCAACATCATGCACAAGATGCTGTCTATTGCCTTGGCCGCCGTGTCCCTCGCCGCCGCCCAATCGGTGCGCCTCACCGATATCCATCAACTCACCCGCGGCGGACAGAACGCGGAAGCCTACTGGTCTCCCGACGGCAAACGCCTCATCTTTCAGACCACCCGCCCGCCGTATGGCTGCGACCAGATCTTCATCATGAACGCCGATGGCAGCGATCAGCACCTCGTGTCCACCGGCAAGGGCGTCACCACCTGCGCCTATTTCCTTGGCGACAACCACCACATCATCTACGCCTCCACCCACCTCGCGGGCGACGCCTGCCCCGCCCCCGCCGACCGCAGCCGCGGCTACGTCTGGGCCGTTTATTCCGGCTTTGACATCTTCCTCGCCACCGACGATGGCAAAATCGAAAAGCGCCTCACCGACACGCCGGGCTACGATGCCGAAGGCACCGTCAACTGGAAGACTGGCAACATCGTCTACACCTCGCTCGCCTCTCACGATCTCGACCTCTGGACCATGCGCACCGACGGCACGCACAAAAAGCAGATCACCCATAAGGAAGGCTACGATGGCGGCGGCACCTTTTCCCGCGACGGCAGCCACGTGGTTTGGCGCGCCAATTATCCGCCGGATGCCGCGGCCATGGCGAAGTACAAATCGCTTCTTGCCGACAATCTCACCTCGCCCATGAAGATGGAATTAGTCGTCGCCAATTCCGATGGCAGCAACCCCCGAACCATCACCAATTTCGGCTGCGCCAGCTTCGCTCCCACCTTCACGCCCGATGGTAAGCAGATTCTCTTTTCGTCCAACAAGCACGATTGCGATAGCCGCCATTTCGAACTGTACCGCATCAACCTCGACGGCACCGGCCTCGAGCAAGTGACCCGCTTTGGCGGCTTTACGTCGTTTCCGGAGTTCTCCCCGGACGGCAAAACGCTGGTGTTCTGCTCCGACCGCGATGCCAAAGAGCATTATGAATTCAACATTTTCACGGCGAAATGGGCGGAAAACTGAAAGTCGTGGGCGAAAATCCAGCGAAAATCGCGACGCCGTGTAACCATACGGCATTTCTTGTACGCCTTGAAGGTACTATGACCAAAAAGCTGCTTTTTGTAACGACGATTCTGTTTGTCGTAGCGTTTGTCGCCATGGCGGCCGATGTCTCCGGCAAATGGACCTATGAACAACAGGGGCGTGGCGGCAACACCATGAACATCACCATCACCCTGAAACAGGATGGCTCGACTCTGACGGGAACCGTGCCCGGTTTCGGCCGCGGCGGCCAGGCACCTCCGCAGGAGATCAGCAACGGAAAAATCGATGGCGACCACGTCTACTTCGAAGTGAAGCGCACCAATCAGAATGGCGACGAAATCATCACCAAGTATGACGGTACGGTGAGCGGCGACACTTTGAAGATGAAGATCACCCGCCCGGGCCGCGGCGGCGAACCGATGACCAACGAAGTCACCGCCAACCGGGAGAAGAGCTAACCTAAGCCGCAATCAACCGAGCGGCCGTTTCCCTGCGCCATTCTAAGGGAGCGGCCGCTTTCGTATTTTGTCCTTCATCAGGCAGTCTAAAATGCCCGCCGGTACTGTATCGGCGCCTCCACCGCCTCCCCCAGCGCCTTCGCCGCGTGCAATGGAAAATACGGATCGCGCAAAAACTCCCGCGCCAGCAGCACCACGTCCGCCTGCCCGCGCTCGATGATTTCATCGGCCTGCCGCGGCGTGGTAATCAGCCCCACCGCTCCCGTCCGCATCCCCGTCTCCCGCCGGATCCGCTCCGCAAATGGCACCTGATACCCCGGCGCCATCGGGATCTTCTGCTGCGGCGCGAGCCCTCCCGACGAGCAGTCGATCAAATCCATCCCCAGCCCGCACAACCGCCGCGCCAGTTCCACCGATTCCCCGATATCCCACCCGCCTTCCACCCAATCCGTCGCCGATATGCGCACGAACAGCGGAAGCCGTTCCGGCCACGCCGCGCGCACCGCCTTTGCCGTCTCCAGCGCGAAGCGAATGCGATTTTCGAAGGGTCCGCCATACTCGTCCGTCCGAAAATTGCTCAGCGGCGACAGAAACTCGTGCGCCAGGTATCCGTGCGCGAAGTGCAGTTCCACTACCTCGAAGCCAGCTTCCAGCGCGCGCCGCGCCGCCGCCACAAAAGCCGCGCGGATGTCCTCGATGTCCGTGCCCGTCAGCTCCGCCGGGACCGCGAAGTCGGGCTGAAATGCCACCGCGCTCGGCGCTACCGGCTGCCATCCGCCTGCCTCCGGCGCAACCGCGCCCGAACCCGTCCACGGCCGGTACGTGCTCGCCTTCCGTCCCGCATGCGCCAACTGAATCGCCGGTGCCGCGCCCTGCTGCCGGATAAATCGTGCGATCCGCGCCAGCATGGGAATATGTTCGTCTTTCCAGATGCCGTTGTCTTCGGGCGAAATCCGGCCCCGCGCTTCGACCGCCGAGGCTTCCATGATCACCAGCGCGGCGCCACCCGCCGCCCGGCTCCCGAGATGAACTAAGTGCCAGTCGCTGGCAAACCCATCCTCGCTCGAGTACTGGCACATCGGCGAGACGGCGATCCGATTGCGTAACGTGAGATCGCCAATTTTGAGAGGCGCAAAAAGAGCAGACATTCCTCCAGTATCGCAGCGCTACCAGATGGCTTTGATGTCGCTGATCGTCACGCCCTGCGGAAAAGTGACTCCGGTACAGCTCGCGGTGGATGCCGCGAACGTCCCGGCCAGCGCCGCGCAAGCCACCGTCGCGTCGTTGCCCTGCTCCGACGTGAGGTGCAGATTGACCACGGTCCCCACCGGAATATTCGCCGCCGAAATGTTCACCGTCACGGTGCTCATGGTACTGATGGTGAAATCGGGCGAAAGCTGGCTCCCCGTAACGTCCGTGGGGGCATTCACTCCATTGACGCTCACCACTTTCACCGCCGGAATCGCCGTCGGCAGCGGCGGATTGTATAGCGGGCCCAGCGTATATTGCCCCGTAACGGCTCCCGCGATATTCGCCGTGTTGGCGCTGACCTTAACCACCCCGATCGGCTGAACCACTCCGTTGGCGTTGAGCGTGCCCGTGTTCGTCACCGCCGGAGCCACCAGGTGAATCGCTCCGCCGGAGCCGTATCCTCCGTTGTAGCTGCCAAGACCGGCTCCGGCCGTTCCGCCATAGGCAAGAATCGAGCCCGTGACGCTGATTGAAGTGGAACTGACAATCCGGATGGCGCCGCCGCCCGCGCCGCCGTTCCCACCGGCCGTCCCGCTGCCGATCTGTCCTCCGGCGCCGCCGGCGCCGCCCTGCAGCGGAACCAACTCGTTGCTGTTGTAAGCGTAGGTGGCGCTTCCCCCATTGCCCGTGGTGGTTTGGCCGGCGCCCAGTCCGTCGCCATTGGTCGCTGGCGAAGTCAGATACTGTCCCACGCCGCCGGGAAATCCGCCCGCGCCGGGCATGGCCGGATAGCGCGCCTGGCCGGGATTGCTGGCGCTCATTGTCGCCCCGTTCGCTCCCGCCAAATTGAGAGTCCCGGTGATGGTCACATTGCCGCTCGCCAGCCAGATCACCGCGCGATTCCGCAGCACGTCGGCCGGCATGTTCAGCGTCACATTGGCGCCAATATTGATCGTCGTGAAGTTGAACACGTTGTCCCCAGCCGGATTCAGCCCGAGGACTTGCGGATCGAACGTGTACGTTCCCGCCGTCGTGTAATTCAGCGCCCCGTCCGATCCGGTGGACCCGCTGCTGAATTGCGCGTGGAGCGCCGGCGCTATCGCCAAAGCTGCCACCATCACGAGGTTGCTTACTCTCATATTCCCCTCCTGCTCCTATTGATCTATCTGGATGGACCCCTCGCCCGCCACTAACCTCACCGTCACGCCGCTCAGCGCCGCCGGTACGTGCAAAATGAAGCGCCCATCTCCGTCTGAAATTGCCCGCCACATGGGCGGCGCTTCCGCCGTAATCGCCCCCGGAGGAACTACCTCTTCGATGCCGCCCGGCGGAGTCCACAAAAGCTCGAGCGCCGCCGCGCCGCCCGATTCGAAATGCGTCACTTCGATGGCATGCGCCCCGGCGGTCAGATTTATTTCCCCGGTGGCCGTCGCCGCATCCACCCCGGTGGCCGATGCCTCCGCAACAACCTTTCCGTCGATGCTCAGCCGCGCGCTGCGATGCGCCAGCAGTTCGAATTGATACCAGCCCTCCGTGGTTGTCTGCAGCTTACCCGTCAGCCGCACCGCGTAATTGGCACCGAGATGCGCGCCCATCGGATCCGCTCCGAACACCTGGTGCGGATTGGGATAATTCAGCGCCCCCAGAATCGACCGGCGCACCGGACCGCCGCGCAGGTCCGGCATCTCCTGTATCTCCCCGGCGAACCCGAAATAATCCGCGGCCAATCCCTGCGCCTCCCAGCCGATCGCCTTGCCCGCCATCGGCGCGCCGTTCGCATCCAGCACCTGTCCCGTGATGGTCCGCCCGGGGTCGGGATCCACATGCACGGTCTCCGTGAGCGAGTCCGTCGTGCTTCCCGTGCTCGTCACGCCGAATGCCCGCAAATCGAAGGTTTCCACCCCGTACGGCGCCGTCAGAGGGACCGCCAGCGATCCGCCCGCCGTGGAGGCCAGCGGCTCTCCATCGGCGTCGAGTTCCAGGTAATGCAGGAAGCGCTCTGGCCGTATCGCAATCTCCACGGTTTGCCCGGCGAACATGTCAACCGGCGCCTGTTCGAGAGGTGCGCCCGCCACCGCCGTCCCGCCTGAACCCGTCCGCCGCCCGCCCGCCGCTATCGAGATCGGCAGCGATGCCGGCGGTGGGTCCGATGTGTTCTGCGTTGAAAATAATTGCCACGCCCAGTTGCTTCCCGCCGGGAAGTTCGGAGTCGAACCCGTAGCGTTGAACACCGAAAATGTTTGATCGGTCCAGTTGGTTCCCGCCGGAAAGTCCGGCGTCGAGCCCGTGGCATTGAACACCGAAAATGTCTCGCCGGTAATGTTCGTTCCCGGCGGGAAATTCGGAGTCGAACCCGTAGCGTTGAACACCGAGAACGTTTCGCCGGTAATGTTCGTGCCGGCCGGGAAATTCGGAGTGGTCCCCGTGGCGTTGAACACCGAAAACAGCGTGTCGAAATAGTTACTGCCGGCCGTATTGTAGACGATGATGAAATTGCCCGGCGTGATCTGCGAAGTGGAACTGCCCGAGTTGTTCGCGCCGATCAGCACCGACGGCCCGGGCGTTTGCCCCAGCGTGATGTTCAGCGTCGCCTGCACCGGAGTGCTCGCTACCGTCGTCACTGTCCCGCCGCCGGAGAGCGTGAACGTCGCGCCCGCCAGGCTGCTCCCCTGCACCACCACCCCGCTCAGCGTCTGGCCGATATAACCGTAGTATGGCGTGATCGACGTGATCGAAGGCGGCGGCGTAAACGTCAGCGTGCCGGAAGTCGCCGTCACGCCGTTCACCGTCACCGAAATCTGCCCGTTGCTGAACCCCACCGGAACCTGCACCACCAGCGCGCCCGAAGACGCCGACACCACCGTCGCCGTCACTCCTCCGAATTGCACCGTGTCCGACGCGGCCGTCGAACTGAAGTTCTGGCCATAGATCGTGACCGTCGATCCGGTCGCTCCGCTGAGTGGCGTCACGTTCAGAATCGCCAGCGACGACGGCGCCACCGTCGACCGTGACACCTGGGTGATGTTGCCGCTGGCATCGTAATCGTATTCGACCAGATTGCCGGTGGAATCGAGCACGCGGAACAGTTCGTTGGCATCGTCGTAGAAATAGCGGAACGACACCGGTTGGGCGAAGCACGCGCCCACACAGGCCAGCAACAGTAGGAGCCGGCTTTTGGGGTTACCTGGCATGTGCTTGATCACGACCCCCATCCGCTGATGACCGGGCCGGTCTTTGCTGGGGTGGCTGGCACACACTGCGGCGCCGCGGGCGGCTTCTTGGGAAAGAAAGCCCGGTAAATATCCTTTACACCCGTTGCGATGCCCTTGACGCCGTTACCAGCTTTATAGATTCCATAGATTTCCGTGGGAATGCCTAAGGGTGCTCCGACGACGGTTGCGTCTTCGGCAGTCCCGGCGCCGAACGCCGCAATGCCTACGCCGAGATCTTTCACCCCTCCGACAAGTTCCCATTCGCCTTTCGCAAGCTGGCCTTCGCCGGTCAAATTGTTCATGAAAGTGCTGTACGTCGAGTAAGCTTCCTTTCCGAACGTATAGGCCGACTTCGCTGCTGAAGCGGCTTCGTCGATCCACGTAGGCTGGGGCTCTGGCTCCACTGGTCCGCCGGAAACCAGCCCGAGCGGGTCGATGAGGTTCAGCGGATTGCCCTCTACATATGCGTACAAGTTACCGGAGGTACTCGATAGGGGAATGGGATCTTCGCTGATAAATCGCCCGGTGCCGGAGTCATAAAAGCGGTTCCGGTAATAAACAATATTGCCGGCAATCGGAACCCGGCCCGTGAAGCTGAACGGATAGGCCGCTCCCTCGCTGCCGGTAGTCTGGCCATATGGCTCGTAGTCGAACGACGTCACCACATTGCCGTTGGCATCCGTAGTCGCGGCAATCGAGCCGAGCGGGTCGCCAATGCCGAACGTTACCGCGCCGCTGGAACTTACGCTGGCCGCATGGGAATCGATCGTCCGGCCGGTCAACACCGCGGCCGGCAGCCCCGAGGCGTCCGTCAGCGACACTACGTTGCTCAACGTGTCGAACACGAAAGACTGGCTCAGCCCGTTACTCCGGGTAATCCGCGTCAGATTGCGGCCGGCGTCGTAACGGAAGCTGGTAGTGTTTCCGCTCCCGTCGGTGACGGACGCGAGCCGGTTCCGGCCATCCCACGTGTACGTGTAGCTCCCGCCCGGACCGCTCTCACTCAACCGATTGCCATTGGCATCGTACGTGTATGTGGTTTGCGCGTTCGCGAGCAGTTCGTTGGCTGCGTCTACCGAAGCCGCCGCCGCCGGCGTGGTTAGCGCCTGGCTGATGTTATTGCTCGCCGCGATGCGGTTGCCGACCGCATCGTAAGTATAAGTCTGCGTCTCCAGCGCGGTCGCCCCTTTGGAGTGCACCAGGGAGAGCAGATTGGCCACCGCGTCGAAGCTGTACGCGCTGGTAATGCCATTGGTACGGGTCTCCCGCGCCGGAAGATTGCGCGCGTCGTAGCTCCAGGTCATGCCGGCCGCGGGCGTCGCGGCGCTCAGCAGGTTGCCCGCTGCGTCATAGGCATAGGTCACCGCCGTCTGCCCCGCGACCTGTCTGGTTGCAACCCGTCCCAAAGCATCGCGAGTATAGTTCACGGTCCCGGTCGGCTCGCTTTGCGTGATCAGGCGCCCCGCGGCATCGTATTCCCAGGTGAAGGCCCCGCCTGCCGAATCGGTCGTCGTCAGCAGCCGGCTGTAGGGGTCGTAGGTGTTGGCCGCCGTCGAGCCGTCGCCATAGGTCGCTTCCACCATCCGGTTCAATGCGTCGTATTGAAATTGAGCTACCTGTCCGCGCCGGTCCGTGTAACCGGTCAGATTGCCCGCCATGTCGTACTGATTGCTCTCGCTTCTTCCCAGCGGATCGGTCCGCTTTTTGACCCGGTCCATCGCATCGTAGGTAAAAGTTGTCGAGTTGTTTTTCGGATCGGTAAAACTTAGAACGTTGCCAACGGCATCGTACGAGAAGGCCGTCGTGTTATTCCGGCCGTTCACCATGGATAAGATGCGGTCGAGCGGGTCGTAAGTGAGAGCCGTTTTGCGGTTGAGCGCGTCGGCGCTGCCGGTGATGCGCGAGACCGCGTCATATGTATAACTGGTAACGCTTCCCGCGGCATCGGTAGCGGTAGCCGGGTTCTCCGACGAGTCGTAGGTAAAAGTCGCCTTATTGCCCAGCGGATCGGTGACGGTGAGCGGCTGACCATAAGTATCGTAGGTCAACGTAACCGTGTGGCCGTTTTCGTCGGTGAAGCCGGTCAGATTGCCGTTGGCATCGTAGGCATAGCTCCGGGTATGATTGAGCGGGTCGGTAGCTGATGTGATCTCGCTGAAATTGGCGTTGTAAGTGTAAGTGACCGTGTTTCCGAGAGCGTCCGTAGACGTGAGCACGTTCCCCAGGCTGTCGTACGTGTAAGTCATCGGACCCTGCCCCGCCGGGCCACAGACCGCGCACTGCGCCGACCCCGTCACCTCCAGAATCAGGTTGGTTCCCGGAGCCCGAATGAAACTCTTCGTCTGCCCCATCGCATCCGTCACGTCGGTCAGGTAACTCTGGATATTGAACCGGTAGGTGGTTTGATTTCCCAGCGGGTCGGTAACCGTCGTGCTGATGATGGGGCTGGTGACAATCATCGGGTTGGCCATGGTGTAGGCATACTGATAGACGCCGCCATCGGCCTCGGTCTGCTGGATCACATGGCCGTTGGCATCGTAGACGTTCTGAAACATCACCACCCCGCGCGCGTCCGTCATGCTGACCATACGATTCTGCGAATCGTAGCTGTAAGTGGTCACGCCGCCATTCGGATCGGTCTCCGTCGCCAGCGTGCCGCTGGAATTATAGGTGTAACTGACCTTCCGGCCGATCGGGTCCGTCACCGA
>Ga0335072_10008897_pt1 | contig 14522 bp, 9 predicted proteins | sample Lox_Sample_21_FD_206725 | JGI IMG/M metagenome (GOLD analysis project Ga0335072, IMG submission 206725) | Soil microbial communities from Loxahatchee National Wildlife Refuge, Florida, United States - Lox_Sample_2.1 | ecosystem: Environmental > Terrestrial > Soil > Wetlands | place: USA: Florida... | reverse complement strand
CGCTGCTTGATGACCAGCTCGATGATCGTCGTTGATGTGATCGGATCGAGTCCGCCCGTCGGTGAGTCGTACAGGATCAGATCCGGCTTGGTGATGATGGCACGAGCGATAGCCACCCGCCGCCGCATGCCGCCCGACAGCTCCGAAGGAAATTTCGTCAGGGTATGTTCGAGCTCCACGAACCTCAGCGCTTCGATAACGCGCTGGTCGATCTCCGCGTCCGGCAGGTGCTGCTCCATGAGGCGGTAACCAACGTTGTCCCGCACCGTGAGCGAGTCAAAGAGTGCGCCTTCCTGGAACACGATCCCCATGGTTTCACGCAGTCGGAACAGATCCTCCTCGCTCATGGCGCTCACTTCATAGCCAAAGACGAAGATCCGGCCTGAATCCGGCTTGAACAGGCCGTTGGCCAGCTTCAGCAGGACGCTCTTGCCCACCCCCGCCGGGCCCAACAGAATGCGGGTCTCCCCCCGCTTCACTTCGAAGGAGATGTGATCCAGGACGTCCTTGCCCTCAAAGCCGATCGAGACATCCTCAAAGCGAACCGCCGGCGCCTCCGGATGGATCCGGCTCTCAGGAACGTCTTGTTGCAGCGCGAGATCGGGCATATTTGTCCGCCGTTAATCCCCGATCACCGCCCGAAGATCCCGATCATGAAACGGCTGATGACGAAATCCATGGCGATGATCAGGACCGAAGACACCACCACCGCCTGTGTCGTCGAACGGCCCACCCCCTGCGTGCCGCCCCGCGTATTCATCCCGTAGTAGCATCCGATCGTCGCAATGATGAAGCCGAAGAACAGCGGCTTCACCAGACCCTGCATCACGTCTGCGTACTGTAGGCTCTGGTACGCGGTGTGGAAGTACTGGGAAGCATCCTGACCCAGCATGACGATCGCCACGACGGCTCCCCCCATGATGCCAACGGCATCCGACACAATGGTCAGGAAGAAAAGCATGATGATCGTCGCCACGATACGGGGCATCACCAGCTTCTTGAGGGGATCGGTGCCAAGCGCGCGCATAGCGTCGATTTGCTCCGTCACCATCATGGACCCTAACTCGCTGGCCATACCCGAAGCGTTGCGACCGCTGACCATAAGACTGGTCAGGACCGGCCCCAGCTCCTTGATCATCGAAAAGCTGACCAACTGTCCAGTAATGGCCGCCGCCCCGAACTGCGCCAGCGTAGAAGCCGATTGCAAAGCAAGTACGCCCCCGGTGAAAAAGCCGGTTAGGATCACAATCGGCAATGAGCCGACACCAATCAGATCGGCTTGGGTAATAATGTCGGCCCCGTAAAAGGGGCGCCGGAAGAGATTGCCCAGAGAGCGCGCTGAAAGCAGCGAGTATTGCTGTACTGCTGCGACTCCCCTTTTGGCGGCTGCATCGACTGAGGATAAAGGCATGGGTCTTTGATGCTGGATCCGAGTGGAACAATCTAAAGGCGAGACTATCACGGACCGAGCCCTTATGAGGCCTCGGTTACTCCTTCACCCGTTTCTTGATCTCAATATTCAACCGTTTAATTTTCTGGTTCAAAGTGGAAAGGGGTATGTGAAACTGTTCGGCCGCTTCGGTTTGATTCCAGTTACAGCGTTCCAGCTTCTCGACAATGATGCGACGCTCGATATTCTCGAGAATGTCGAACAGTGAAGCATTGGGATTATGCTCTAGGAGACTGGTTGAATAGTTTCGACCGGTGAGGTGCCCTGGTAACAGATCCGCGCCGATCACCGGCCCCGAAGAAAGAACCACTCCCCGTTCAATCGCGTTCTCGAGTTCGCGCACGTTGCCCGGCCAGTCATAATCCACCAGCGCGCGCAGGGCATCTGGGGCCAGCGAGCGCTCAGAAAGCCCATTCTCGTCGGCATAATGCTTCAGAAAATGAGTTGCCAATAATGGAATGTCTTCCCGGCGGCTGCGTAGCGGTGGAAGATCGATCGCGATGACATTGAGCCTGTAAAACAAGTCTTCGCGGAATTTCCCTTCTCGGACAGCCTGCTTCAGATCGACGTTAGTCGCGGCGATAATACGGACGTCCACCTGGATTTCCTGTATCCCGCCCAGCTGCATGAATCGGCGATCCTGCAACACGCGTAGGACCTTAGCCTGCGTGTCCATCCCCATCGTCCCGATTTCATCCAGGAAGAGAGTGCCGCTGTTGGCTACCTCGAATAGACCCTTTTTTGCGGAGACCGCCGATGTAAACGCCCCCTTTACGTGCCCGAATAGTGTGGATTCGAGTAGATCGGTGGGCATGGCGCCAGTGTTGACAGGTACGAAGGGCTTATCTTTGCGTCCCGAGTTCGCATGAAGGGCCTTCGCGATAAGCTCTTTACCTGTACCGCTTTCACCCTGGATGAGTACAGTAGACCGGCTGGGGGCCACTTGCGCAACCAGCTCGAAAATGTGCAGCATCCCTTCACTCTTGCCGACAATATTCGAGAAGCTGTAGCGCTGTTTTAGAGCCCGCTTAAGTTGAAGGTTCTCCTCTTCAGCGTGATACCGACCGATGGCGGACCGGATGTCGGCCAAAAGTTTGTCGTTGTCCCACGGCTTCTGTACGAAATTCTGAGCGCCCAGCCGCATGGCGTCCACAATGTTGTCAACCTTGCCGTAGGCGGTGATCATTATGACAGGAAGAGCTGGCTGGAACTCACGAATGAGCTGCAGAATTTCGATCCCGTTCTTACCGGGCAGCGCAAGGTCAAGGAGAATCAGATCGTAGACATTCTGCTGAATGCGATCTAATCCATCCTCACCATTCGGTGCTGTTTCGATCAGATAGCCTTCCAATGACAGTAACGTCTCCAACGATTCGCGAATGGCGGCTTCGTCATCAATGATCAGGATCCGCTGCCCGGTCTCGACCTGTGCAGGAGGAAGAGCGGAGGAAATGGCTAGTGTGGCCTCAGACATGTGCAGGCTTCCTCAACATGGGAAATTCGAGATAGAAGGTGGTCCCCGCGCCGAGCTGACTCTCCACGTGAATCTTTCCGGCGTGCTCCTGGATAATGCCGTATGTAACGGCTAGACCTAGGCCCGTACCACGTCTCTCTCCCTGCTTCGGCGCTGACTTTGTCGTAAAGAATGGATCGTAGATTCGCTGCAGATGTTCTGGCGCGATGCCCGATCCGGTATCGGAAATGGCAACGCTGACGTGGCCATTTATTTCAGTCGCAATTCGCAGCGTACCGCCTTCCTTCATTGCATCTTTCGCGTTCAGAAACAGATTCAAAAACACCTGTTGCAATTTACCGGCGTTTCCAAGAATGGGCGGCAAATCGGGCATCAACAGCGTATCCAGGCGCACCTGAGAAGTCTTGAACTGATGTTCGACCAGCGTCAATGTATCCCGGATGATCGCGTTAAGATCGGTCTCGCGGAACTCAGTGGAACCAGTGCGGGAAAAGTTAAGTAATCCGTTGACGATTTCGGATGCTCGAAAGGTCTGCTGGGTAATTTTCTCAAGCATTGGAGACAATCGGGCGTCGCCGCGCAACTGTTTAGTGAGCATCTGCGTGTAGGACGAGATGACCGCGAGTGGTGTGTTAACTTCGTGTGCGACACCCGCAGCGAGCAGCCCAATTGAAGAAAGTTTCTCCGCTTGCGAAAGTTGCGCTTCGAGTTCCGTGCGGTCAGTGATGTCGTCTACCAATATGATTCGCCCGACCGACTTGAAGTCGCGGGAAACCAGCGGAGCGATGGCAATATTCGCGACACGGGTTTCGCCCGCGCGTGTCTGAAGGCGGAACTTGTAGAGATTGTGGACGCCGGGCTCGCCTTTAACACGCTGATATTCGTCGATCAACGCGGTCGGAAACACGGTTGACAACGGCTGTTTTAAAGCCTCGGCCCGGGATAAGGCATACATCACTTCCATCTGCGAATTCCAGCTGTCGATCCGGTCCTCCAAATCAACTGCGAGGATGCCGACATTGATGGACTCGACGATGTTTTCATTGAACTCTTTCAACCGCTCATATTCAGAAATCTTTTCTTCTAGGCTCGCGTAAAGCCGAGCATTCTGTAACGCAATTCCGATGTAGCTGGCCAGTGATTCCAAAAGCTCTACGTCTTCGCTGGAAAGAAAATCCCCATCTGCCGTTCGACCAAGGCCGATCACGGCAATGGCGCGATCTTGTACCCGGCACGGCAGATAGTAATTCAGATCGAGCAGAGCAGCGGTTCGTCGCTCGGGCTCGGTCAAGTGGAGAGCCTGCTGAGGGTTCTCCAGAAAGATATGCGAACCGGCGCCCGGATGATTGAAATCCAGAAACCCAAGATCTAACTCTTCAATCGCTTCATAAGCATTCCGTGGGAGGCCGTGTCCGGCGGTGAGTGTAAACCTTCCAGGCTGATCGCAGAGGAAGACGGCGACCCGTGTCAAAAGCAATGTACGCGGAAGCCGATCGACAATTGAGTTCAGCAGCATTCTAAGGTCAGTCTGAGAACTCAAGCCGCGTCCGAAGTCGATGAGCGTCTGCCTGTAGTCGTATCGCTTGCGATCGAAGATCCGATCGACGCGGTCCTGAATCATGCGCTTGATCGGATCAAACAGCTGCGCCGTAATGATGATTGCGGCGATTAATCCCCAAGCTCCCGCGCTCGGCAGTCGCTTGCGGACCAATTCAGCTGCAATGGCTACCACCGCGAAGTAGAGACCCACGAGTGTTGCCGTCGCAAGGGTGTAGGTCACGCCGCGTTTGAATATGAGATCCGTGTCCATCAACCGGTAACGCACAATCGCCCAGCTGAAGGTAAGCGGCAGAAAGACCATGGCGATGCCAGCCAGCTTGGTTACCACGTCTGGCATGGCAATGTTTACCAGGTAGGGAATCGCGAACAGCAGCGTATAGGGTGCGACCGCAACAATCGTTCCGCGCGTAAGCCATTTCAACTGCTGCCGGCGCAATGGCGCTGTCGTGTTCTTGTAATTGGCGAACAGCACGATCGTCGCCAAGACATAATAAGTCGCCACATAGCCGGTTGAGAGCTGCTCTAGGCGATGCAGCAGAATCTCTGTCGCAGACCAACGCTCTATGGCCACCACCCGTAGAGCCACGACCACGAATGAAGGAAGATAGAGAAGGGTCACGAGCCATGGACGGCGCCGTCTGCCCTCATCAGCAAAAGAAAGCGCGAAGTGCAGGAAGAGCGCTGGCTGAAGTGCCTCAGCTACGATGTTGCCCCAATAAATTATTTGGTCGAGACCATTCAGTTTGCCGGTGTATTTGAACGAGTAGAGAACAAAGGAGACCAGGCAAAAAATGTAGAAGTGTGTCGAATGAGGCGCCGTCCAGCGTCTGAAAAGCACATACAAACCGATGCCGAGATATACGAGGGCAATCAGCCGGAAACCTTGATTAAAGCTGCGATCAGCTGGGTCAAGGATGACGGGGACCTCGAGCGGAACACCCCCACGGACAATCGTGTAGGTAGCGGTGTTATAGACTTTTGTTCGGATTAGCTCCCGGGTCAGGGACGCCCATCGGGGTGTGCTGTGTCCGTTCGCTTTGATGAGCAGATCGCCCTTTTTTAAGCCAGCGCGCTCACCAGGGCCGTCTTTGCCGATGCGCTGGGCTTCAAGACCACCCTTCGCCTCAAGCCACCAAACACCATCGGTAGGAGACTGATAGTTGCTCTCCTGAACGAGATTGAAAGAGGCAAAGACCGCCGCCGCCGCTGTGAAGAGTGCGAGCAGAATGACGACGATACGAGTTTGGTAAGACTTCTCCATTATCGGGGGAAGGCCAGCCCGGTCATTGACTCAGTGAGCAAATCACCTGCCAAGTTTGGAAAATGGCGACACCCATCATGTAAGGGAAAGTATACCTTTTGTTACCAACCGTATACGGCTATCAACGAGACGGGTCCCAGTTGCAGGAATCGCGAAAAATGGAGGACTCTATCCAAATTCAACAGGGAGATATGGAAATCCATATCTTGCAATACCGCCGCGCATATCCGTGGATGGAAGGCATTTGGACGCCAGATCGACTTCAATCTCGACAAGATCCGGCTGTTCCTCGGGCGAATCCGACGCAATGTTCTGGTTCGCGGAACGGTCTGTGTGGGAACAAGAGACTTGGCGTGGCACATTCGAAAAGCCAAATCGAAGCGCCGACTGGGACGGAAACGCCAAATAGACCAGTGTATCTGGATTGTGGATCAGAACCGTCGACTAGTGGGATCCGCCGCCGCGCTCAGGTCGGGTCGCCCAAAGAATGCCCACCACAAAGATGGTTACAAAACTTGCGATCGCTAACAAAGCCAAGACCGAGTCTCCCATTATCGAATTGATCAGGATTTCAGCATAGCGCATTTTGGGGGTTACAGTTGGGAGCCTGGGTTTCTCGGACCTGCGACTCCATGTGAAAATGAGCCCAGCCATGACCATTCGCACGTTGAGCAGTCGCGAGATTTACCGCAATCCCTGGCTTCGTCTTCGCGAGGATCAAATCGAACGAAACAACGGAACAAAGGGAATTTACGGGGTGATCGATAAAGATGACTGCGCTGTGGTAATTCCTCTCAATGGCGACCAGATTTATCTGGTCGAGCAATTCCGGTACACGATCCAGCAACGCGCACTCGAGTTACCCCAAGGTGGATGGGAGGCGCCGGATATCGTTCCCGAGGAGTTGGCGCGGGGCGAGTTGCGCGAGGAGACCGGACTCGTTGCGACTTCGATGACCTATCTTGGCACGATGTGGATCGCCTACGGCTTCGCCCATCAGAAACAACACGTATTCCTTGCCACTGGACTTGAGCAAGCTGGAACAGATCCTGATCCCGAGGAACACGATCTTACTCTGCACACCTTTACCGTTGATCAGTTCGAACAGATGCTTCTCGACGGCACCATCCAGGATGTTTGCACGCTGGCAGCATGGGGTCTCTACAAACTGTGGAAGGGAAAGCAGATCAGTCTCTGAAGTCTGGCCTACAATGCAGGCGCCAGTAGTCGAAGCAGTAAGAACATCAGCACACCAGCGAAGAATACGAGCGCCATTCGAATTCCCGGCTCGCGGTTGACTTCTGGCACCAAGTCGGTCGCTGCTACATAAATGGCGACGCCCGCGGAAAGCGGCAATCCGACTAGCACCCATGCAGGCAGCAGGTTGATGACAAGCACTCCCAGAATTGTCGCGGCCGCCAGGACAAGTGCCGAGACAAGGGCGGTGCGCCGGTTGCGTCCCGAGGCCAGCATTACCGAAGCCACTGTGAACCCTTCAGGCACCTTGTGAAGAAAGATCGCAAGAAAGATCGACCAGCCCAACCAGTTCGACAGCACAAACCCGGAACCAATCGCGACGCCGTCGAACAGTGCATGCGCGGCAAGCCCGATGAGAACCGAATATCCGGTACGCGAAGAAACAAATTCATTGTGATGAGTTTCTTCGCCAAAATGAAAGTGCGGTGTGATGGTGTGTTCGAGCAGATGGATGGCACAATAGCCTGCGAGTACCAGAAGAGGAGACCAGTGCGGTGAAAAGTGGAGGCTTTCAGGGATCATCTCCAGAAATGCGACCGCCAGCATAAATCCCGCGCCCAGCGCCACAAAGTAGCGCAGGTAGCGTTTCTCCCAGTTGCGGCGAATTAGTACCAGGCCGCCGACAACATCCGCTATAGCGGCAATGAATCCGAGAATGAAGGAAAGTAGCATGTCCGGCGGAGAAAGAAGGTTATCCACTGTGACGGATGTGCATCACATCGCCGTCCTGTACCAGGTAGTCTTTGCCTTCAAGGCGAAGGGTCCCCTGGGATTTAGCGGCGGCTTCGGAGCCAGCCGCCAGCAGGGTGTCCCAGTGGATTGTTTCCGCACGAATGAAATGCTTCTCGAGATCAGAATGTATTGCCCCCGCGGCCTCTTGAGCCCGTGAATTGACCGGAATCGTCCATGCGCGGCATTCGTCCTCACCGACTGTAAAGAAACTGATTAAGCCAAGTAATTCGTAGCTCTTGCGGATCAGCCGCCTCAGGCCACTCTCGGCGAGGCCATAAGACGACAGAAACTCTGCAGCCTCATCATCTTCCATTTCAGCCAACTCAGCTTCCACCCTGCCACAAAAGGCTGTGACCCCTGCGTTAGCGCGAGTCGATACTTCTTCCAGTCTGTATTTGGCCGCTGCGGCTTCAAGGTCGGCACCCAGCGTCGTACTTTCCGGCAAATTGACAGCGTAGAGAATTGGCTTCTGAGACAAGAATTGGAATCCGCGAATCATCTTCCTTTCCTCTGCCGACATCTCCAGTTCACGCAGGGGCGTCTCGGCCTCGAGTGCGTCTTTGGAACGCCGCAGCAAGGCGTCTTCTTTCTCTAGATCCGCAGATCGCATCTTCTTAAGATCCTTTTCCAATCGCTCGAGCCGCTTTTCGATCTGCGTCAGATCCGAAACCATCAGGTCAAATTCAACGCTCTTAACATCTCGAAGAGGATCGATCGGCCCCACATGTGGTATCGCATCATCTTCGAAAGCACGCAGCACGTGAATTAGGGCGTCTACGTTGCGCAAGGCCGCGAGAAACGCGGTCTCCTTTAAAGCCTCCTGCCCGATTGCCGCGACATCGGCGTACTCGACGGTTGCATACACGGTCTTCTTGGGTTGATAGAGTGCAGCCAGCTTCTCCAGCCGCTCGTCAGGAACTTTGGCGACGCCTAGATGTGCCTCGCGCGGATTTGAGTAGCCGCGATCTTCCACTTTCGCCTTGGTGAGAATCTTGAACAGGGAGGTCTTGCCCACTTGCGGCAGGCCGATAATTCCAGTCTTCATTAGTTGTCCTGAGTGGAGGCTTCAAGCGCATCTAGTCTGAATAGACCTCAACGCCAATCGTTGATCATAACAGCGGTGTGCGCATTACCTGAGCGCCTCAGGCTTTTCCCGCCGCGTAAATTCAGCATAATTTCCAGCCAGCAGAATCACGAGCACGATGCCGCCCAGCAAGACGCCCTCCTCCACCCGTTCGGAAACAACGTGCAGCTTGTTGAAAGCCACACGGTTCGGATCATCGCGGCCCACCACATCGATTGAGCCACCGGTCGCAATCCTGTAACTCTCCATCTTTGGAATGATCCAGAATTGAGAGAACGCGGTGAGAGCGAGCATTATGAGCGTAATCATTACCGGACCGGCCACGCGGCGTTGCAGTGCGCCTATTGTCTGCGAGATCAGTAACAGAACAACAATCAGGGAGCCAGCAACGAGCCCCTCGTAATGAAGCGCCAGCAGGGATTTGCGGACGATGGTTCCAGCGACATGGGTGTCGGCCGTCGAGCCGAATGCCGCAGCCGCGACGATTGGAAAAAACATAAGGCCGCCAAGCCACAATACGACCAGCAGCCACAGTACCGCGCGCAGGAACGTTCTCATTAGCTGCTCTGGCTTCCGTAAACGCTTGACCGTCCAATCAGTCGCTCGATTCGTTTTGGAATCGGCGGATGCGTTGAGAACAGTCCAGCCAGGTCGCGGGCGCTGATCATCGGAGCTACGATGAAAAGGTGTGCATTCGTGGATGAAGCTTGCAGTGGTAGCCGTTTCGAGTAAGCATCCAGCTTTTCCAGTGCGGTCGCCAACGCGTAAGGGTTTCCGGTGATATGCGCTCCCGTGGCGTCCGCTTCGTATTCGCGTGAGCGTGATACGGCAAGTTGAATGAGCGCCGCAGCAATCGGGGCGAGGATCAGCATAAACAACGCCCCTATTCCTCCGCCTCCGCGGTCGCGGTCTCGACTGTCGCCACCGTAGCCGCCGAACAAGGCGGCCCAGTATCCCATGCGCGCCAGTATGGTGACCGCTCCCGCCAGCGTCGCTGCAATCGAGCTAGTCAGGATATCCCGATTCTTCACATGTCCGAGTTCATGGGCTAGCACGCCTTCGAGCTCATCATCGTTCAGCAGGTTGAGGATTCCGTGGGTAACTGCCACGGATGCGTGCTGCGGATTTCGACCGGTTGCAAATGCATTTGGCGAATCCGAGGGAATCACGTAGATCTTCGGCATTGGGATTCCGATCCGCTGTGTCATCCTCTCCACAACCTGATACACACGCGGCAACTGCTCGCGCGTCGCCGGTTGCGCGCTGTACATCTTGAGGGCGATCTTGTCGGAATAAAAGTAGCTGAAAAAATTCATCGCTGCGGCAAACAGAAACGCCAGCAACATGCCATTTCGTCCGCCAAAATAATCACCTGCTAATACCAGCAGGAGGGTCAGACTGGTCAACAGAACAGCCGTCTTAAGTGTGTTCATATCCTGGCCTCCCATTCCTTGATGAGGCTCTATCTCATTGTTTCACGAAAGCGCCGCTCGAAATCCGACGGCAAACGGCAGCTGAGGAAGCGGTTCGTCACTGGATTTCCACCTGCCATCGCCGAAAAATTGTCTCTCATCCCATGTCATATGGTTTTTAATATTCACACTCCCGATTGCTGGAGCCGTGGGATCGGAGTTGCCCAAATTGTTACCGTGTCACACCGATTCACCCAAATATAACGCCCTTGGTCACAGTAATTTACAGTCTGGTCCCAAATTCTGCCCAATAAAGGTGATGTAATTGCATAGCTCGGGGCATGAGACATCTTCGCCCGCATCGCTCTGCGATCGCATCAGTTCAAAAATTGATCCTCGCCTTAAGTCTGACTTTCCTGGCGTTAATCGTTCCGGGAAACCTTAAGGCGCAGTCGAATATCTCTGGCGACATCGCCGGTACCGTGACCGATCCCTCCGGTGCGGCAGTTCCGAACGCCAAAATCACTGTTACCAATACCGCGAACGGTGAGGTCAAGGCTGCGACCTCCGGAAATGCTGGTGAGTTTCGCGTCTCGCTGCTATCTCCAGGCACGTACAAAGTGTCAGTCACTGCTGCTGGCTTCCAGACCACCGATCAGAGCACCAGGGTCTCGGCCGGTACGGTTTCGCCGGTCAATGTCAAGCTCACGGTTGGCTCCGGAACGACGACCGTAGAGGTCACGGGTTCCGAAATCCCCGTACTTCACACCGATGATGCCCAGATTTCAACCACATTCAGTCTGTCGCAGATCCAGAACATGCCGAATCCCGGCAACGACCTGACCTTTGTCGCGCAGACCGCTCCTGGCGCAGTGATGAATACGCAAGGCGGATACGGTAACTTCTCCGTTTTCGGTTTGCCTGCCACTTCGAACACCTTCACGGTCAACGGTGGCTACGAGGGTGATCCCTATCTGAATCTCAACAACTCGGGCGCCACGAATCTGCTGCTTGGGAACAACGATGTAGACAACGTGACTGTTACTACGAACGCCTACGATGCGGCTTTCGGCGGCCTCGGTGGGGCACAGGTCAACGAGATTTCACGTGCCGGTGGCAACCGCTTCCACGGCAATGCCGTTTACTGGTGGAATGGCAGCGCCATGAATGCCAACAGCTACTTCAACAACCTGTACGGATCGCCAAAGGGATTCGTCAACGCCAATCAATGGGCGGCGGCCGTGGGCGGGCCTATCAAGAAGGACAAGGCGTTCTTCTTTATCGATACTGAGGGCCTTCACGTTATCATCCCGGTGCGCGGAACCGTATATGCTCCTAGCCCGGCGTATCAGGCGGCAATCCTTAATCCTGTTCCGACGACCGATAACGTATATGTTCCGTATGGAAACCTCGCCGCCAATGGCAACTCTGCCGAAGCTCCCCTCTACCAGAACATCTTCAACTATTACAACAACGCGAAGAATTTCGCCCAGGGTACACAGGACCCCGCCGATCCGGATTCGTGGATATACAACGGCCAGTCCACCAACTTTGGGCGTGAGTGGTTAATCCTCGGCCGTACCGATTTCAACCTCGGAACCAACGATCATCTCTTTGTGCACTTCAAGGTAGATCATGGAACTCAGCCTACGGCAACCAGCTTCATTAACCCGATCTTCGATGCCGAGAGCCCGCAGCCTTCCTATGAAGGGCAATTGAACGAGACTCACACCTTCTCACCCACGCTCACCAATCAATTCCTCTTCGCTGCCAGTTACTATCGGGCGATTTTCACCAACACCAACGCGACAAGCTTGGCATCGACTATTCCCTTCGTATTGATTCCTGAGGGCTTCGCAAGTAATTCTTGCCCCGACAGTCAAGGAAATCCCAATGCGGTCAATTGTGTGACTGGCTACGCCAACGACTGGGATCTGACAGGCGCCGCGTCCGACTGGATCGGCAATATCGACTATGCCCTTCCCCAGGGCAGGAACGTGACCGGTTATCAGTTCACGGATGACCTGAGCTGGACACGGGGCCAGCATACCTTCAAATTCGGCTGGACCATGCGCCGGGATGACATCACTGATTACACTCCGAGCGAGCACAACATCGCTTTTGCGGGTGGCGAAAACTTTGTCTTCGATCAGGGTAATTTTGGTGCCGGTTACTCAGACGAGTGGGCGGAGCGCTTTCCGATTCACCTGAGTGAGCCGGTCGCGCTCTACGTGATGGGTTGGTACGGGCAGGATCAGTGGAAAATAACACCCAAACTGACCCTGACCGGTGGTTTGCGCATGGAGCACAATTCAAATCCTGTCTGCCAGACCAATTGCGTTTCAAACTTCTCCAACAACTTTGGTGCCCTTCCCACGTCGCCGGATACGCCATACAACTCTCTTCTTTCCTCCGGACTCCACCAGGGGTTCTTTAAGCAGCAGAACATCGCTTGGGAGCCACGCTTTGGCTTTGCCTGGGTTCCGGATCCCAAAACCACAGTTCGCGGCGGCTTCGGAATGTTTGCTGACTACTTCCCGGCGCAGATCATGGGAGATCTGGTAGCAAACCCGCCTAACGTTGACCGGTTTACCGTCCTCGGCGCAGCCTACGGTAACAACATTCCTGTTGATTCGACGTTGCCCACAAGTGGCCACGCCATCTCGGTGGTCTCCAACCAGGCCTTCCAGCAGCAGTTCCCACTCGGCGGCAGCTACAACAGCATCCACGCAAGTACTGGAGGGATTTTCAGTCGCCCCACGATCATCGGAGTTGCGCATAAGGTCTATCTCCCCAGTTATGAGGAGTGGAGCCTTGCCATAGAGCGAGAGGTTGCGAAGAATGTTGTCGCCTCTCTCACCTATGTCGGCAATCATGGCTATCACGAGCCCGTTTCCCAACTGCCCAACGCATATGATCCGTACGGAACCAACGCGAGCTTGCCTTCCAGCCGGCCGAACGGCTCATTCAACTCGGTGACCAACTACTATAGCGGTGCAAGCTCAAACTATAATGGCATGGTCCTGAGCGTGGTGGATCGCGCCAAGTGGGTTTCCCTGCAGTTCAACTATGCCTACGGGCATGCTCTGGACGAGGCTTCCAACGGCGGATTTGACGCCTTCGGAGTTAACGGAAACGGCCAGATTAATCCTAATAACCTCGCTGACAACTATGGGAATGCCGATTACGACACCCGTCACTATATCAGTGCAAGCTATGTCCTCACGGTTCCGTACTGGGGTGGACCTCATGTCTTGACCGATAACTGGCAGGTCGCCGGTACGATCTTCCACAACACTGGGTATCCCTTCTCGGTCAACGATAACAATGCAACAATCGTGTACGGCACCGCCGCACTCGCCAAGCAGATTGACAACAACTTCAATCACAAGTGCGGTGGGGCCTCGCACATTGCCACCTCGTGCGACTTTGCCTCGCATTTCACTGCCTCCACGGACTTCGGGCAGCAAAGACGCAATCAACTTTATGGGCCGAATTACACCGACTTTGACCTCGACGTCTCCAAGGGGTTTAAGGTTCCTCATTGGGAAGGGGCTCAGTTCAAAGCCGCAGCCCAATTCTTCAATGTGTTTAACCACACGAACTTCCAGATTCCGCTGAACGATGTGAACTATGGAAGTTCCAACGGTACCATCTACACCACAGCGAACACGCCTACCTCCATTCTGGGTGCGTTCCTCGGTGGCGATGCCTCACCCCGTCTCATCCAGCTGAAGGCGAGTTTTGTCTTCTAAAACCAACGTCTGTACAGTGATCGGGCGGCTCGATAGGGCCGCCCTTTCCTTGTTCTTGACCTTGATTTTGCAATCGTCTTGCCGACCCTACAGATTGGGGTGACGTTGCAGCGGACCGCTGCAACGTCAGGCTTGACTAATCCTTCGTGCCGTTTATATTGTTGACCGACCGATAAATAATTTCATCAGGCAACCTATTTGTTTGGGAACGCTTCCGAATCAACGGGTATCTGAGCGTCAAATTAATCCGGTAATTGAACTAATCAACCCAGATGAATGCTGAAATTCTCTTAGTCGACGACAACCCAATTCAGGCCGCGACTCGCCAGGCCATCCTCACTTTACGGGGCCGACGGGTAATCGTGGCGGATAGCGCTCACCGGGCCCTCGAGTTGCTTGAGGACGCTGAACTTTTCAGCGCACTCGGCTTGGTAATCACCGATCATTGGATGCCGGATTTGAACGGCCCTCAATTTATCGAACTTCTTCGCCGCCGAATGCCCGCGATTCCGGTATTGGTCGTTAGCGGCATGCCGG
>Ga0335072_10008896_pt1 | contig 14523 bp, 22 predicted proteins | sample Lox_Sample_21_FD_206725 | JGI IMG/M metagenome (GOLD analysis project Ga0335072, IMG submission 206725) | Soil microbial communities from Loxahatchee National Wildlife Refuge, Florida, United States - Lox_Sample_2.1 | ecosystem: Environmental > Terrestrial > Soil > Wetlands | place: USA... | reverse complement strand
TAAATAGGGGCACTTGCCGCTTTGGGTGATATAAAACTCTCGCCGCCCTCACCCTCCGCCTCGCGCGAGCCGGGGGAGCCGTCACCCAACCCAGGTGAGCGGGCTCACCCTCGCTCACCCATGCTCACCTACCCTCACCCGCCCTCGCCCACCGCCGTCCGCTCGACCAATCGACTCCGGCTGCGCAGGTCCATTTCTGGCCCCTGGTCAGCGCGGCCGCAATGGGCTCCCGAATCAATTTTGACGTTTCGACTGTTACGGCAGCGTGAAGAATGTATCCAATTCAGCTATTCTAACGAAGATACCAAGGATGAAGAAAGAAGAAAGGGCTGGATCGTCGACAGGCGACTAAATGTGGTGCCAAGCGCCAAGCCAGTACCTGTCCCAGGGCCACGCCATAACAGATTGCTAGCTATTGACCTTGCTGTGACAGGTAGCGTGATGGTTCAAAGACGTCCAGATGAAGAAGAGAAGAGAACAAGAATCGGAATCAGGTCGAAGAAATTAGGGGATATCGTAGTCCGTGCGTAAGTTGGGGCGGGAAGTAGGTGAGTTCGGTAAAAAGACAGCACAGTCAGTGCTGATTGAAAGCAATTTTCCGGACTTGAAGCGCGGCTCACTGTCAAGGAGCCAGTCTAGAGCGAATCATAGAGGTGTCGTTTAACTAGGACAACAAGTCTAAGGAAGAGAGAAAGGGGACGCAGGCCAACTAGGTACAAAAAAGAAGCCTGTGTACGCCAAGTGCCAAGGCTGCACCGCCAAGCCACGTGCCAAGAGCCCTGACACTCGCAACCCAAAAAGCCTCCAGATGCCTGATTTCGTGTTCACGCTGAACTGGAGCTGATTACGTTGGTGATGCTTATGATGTTTCTATTGATTTCGATCCTGCTGTGAGTGCTGCCCGTTGCTCGGTTATGTTAATCGTGAGATAGAGAATTAAATGGACCGAGAGAATGGACGCGATGTCTTAACCGAAGTCGTCTGTTCGACGTCGAGCGTTCGTGTGTCGGTTGAACTTGGCAACAAAGCGAATCCACAGCTCCTGTACTGGCTGGACATTCTCTGTGTCTGGAATGAAGTGCTTGTGCTGACGTAGAAGAAAGTGAATGGATCCCAAACTCTCTGCGTCGTCAAATCTGATATTTCCCTCGTTTTCCTCACGACTCTCGCCTTTCACCCGGAGTTCCAGTATGGAAAACGCCTTTCGAGCAGCATTGTTTCTGATCAGACTAACTTCGCCGTCATCCTTGAATCACGCGATATTGTCATGGTTCCCGTGGAATTCTTTAGGAAACAATTAGCCTGCGACTCGAGATATGTTTCACTGAGTGCTGCATCAAAAACCACAGCACTGCAATATTGGATATAATAGCCAGCATTCAAGCTCACGCACGCCGCTATACAGTCTTCGATTCGGTAAGTTACCATTTGGGCGAGGTCGCTTATAAGCCATCCGTTGGTACCGACAGTAGCGTCAGTGAGGTCCTCGCCGCAGGAAAAATGGAAGGTCTCGTGGAAAGGAACTCCTTCGAAGGCGAAGCGGTATGTGTATGGCTGTCTGGCAAGGGAAGTACAGTTGACGTTGAGGTTGATGACGGAGCTTGGGTCTGCGACTGTGAAGTTGTTTGGATTTGATATCAGAGGTGAGGTAGGAGTCGCTGCGCAGGGAGTGGTAGCAGCTGCAGTTGAGGCAGAGGACTTGGAAAGAGCCCCACCGACACCACCGCCGACAGTGGCTCCAACGACGAGCGCAGTAATTGCAGCGACAAGGAGACCGAATGCCAGAGGCTTCAACCCGAATGGGTTGCGCTGTGCCTGACTGGAGGCAGTATCATCGAAACTCAAATTTGAAAAGGTATGGCCTTTTACAGGCGACTGAGGAGGATATGGGTTGGACCAACGCACTGGAGGTGTATGAACTTCAAGGCCAGGAGGCTCGACTTCGCTGAGTGGTCTTGTTTGCACGCCCTGCGTCTCCATGCCGCACAGTAACGTGAAGCTAAATACGAGACAAAGAAGAGGTGGTACGAAGAGCTCGCGGGAACCAAGATCTCGGTGATGCTGGCTCCGTTGGATGGTACGCCACATGACTAATCGGCATGGGTAGATAAACTGAAATGAGTTGCTCCTCTGATCCCTACTAGCTTTCAGTTTCCGCCGCCCCCCCCGCGGCCCCCCCGCCAGCATGCAGGCTAGCTTACGGCTGTCCTGTCAAAATGATTCAAGTCTGCAGTAGTGCATCCAAATTCGGCACGCCTTTTGCGCTGTCTGCCACGCTGTCTGCCCCGCTGTCCGCCCCCAAACAGTTCCTACGCTCTCTGTTGGGTGCTCTCACACCAAGGTTCGTATTTTCCTGTAAGCAACATTTCGTTCCCATCCTACGCGATATATATTGAGTTGCCAAGGACAGCACACATCGTGGTGTAGAATGAAAACAGTGATAATTGTCAGCCAGTCATTTTCAACTATCCATGCCTGATCCCCGGTTTCCTTCATCGCTATGAGAATCCCCCCTCAAAAGATAGCATTCAACGAGACATTAGTACCCAGGCAATGCTGAGAAGCACACCGGCTACCATGCCCACACCACCGTCAAATGATTGAATTCTGAAGTTGGAACTTGCGCTCGACTTTGACGTTGCCGTTCCACTGGTGGAAATCGGCGTCAAAGCAACGGATGAGGTAGACATTGGCTGAGTTGAGATAGAAGATCCTGGCAAGGTGCCAACCACAGTGCCAGGAGCTATGCTCCGTGTGGACGTATTAGCGATAGCGGATTCCCAAGAAACCTCCGCAGAGGTGATTATGTCGTCTGGGATAACAGGCATGCTAGCTGCGGGGATTGGATTCGACACGTTAAAGGTTGCTGGCTCGGTCGAGCAAGCCAACCACGTCATATTCGCATTGAACGAGGTTAACGTTTGACAGTAAGGGAATGCAGGATCAGTGCTCCAGGTTCGACGTCATTAGCCGGATGTCACGATATCAACAAGAGGGGGGCACTTACCACCATTGGTCAAGATAGTTGGTGTTGTTGTATTGAGCACTTGCATCACTTGCAGTAGAATCCCAGCAGCGAGTCTGGAAATAGCTGCAGTCCGAAAGAAGGTATGAGACGGTGTTGCCGAGAGTCGTCGGAATATAGGTCCCACAACATCCGTAAAAGCCCAATCCTGTCGCGATACCACAATAATTCCCTTCGGTACAAGCTAATGGGTTGTCTGGAGGCCGTGAGCATACCAATTGCAGAGGTCACTCTCATCCACAAAGCCCACTTACTAGTGTCAGAGGCTATGTAACCGCAAATGGAGGAAGGAAAGCCGGCTTGTAAACCGTTAGTTTGTCGCTTGAAAAGCTCTTTCTGTGAAGGCTTTTCGGTCGGTTTCGGAGTCCAGCCACCGGCAGCATATCCATCGTCTGTGCGAACGGTCCTAGCCGGCAAATTATAGACATTGTTCGCAGATACGAATAGGAATATGGTGGAGAGCAAACCTAGCCTCGCAAGCGCTGCCATTGTATTAGAGGGGCAAGCAAGGTTGAACGAAAACTTTCAGAACCAGTGGCCCTTTATGACCTTGCGCCCTTATCATTGCAAGGCTGTACCCCTCCACATATCGCATCGCCGGCGATTTCCAGAGTTGCCAGGTGGCATGCGAACTAATGTTGGTAGTATGCAGCTACCAAGTTGGGGTCCAGAAACTCGGCTTCGAGTGGTTGGTACTTGGCAGCATAGTGCAAAGCCGGAAACTTTGGTTGCGAGCATAGGTATAGATACTATGGCTATGTATGGGGTATGTTGATTCTGACGTACACTTACAGAACCCGTGTGGCGTCCAGAGGGCGTCAGTCCGGGTTCTCACCAGAATACTTTCGAATAACAGGGGGGGCGCGCCAGACCAGTCAAGGGCCTTGGCGCTAAGATTTTGTCTTGGCAACAGACCGCGCTACGCTGGCCTGCCAAGGCCGGAGTGCCAGGGTGTGGTAAATGAAGCTGTCGCGCAACTTTCAGCACGCTTTTAACCCTAGGTGGCAGTTATGACCACGTGGTTGCAGGGGCTGTAAGGGCTCGCCGCTGTAAACTTACCTGGGTGTAGCCCACCAATCTACCCCGGTTTGGGCCCTCGGCTCATCTCTGCGGCACCCGACGGGGGGGAGCGTCGCCGCCCTATGCTCACCCGCCAGAACAGGAAGGGCAACATCGAAGCATCCTCCACCACGGGGGGAGCAAGACAGAAGGTAGTCGTGGGAGGTACGAAAGTGAAGCTTTCTTCCGGCCCGAGTATATCAGTGTAGCCACTCGCCAACATGGCAGGGGGTGGCAAATAGCCGGGGGGGCAAGCATCATAGATATTGGGGCGGTGCGTTTATGATGAGAGAGAGAGAAAGAAGTTGTAGGGAGGGAAGTCGCTGGCAGCACTCTTCTGGAGTGGCTTCGACTGGCCCGCTTTGCCTGGACTTGATTCTTTGTCAGAACGCCAATACTTTTAACTCAACAAACATCTCGTTGAAGCTATCACCTTAAGCTTTAGAAGTGCTTGATGCCATTGGCAACACCTGATCATTGGATCAAGCATTGATGCTACAGAAGAGCCAACCTAACCGAGCACTATCAGCTTCTCAACCGAATCTTCTTGATCCCACTTCGGCACGCTGATGGTTCCCTGCCCTATTCTGTGCGCGATGTCATTTCGTCTCTCAATCATCAGCACACCATACTTCATGTCCCTCATTATCGACCATGCTTCGCTGGATTCCCTTTCTTCTTCACGTTCTGGTGTAAGCGCAAGCTTCGGATGTGGATGCTGCTTGCACAGAACCACAAACTCGGCTTGCGGTGGTGGCGGCTGATCATTGGAGTTCAGCACCACCTCGCCGACCCTAGTGCCTCGTGCATTGTATACGCCAAAGGGGTAGATGGAGCGTTTATCGGTGAATTCGTGCGCAAGGTTCGTGTGCACCGTGAAGGATGCACACGGAGCTTTGAAAACCAGGTATCCTGTCTCGGCGATCACAGAATTGAGGTCCTGTGGAACGGCATTGGCCTGTCCTTCGAGATTATAAGACTGAGGAGCGGCGAGCTGTGATCTGAGCGTGGAGATCTTCTGGCTACACATCTCTTGGATCTTGCGAGTCATTGAAACCGGAGTATGTTCGCCTGAGTAGCGGTCTCTGGAGTCTAAGTAATGCTCTGTAGCCAAAGCACCATCTAGATCCTCATACGCCATCAGCTCCCGAGCTAGTGCCACATCAGCCTTGCTTGTTGGTTTTCGCCCTGCTGACTCCTCGAACCGAGCGATTGCATTGCAGTTCCTGGTCCTGTTGTAACTGATCTCCTCCTGGTGGAAGCGATCGCTCCTGCTTCTTGTACTGCCGTCGTACTCTTCCATGGATAACCTCAAACCAAATTCAACCTCAAGCCTCCCCAGGTCATCATCGTGTTCGTCCTCAAGTCGCTCCGCTTTCTTTTCAACAGAGTCCCAGGGCTTGCCGGAATCGAGAAATCGCAATGTATCATCGTGTCCGACAAAGAACCAGTTATATCTGAGACGTGTTATAATCTCAGTAGTCAGTTCCCCTAACTCATATTGTACCTGACCCACCTAGCCACACCACGACCAAGTTGGGAACAATCGGCCCTGAGTAGTCTTAGCATCACGGCGCCACAAAGGAACCTTCGGTCGCCACATGAGTGCTACATGAAGATCAGTCTCGAGCAATCCCGCTAACAGTCCGATGCCAGTAGATCGTCTGAACTCTTCCATTGTGCTCCAAAAGGCCAGCAGCACGTCGGACGGAAAAGCCATCTCCCGCTTTGTATAGTTCTCGATGAAGTAGAGCCAGTCCGTGGCATGATGCATCCCTAGGTTGGAGCTGGTTATGCGATGACGAGGGATCTCTATTTCTGGCCGGTCTGCGGAGCCATCTAGATTCCCAAGCACATTTGTCGCCTGAGGCCTGCTTAGAACATTTTCCTGTTGGGAGATGAGCGATTCACACCTTGTGCCGCAGTTGCACATGAAGAATACTTCCCCAGGTGTGAATATCAATGCTCGACTCGAAAATTGCCATTCTTGATATGTCCAAGCTCGTGTTTTCCATTTAGAATTATCGAGGATGTACGAGAGAGGAGGAGTACTCAACACCAGGTTCAGCCCCTTGACAGTAGTGGATTGCGTGGACGAAGCTCGCGAACTAGACATCACACCAGCCAAGTGCGCACTCGCACCCCCAACTCCAGCTGCGACAATAGTGAACGCTGCGTTGCGGTATATATCAACCATCTGCGCAATCTGCTCGTTCTTGTGTGGTCCATCTTGGACGATGCATAACCGATCGACCCACAGATATTTCTCACCCAAGCTTTTGAGCAGGAGGATCGAATCTTTGAATCCTGAGAGGTAGCGCATCCATTTCCAGACCTCCCTCGACTTCAAGCCCCTCGTAATTTGTGAGTGTTGCTTCAAGGCAAACTGCATCGGTGCCCCAAACATAGGACAGAGCTGCGTAGCGGCAGTTGGCAGGAGGTTCGATGACTTGCATGTTCTCGACATCAATGACCCGCATATGCTTCACATTGGATTTTCTTGAATCAGGATTCGGGTGAGATAACCTGCACCGCTCCAACCACGATCGAATGAGGCCAAAATCACAGACATCACCAATCCTACGAGCAAACCCTAGCCGATGCCCGTCCGCTGGCAGCAATCTGATCTCTGAATCATAGTAGTCAGGCACAAATCGGCGGTCAGTAGAGTCCGTCACATCCACCTTCACAACACAGCAGTTATGGTCATAAGCATTCTCGACTACAACACCCCATTCACCCGTTAGACGGCAAGTTGTCCATCCACGTTCATCGTTCGGCCCGTACTGGAGCGTCCATTGAAGCGGGAGTTCGCGCCAGCTCAGCTGGAGTGCTTGCGCGATCAATCGACAGAAGTTGCAGTGCTTTCGTTCTACGATATGCTGTATGTAATCGAGGTTAACGCGAGTGAATGCGCCGCCGTGGAGGAAGAGCTTCTCAAAGTCGATGCTCGAGCACTTTTCGCAGAGCTGCCCGGTGGAGATAATGTCCGTAGATTGGTCCATAACGGATCAAAGAGGGGAGATGGTGGGTAGGAAACATCTTGCGATCAGCTCTTAGATATGTCAAAGGTGGGACCGACAAGTTCCGCAAATATGGGGTAATGCCCAGACCTGAAGGTGGCACAATGCGTGCCTGTTTACGAACCCAACCATAGGAGCTAACGGGGAAGGAGAGCCAAGGATGGGAAGTGGAACTGTACCGCCCCGCTGCAGTAGCGCTGCCTGCCCTACGGCGATACACTGCATCTCCGTTGTTGAACAGATGGTCTTGCCATTTATGACATGTGCCGCGCCCTTGGTGTTGGTCTTGGCACTCGTGACAACTATTCCCGGCGAAGTATTTGATCAGATCTGCTTCAGCGATTACTATATCTACACTAAGTTCTACACCTGAGGCATGCGCAATAGCAACTAGAAGGCATAAATCTACCATTTAAGGCATGAGGCAGTGTCAAGACGCGTGCAGGGCGCAACAGGAGAAATGGAGTTCTCATCGCCAAGTGGCTCGGGCTCCAACATCCGCCAGAACCAGAACAAATTCGAACCATGATGGTTGGCCGGTGGTTTTAGATCAGAAAAGCAAGACCGGCTTTATCGTTTCTCCAGAATGCATCTCATGGAGGGCGCGCTCCATGTCATCCACCTAGGCGTAGTTACGGAGTCAGTTATTCCTACATGTGGATACATTGAGACATCAGCACTGACCTTGAAGAACTTTACGAATTTGTCCACAGGGAATTTGCCATCATGGTACCATTTGATCATCTCAGGGACGAACTGTTTCCCGTCAGTGATGTGGGGGGGGAAGCAGCCCCTCTCTTCAGTCATACCTTTTCAGGGACACTGTCTCCTTCGATGCTTCCCATTATGAATCTCCCAGTCTGTGGATGATGGACGTTAGCAGCTCTGTTCTGACTGATATTCGGTCCCTTCCTGCTTTTGCAAGGGGACGTACTGAAAGCAACCTACCTTGAGAGCCGTCATAACATGCACGCTCAATGAATAATCGCTAGGAGGGACCCCGATGAAAATCAACTTCCCACGACTAGCTGTGACTTCAAGTCCTGCTTCAATCAAAGCCGGAACCCCTGTCGTGTCGATGACTATACTCGATCCCTCTCCTCCTGTAAGCTTCTTGACCTCTTCCACAATCTTGAGATCTGCCGAGGATGTGTCAAGACAGTCGGTTGCTCCCAGCGTTTTTGCCAGCTCTAGCCTGGACTTGACACGGTCTATGCCAATGATCTTCCGGCACCCTACTATCTTCGCCGCCTGCCGTCTGTCAATAAGTAATCCTTACCGTAACATCATGTTGACCTACTAAAATAGCCGCCGAACCCACCCCACCTAATCCCAGAACAACCACACTATCCTCACTCGTCGCCGCTGCAAGATTGACCACAGTCCCAGCCCCGGTCTGAAACCCACACCCCATCGGTGCGAACAGTTTCAACTCGTCTTCATCCTTAATCAAGCCCTTCACATTCACAAGACTCGTCTCCTTAACAGCGGTCAAGCTGGCAAAGCTCGACTGCCCAAAGAACTGCCCGGTCACATCGCCATCTGCACCCTTGAACGTAGCGGCCTCGCCACCCACGTTGAGCGGACTAAATAGATCGCAGTAACCCGGGTGTCCGGTGCGGCACTGCGTGCACTTCGTGCAGTGGTCGAAGGAAAGCAGGACCGGATCGCCGACTTCGAACTGCTTGGTCACTTTGGAGCCGACGGCTTTGACGTAACCGGCACCTGTAGTAAAGGAGCCTTTGTCAACCCTTCGCAAATAACTTCACGTCCTGTGCTGTGTTTCCATCGGTGCAAAGAGAGTAGTGCACGCTATAAACCGACACGTGCAGCGTAGCTAACCTTCATGGCCCAGAACCTTTGGGTACATCATGCCATATTCCGCAGGAAGAGACGACATGAGCAAGTCCGTATGGCAGATGCCAGTAGCGATAATCTGGACGAGCACTTCGTCGTCTTTGATGGGCCGCAAAGTCAGATCCTGCAAAGCCCAGTTCTTGCCAGGGATATGTTCGGCTCCAGGGGCGGAAGCAACGATTGCGCGTGCAGTTTGGGTGGAAGCCGCCATTGCTTGATTTCAGGGACGAATTATGTATCGAAAGACAAAGAGGTGGAATTGAACTTTGAATGAGCACGGGAAACTGCGAGATGAATAGGATATGGACCGCGGATTGGAATAGCCTCGGAGTGAGCTGTGCGGCTGACAGCACGGCTCGTCTTCTCGTAACACCGGGCATTGATGGAAGTGGAGATTGGAAGGTCCTTGTGCCATGGACTGCATCCACCCTCGTCTTGCCGCACAAGGCGTCCTGTTGTAGGATCATCATACGCCGACGGAAGGGTCCTAACTAGACCCAAAGCCTGGGATTGGGCGGTGGCAGGGGTAGAAGCAACCGGCTTATGTCTAGTGCTGGGGGCGAAAAGAGCATGCACGAAGTGCAGGATGCACAACCTAGAGAGTTCTTACTAAGTAGATACGAGGTATTTTGTAAGATTATCACTGCTTTGGCCTCTGACGACAACTACGTCATCTAAAGCCTGCCATTTTTAAAGGCTACAACTGTACTGTCTGCCTTCGACTTCTATTTCGGGCCTTCTCACCCCTAGGATGCAAATTGATTCACACCTTACCTCCTCAAGTATTCTTCAACCTCAAAACCTACCCTTCTAAGCGCCTTCTCGTCAATCTGCCCTGACTTGCTCGTCCTCACGACCACTGTCCTTTCGCCTTGCAGTCTCACTTCAACACCTGTACTGACAGAATCCCAGTTCTCTCCGCTTCCTTCTGCGCCCTCTTGCGGACCTCGAATCACAATTGTGATATCTGGTCCTACACAGCCTCTCCACAGCGAAGCAAGCCAACGCCAGTGGTCGTTTGGAGAGTACGAGTCGTTGATTGCCATCGAAACCGCCGATACATCGACGGTCGTGAGCTGATACCGGGGTACGATTGCAATTGGGACTAACGCTCGGAGTGATCCTGCATTGGGACTGGCGATTCTGTTCGGTGATTCGATGGAGAGGTTTGCCGTCGTCGGAATGATTGTGCGAGGACTGACTGGAGAAATGAGATCTCGCTCTGCGAAGTTTGCGCCTTCTTCATTGCGCTCCTCGGCAGTTTGCTCAGACGAACCACTCATGATAGCGTCTGTTTCCTCTGCGCTAGTACTGACAACAGCGTTTCTCTTGTGAGGCTTTGTTGTGATGAATTTGCACATGTCTCTCGAAATCTTGTGCCATTTTCCAATGGTCTCGAGGAAGGCCTCGAAAGGGCCTCGCAGATCTTCCAAATCGACAGATACTAATTCCTCTTTAGAGCTCTTGGAGATGGCTGGCCCAGAAAAGGCCTTAACTGAAAACTTCTCGTTCTTACCGAGCTCTTCTGCCAAATACTCAGTCATTAACATAACTTTCTCCGTATCAAGACCCTCCACCGCCAGAATGGCTCCACGAGCTTCATACGGCGGACTCCCTGGTCCTGGTGTCGCCAGTTGCGGTGCGGCCAGGCTGAGCATCTTGACCTTGGTCAGAACAGGTAGGGACATAACTATAGCTGCCCAGCCGCTCCTCTGCTCCGGAGACGGGCCGTGGGTTTTCAAAGGAGGGAGAACAAGGCTAGGGTCATGCTTGGAGGGTGGTGAAACTTGAGCAGCGGGCCGTCGTTGCTGGTGATAAGCATCCCTTTCAGGTGCTGGCCCGACAAGTGCACGCGGATGTGGCACAACCTCTGGCCTCGGTAGTGACATCTTGTGTGGCGTGTAAGGATTTGGACTTTCCGTCATTTCTCCACGGCCACCGACGTAAACTGCATTTCCATTGAAGCGACGACGTTTGGGGTCTGGAGTCATTGGGGTTGGAGGCATGGGCCCATAGCGGACACGAGGATCACCGCTGAATACTTCGGCATACTGTCTAACTCGACCTGCATGGGGTGGTGAGACCATGCCAGGTCCAGTAGCGCGCATTGTGGGCTGTCCTCCACTCGTCGTGTATCCGCGTCGTGGTGTTCGCGGCATACTAGCATATTGTGGAGGTGGCATAGCTGAAGCCGTTGGGGAGAACGCAGGAGCGGCAGGAGTTATCGGAGGACGCATCGTCTTTCCACCGCACTTTGCACAGATACCAGGCGAGGTGGATACACTGGCAGAATTGGATTCAGAGCTTGTATTGGAGTTGTGGCCGTTTCGGTAGTTGCGGCGGGGCTGATAACGGTAGCCAGGATACTGCTGTTGGTGACGAGCTTTCTCTTCCTGGCCGGAAAGTGTCAATCATTGCCAGAGGCCAGGGTTATGAGATCAATGTAGAGCTTACTTCTGCTAATGCCTGCCACTTCTTCTTGGTCTGAGGCAGAAGGTTTCTCCAATGTTCGCCAAGTATTTTGGATATCTCTGGATTCGGAAGTCCGGGATGTTGTGCGACGACGGCTGCTTGATGATGTTGGCGATATAGTATGAAAGCTATTGCGCCAGGTTCGTTAGCCATAGTACTATCCATCACAAAGCCATGGTCTTCCCAAAGCCCTTTATGGCAAATGCCGCATTCGGCGTGCAACGCTTACACAAATAGATAAAGGGAAGAGAGCACGTACCGTTTCTTGGTCTTGGTATCTTTGGATCTGGCTGGCACAGGCAGAATTGGTTGCTAGCTTCTTCGCTATGAGGAGACAGGTCCCGTGAGCGCGGGCCGTCTTCCATGAGAGATGCTGTCCTCTTCCTACTCACAGGAGCGTCATCCGTATATGCGCTCCCTATTGAAACAATCGAATTCCTTGCCGGAGAATCAATTTGCGGACTTGCCCTCGGAATCTCGCTGTAGGCAATACTTGGGACAGTAATTCTACGTCCTGCCATACTATCAGACTCAGATTCGAACGACTTGTCAAGAGTTATGTGGTGCTGCAAGAGAGAGCTGTTCCGTCTTGGAAAGGGGTCATTGAAGTGTTCATGGAGTAAAGCAGGGGGCTTTGGCAAAACGCGATACCACGAGATGGCAGGGCCAGGTATAGAAATCGACATCAGGGGCACAGAGTAGCATGCAGTGAAAGAATCCTTTCACCTCAATCTTCTCTGGTAATGCAGCTTTGACGAATGGGAATTGGGGCAAGGTGAAATGCTTTGTATACTACATTTTATGTCCACCATTCAACATCTTCACGCTTTCTTTGTCTTTGGTCAGTACAAACCCGTTTCGCAAACAATCTGAGTCGGTAGTTGCAATGACAAGCGGGCAGAGGCGATAGCTGCTTCATGCTGAGGTCAATTGTTTTGGTTCCTTTGTTCTTGGTTCGGCCGCATGCGGAAAAATGCATGGTCCTTGCGAACTAGGACCACCAATCAGACGGGACCCGCAACAATGTGACGAGGAATGCGGGCAGAAACAAAGAAACTTGTTACACAGAACACCAGATTCCTCGGCCAGGCACGGCCCAAGTTGCCAAGATCTCGAAATGGGACCGATCCGTTTGTCCTTCATGTCTGAAGATCCATCTCAACCGTGTCGCCCGCCACAAGTTGCGTGATCTCGGCGGGTGTCCTCAAATATGGTTTGAATGGAAGCCTCATCTGGACCTTCGTTTTTACGACTGATCTCGGATAGGATGGACCATGCCGTCGGCACGGGTTGATGTCGTTCGCTTTTCAGGAGACAGTGACATTAAGCAACTCCAGAGCAGAGCCTATCACCCAAGTAAATGAAAGTGCTCAACAACAAGACTTGAACATTTACGGTTAAGGGCTGTTCTTTTCGAAAAGGTCAATGTAGCAATCCATAAGGGTGGCCACCTTCATGGATCTTCCAATGAAGGGCGCCGCGACGAGAGTGTGTAGAAGCTCGGACACCAGCTGCGGCATTCCACATGTCTGGCGATTGGGAGTTTCGACACTCGTGAGAACGGTCTTTTTAATGTCGCTAGCTGCAATGTCATATGCGCTTAATAAAGCGAGCTTGAAGGCACCTCAACGGGCATACGTCGAGCTGGACGCTGATACCTGCTCAGCAAACTCGAGACTTGGGAGGAACGAGAGCGAACGCGGACTTTGGCGTCTAATCCCTTCGCTTTGGTACGCTGTGCAATTGAATGCAGAATAGGACATTCATATCGAGGCACTGTCCTGACTGGTGGAAGTCGTTGGCACTCGGGGAGAATTCGTTGAACTCGAGCCGTTTTACCAGCCTCTGCACATACAGCTGCATCCATTCCGTCACCAGAGGGCTAGTCAGAAGTGCCAGAGTATGTTGAAAGCAGTCATGGGAAGATAGCACCTACTGCACTCGCTTTGATTTTTTGTTCAACGGTCCAATCGAAAGAACCCGACTGCGGCGCCCATGAGGTACGCCTATGAGTTGCACGCCCATGAAGTGCAGGCCTGTGAGGCACACACCCATAAGGTGCAGGCCGTGAGATGCACGCTCATGAGGTGCACGCCTGTGAGATACACGTTTATGAGGTACACGCACATGAGATGCATGCCTGTGAAGTACTGTGGTGAGGTGGATCCGACCCCTATCATGGTGTGCTAGTGTGGAGTGATCATTCAAATAGCTGGCATAGCCCAGAGACAGACAATCAAGCATTCTCTCCCAGTCCTTCCTCAGTTGTTGTTGTCCACGGACCAGCCTTTTGGCTCACCTTATCCCACGACAGTACACGCCCATGAGGCACACGCCTACAAGGTGCACGCTCATGAGGTGCACGCCAGTGAGATGATTGTTTCAGGGCTGCACCGCCACCGGAGATATCGCCGGTTCTTGCCTACAAGGGTGTGGCCGGAGCGGGTCAGCACCCTCCCTGCTAGTCTGCCTGAGTGGCGGGAGTAGCGCTGGTAGCGGAGATCGCACATAGATAGTATCACATGATATCGTGATTGAAAAGGCGTTGCCGCTATCTGGTGACTTGTATTCTCTAACTTCCAGTAGCGAGCATATAGAATATCTGTGGAGAAGATGCTAGAATCGGAGTGGCGAATACAAAAACTATATAAGCACATGGTCCCCTTGACCCTCTATGAAATAGAGGTATGAAGAAAATATGATATTATGTAAGACCATCATAGCCTCGCCAATGACCTACCCACACTCTTCTTGATTATACAGTCTTTGACCCTTCCTCAAATTTGATGAACGAAATATTCCCTGATGAATGTCCCAACACAACCATTCCGTCCTGCACAGCCACACAGGTCGCTCGATAGTCAGGAGGAAGCCAAAGAATATCTGCCCCTTCCTCCGCAACCCAATCATTCGACACAAATAGAGTACGTAACTGCTCTGAAGGATCCGGCGATAACTGAAGAGAGTTCACACCCAATACTCCCTTATCTGTTATAAGGTATTGGCCCGAAGTAGAGAATGCGACGGAAGTGACCGTGCCCCTGTGGCCCTCGAGCGTCTGCAGCGCCGCTCCCGTGACCGCGTCCC
>Ga0335072_10008895_pt1 | contig 14524 bp, 10 predicted proteins | sample Lox_Sample_21_FD_206725 | JGI IMG/M metagenome (GOLD analysis project Ga0335072, IMG submission 206725) | Soil microbial communities from Loxahatchee National Wildlife Refuge, Florida, United States - Lox_Sample_2.1 | ecosystem: Environmental > Terrestrial > Soil > Wetlands | place: USA... | reverse complement strand
CGTCTCCGGCTACTTCAGCGTCGGCGGCGCCCTGGCCGGTCCGGTCACCACCACAGACTTCTACTCTGTGCGCGACATGATCAGCATGGTCAAAGGCAAACACACCCTCGACTTCGGCGGCGAACTGGCCCTCGACAAGGGTATGTTCGTGGGCAATCTCTATAACTTCGGGGTGTTCAGTTTCCAGAACTCAGCGCCCACCACCACCAGCAACGCACTGTCCGACTTTGTTACCGGTCAGGTCAACACCATGGAGCAGGACACGCCCTACCACACGCTTGAGAGCGCGTGGCACACGGCCCTCTTTGTTCAGGATAACTACCGCATCATCCCTCGCTTCACGGCTAACCTCGGTCTGCGCTGGGATATCGATACACCTCCTGTGGAGTCCAGTAATCTAACTGCCAGCTTCGTGCCCGGCCAGCAGTCCACCATTGTTCCGTCAGCACCGCTCGGGATGCTTTTCCCCGGTGACAAGGGCATCCAGCGCGGCATCGTCAGCACCGCCCTCTATCACTTCTCTCCCCGCGTCGGCTTTGCGTGGGATCCGTTCGGCGACGGCAAGACGGCGGTCCGTGCGGGCGTCGGCGTCTTCTACGGCGCTATCAGCGGCAACGAATGGAATCAGCCCGGCAACGCACAGCCGTTCGCGGTGCGCCAGACCTTCAACTCCATCACATCGTTCAGCAACGTCTATGGAAACCCGGCGTCCTTTCCGACCGGGGACCCATTCCCGTATGTCTACAACCCGAAGAGTCCACGGTTCTTGCCGGCAGCCAGTGTCGAAACCATCAGCAAGGATTACAAGTGGCCGTATATCTACCAGGTGAACACTTCGGTGCAGCGTGAGCTGCCGCAACATGTCACCCTCACGGCCGCCTATGTTGGAACGCTCTCTCACCGCGTTCCGCTCATGATCGACGACAACTATGCGCCCTATGCGCCGGGAGCGAGTACCTCGCAAACCAGCATCAACAACCGTCGTCCGTACGATCCCGGGGTGCTGGGGCAGAACATCTACCTCGACTCCAACCAGACCGCTTCGTATCACTCGCTCCAGGTCTCGGCTGCCCGGCCGCTGACCCACAATCTGCTCCTGAACGGCTTCTACGTCTGGAGCCACTCGTTCCAGAGCGCCAATGAGTCGGCGATCGGGCTGGCCACTGCGCAGGACTGGAACAACCTGTGGGAGGAGCGCGGGCCGATGGATGACGATCAGCGCCACGTCGCCAGCGTCTCCGGCATCTGGCACATCGACTATTACAACGGTTCCAGCTCCGTTGCGAAGCACATTCTCAATGGCTGGACGATCTCGCCGATCGCGAGCCTGCACAGCGGCAGCCCGGTTGAAATCACAACCGGCAGCAATAAGAACCTCGACAGCGAGAACCACAACCGTCCGAATCTGGTGGCGGGAGTGAATGCCTTTCTCGATCCCAATCGCAGCCGGCAGATCGCGCGCTACGCATGGTTCAACAAGGCCGCTTTCACGTCGAACGGGCCTGGTGTGGCGGGCGGTATCGGCCCAGGTGGAGCCGACGGGAATACGCCGCGTGACTACCTGCGCGCGCCGGGCTACCGCGACATCGACCTCGGCGTCTTCCGCGACATCCGCTTCGAGCGGTTTGTCTTCCAGCTGCGCGGCGAGGCCACCAATGTGTTTAACATGGTTAGCCTGAATGCGCCCACTGCCAACCTGTCTTCCTCCACGAATGGTTGGATCACTGGCGCCTCCAGCCCACGCCTCATCCAGGTTGGAGCGAGGCTCACCTTCTAGCCACGGACCAACGCGGGACGCGGCATGCTCCTCTTACTTTGTGAAGAGCATGCCGCGCTCTGACTGAAAGCGACTCGGACCCTAACCCTCAGCTCATAATCCGATGAAACGAATCCTGCCCTTTGTCCTGCTCGGCCTTGCCCTGATCCCGCACTCGCCCATCTCAGCCCAGAACACGCCTTCTCCCAGTCCTGAACGTGCCGCCGCAGGCGACCAGCCGGACGACCCAGGCCCGCTTGCCACGAATCTTTCCCCCGCCATGAAGCGCGCCGCGATTCTCCAGGCGATGAAGCTCGTGGCCGACTGGCAGCTCCAGTACGCCGAAGGCCGCTACAACATCGACTGGACCTACGCTGCGCTCTACGACGGCATGCTGGCCGCTTCCACGACCCTCCACGACCCTCGCTATCGCGATCGTGTTCTCCAGGTCGCGAACGACAACCACTGGCAACTCGGCCCGCGCCTCGAACACGCTGACGATCAGCACATCGGCCTCACTTACCTCAGCTTCTATGCAGAAGATCGCAACCCCGATCACCTCGCGCCCACAAAGCACAACTTCGACCAGCTCCTCGCCCGTCCCGATGATCCGGAAAAGAATCTCTGGTGGTGGTGCGACGCCCTCTATATGGCGCCGCCCGTGCTCGCGCAACTCTCTGTTGCCACCGGCGATCGCCGCTATCTCGATTTCATGGACCGTGAATGGTCGCTGACCACGAAGGCCCTTTACGACCCACAGGAGCACCTCTACTATCGCGACGATCGCTTTCTCACCATGCACGAGGCGAACGGGCAGAAGGTCTTTTGGTCGCGCGGTAACGGCTGGGTGCTCGCCGGTCTTGCTCTGGTGCTGGAGCGTATGCCCGAGGACTACCCGCAGCGCGCCAAATATGTCGCACTCTATCGCGATATGGCCGCGCGGATTGCCGCTCTGCAGCCTGCTGATGGCCTGTGGCGCGCCAGCCTCCTCGATTCCGGCGCCTGGCACTCACCGGAAATCTCCGGCTCGGGGTTCTACACCTTCGCAATGGCGTGGGGCATCCACCACCATCTCCTTGACAGGAAGACCTACATGCCGGTGGTAGTGAAAGCATGGCGCGGCATGCTCACCCACATTTACGCGAACGGCCGCCTCGGCTCTATCCAGCCCATCGGCGCCGCACCCGACCAGTTCAAGCCTTCGTCGAGCTATGTCTACGGCGTGGGGGCCTTCCTCATGGCCGGTTCAGAGCTCGCGCAGATGACGAAGTAAGGCTCGCACTCGTCAACAGTATTCCCGGCACGGCGTATCGGCAGGCGGGACGCCGCCGCCATTTGCTGTGCCTGCCGTGCTCCGCAGGAGCCGCATCTCCGCATGCGAGACGAGCTGTGCCGATTTGTGGCACTTCTGTTGACAACCCAATAACCAGGCGAGAAAAATCCATCCAGCCTTTTCGCCGGATTTGGGCATTCAGCAGTCCGGTTCAGCCCCCGTCGGCGACAGGAGTTCGATGAGCGAAGGATTTACGGGCCGCGTCAGCCCAGACAACGTGGAGACGACCGATCCCGAAGAGGGACTAAGGCGCCAGGTCCTTGCCTTCAATCCAGGCATGATGCTGGTTCGCCACCGAATGCAGCCCGGCTGGCGTGGTGCCCGCCACTCCCATCCCCACGAGCAAATGGTTTACGTCATCCGCGGGCACATCCACTTCATGTGCGGCAATGAGTCCTTTGACGCCTTCGCCGGGGACAGCTTCATCGTCCCCGGAGGCATGGAGCATGAGGCCAGCGCTCTTGCCGAGTCCGAAGTGCTCGACTTCTTCGTGCCGTACCGCGAGGACTATGCGCGCTAGCCGCTCCACAGCGATCCTGATCCCGGCGGTCGCCGCCATCGTCCTGTTGTTTTCCGCTGCAGCCGAAGCTGCGACGCTGCGCTCACCCTGGGATGGGCATCCCGTCACCGCGACCGATGCGCCTTACGCCTGTCCCCCCATCGTGCATCTCTCGCCTGATCTGACGACCGACGGGTTCTATTCCGACAGCAAATCCTCCGTCATTGATCCCGCGAAGTGGAAGGCCTACGCAGAAAGCTCCGGCCCCTATAAGAATCTCGGCCAGGTCGTCGTCGACGCCGCTGACGCGTGGCGTTCCACTGGAAGCCGCGCCGCCGCCGCTTGCGCGCTCGGCCACATGGAAGCGGCTGCTCACGACGGCGTCTTCACCGGGAAGATGTCCTCGCATCAGGCGTACTACGTTCAGGGCTGGGTCATTGGAGCGATCGCCATCGGCTGGCTCAAAGTGCGCGACAGCGGCCTCGAGACGCCGGCGCTTCACGACATGGTCGTTCCCTGGATCGTCAGCGTGACGCGGCAAACCGTCGACTTCTACGACTCCACGCACGCCACCAACAACCATCTCTACTGGGCCGGCGTTGAGGCTGCTGCCGCCGGAGTTGCCGCCGACGATCACAAGCTCTTCGACTGGGCAGTTGCCGCCTATCGCACCGGCATCGCAGCCATCCAGCCTGACGGTTCGATGCCGCTGGAGATGGCGCGCGGCCAGCGCGCTCTGCACTATCACCTGTACGCGCTTTCCCCGCTCGTCTACATCGCCGAGTTCGGCCAGGTCAATGACATCGGGCTCTACGCCGAGCGCGACAACGCGCTGGCACGACTGGAACATCTCTGCGTCGACGGTCTGAAGAACAACGCATTCTTCGAAAAGGCCACCGGCATCCCCCAGGACACACCCACACCCGGCGCGCCCGCGGCCGAGCAGATCAGCTGGGGTGTCATCTGGGAATCGCGCTTCCCCGATCCGAAGCTTGCGTCGATTCTCGCGCAGGCTGGCTCCCTCAGCTACATGTACCTGGGCGGCTTGCCGCCCGGCGCCAACCGCACCATGGCAGCACTCAGAGAAAGGCCATCGAAATGACAACGAAGGTTCCCAGTCGCACCTCCGTCAGCGCTCCCCGCGATCCCTACCGTCTGCAGTGTCTCGACCGCGCTCTCGCTGTCCTCGAATACATTGGGGAAAGCGATGTCCCGCTCAGCCTTGCCGACATCTGCCGCAGCATGAGTCTGCACAAGAGCACCGCGCATCGCGCGCTCATGGTGCTCGAACGCGGCATGCTGCTCGAACGCACGCCCGACGATCGCTTCCGCCTCGGCCTAAAGCTCTACACACTCGGCAACCGCGCTGTCGAGCAGATGGATCTCCGCGCTCAGATCCAGCCCTCGCTGCGCTCGCTGTCACAGCGGCTGGGCGAAACCGTGCACCTCGGCGTGCTGCAGCGCACCTCGGTCGTCTACCTGGACAAGGCCGGACCGGCGACCCGCGTCTGCAAAGGCTCAAAGACCGGCAGCTCCAATCCCGCATACTGCACCGCGATGGGCAAGGCCATGCTCGCCTGGCTTCCGCAGACCGAGGTCCAGGATCTGATCGATCAGATGACGTTTGTCCGCCTGACTCCGAAGACGATCGGTTCGCGCGAAGAGCTCATGCAGGCCCTCGAGCGTGTGCGCCGCCGCGGTTACAGCATCGACGACGAAGAGGTTGAGCTCGGCGCGCGCTGCATCGGTGCTCCGATCTTCGATCAGGATCACAACCCTGTCGCTGCGCTCAGCGTTTCGTGCGCATCGTCGCGCATTCAGCCGCATCAGGTTCCTGCCCTCGCCGAACATCTCCGCCGCACCTGCTCGGAGATCTCCGCGTCGCTGCGCCTGCATCGCGACCTGCGCGCACGCGTCATCGGCAGCCTCGCGCCCGACAGAAACTAAGCACCGAAACAAAAGCCTGCGGAAGGATGATGGAACTCATCCTTCCGCAAGCCGCGTGGGTAAACCGGCTAGTCTGCGATTGCGTTGGCAATAGGCATTGCCCACATCTGACCGACAAAGTGAACGCCCGAGCTGGTCTCGGTCCCGCAGTGCGTAACCACCGTGTTGTAGCCCGGATTGGACACCGTCACCAGTGCATTTCCAACGACCCTGCCGAAAGTGTTATCGCGACCGCTGTAGAGGAACGTACCGTCCATCATGATCGCGATAGACCCGCCATTGTCCGGGCCTCCGTTGATAAACAAATCGCACGTCGCTCCGAAGTCGTTTTGCTCTCCGGTCTCGATAACGATCGCCCAGATCATGTACGTTCCCGGCGGAAGATAATACAGGCCATCGACCGTCGAATCCCCGCTACCTCCGATTGAGTTCTGCTGGTTGTAATAGAGTGTGCTCGCCCCCCCCGGTCCCTGTGGACCCACCGGTCCCTGCGCTCCCGTCGGCCCTGTCGGCCCCAGCGGCCCTACAGGTCCCATCGGCCCGATTGGCCCCATCGGTCCAATCGGACCCACTGGCCCCTGCGGACCCACCGGTCCCTGGGGACCCTGGCTCTGCAGCACCAGGTTCAGCACCGGCGAATCGCCCACGGTAACGCCAAGAACGTTGGAGATGGTATCGAACGTGACGTTGGTTCCGATCGTCGTGCCGCTCAGAATGAACCCGTTATTGACCGTGCCGTTGTACCAGCTCTGCACAATCGGCGTCACGTCGATGGAGATAAACGCGCCCGATGCGAGTTGCGCCGACGTCACGCTGAAGTTGACCGTGGTCCCCGCAACACAGGAAGGCACGTGCGTTCCAGTGATGGTGGTGGCGGACCAGGCGGAAGATGCAGCGCAGAGGGAAACGGTGCCGGGCCCTCCCCCATTCTCCAGATAAAGAACCAGATTCGCTTTCTGGACCTGGGCTGGGGTGAGTGCTGGAAAGACTCCAAGGTTGAACTGCAGGTATCCATTCCAGCCGTGGTTGCCGGTGCCGGTCATGGCGTAATTCACCTGGATCCCCGAACCGCTCCGATTGCCCGCTCCGTTCCCCATCTGGACGTTGGCAATTTGTGAGGGTACGGCCTGTCCCCAGGCAGAGAGCCCCGCGCCCAAAATCAACATGGTCAGACTGCAGAAACGTCTCATTGTCTTGCCCCTTCCTCAAGCATTTGAAGTAGCCACAGGGGTGCGGATCTCCCGGCCGTTACGAGCCGGAAGCGTGCTATCCTGAGGTTCCTTTTCGGTAGCCGCGATCCCCAACGCGGCTTTACATTGCCGTCAGGGGGCGTCAAAAAGTCTTCAGGCGGCTGCTCAAAAGTTCTCAATTTTTAGCAAGAGAGCCATATGGCTCATCGTTTCAACCGGGTGTACGAGTTCGGCCCCTGGCAGGTGGACCCGCAGAAGCTGCAGCTGCAGCGGGATGGCCACGTCGTTCCTTTGCCGCCAAAAGCGGCTGAAATCCTTCTGGTCCTGCTGGCCCGCGGTGGTGAGACCGTCTCCAAAGACGAGCTGATGCGCTCGGTCTGGCCCGACTCGGTTGTCGAGGAATCGAACCTCACCCAGAACATCTTCCTGCTGCGTAAAGCCCTCGGCGAAACCGCACAGCACAGCAGCTACATCATCACCCTTCCGGGAAGGGGATATCGCCTGGCCGCCGAGGTGCGCGAAGTCGGCGATCCGCATAACCCGCCAGCCGCCGACGAGCCGCCGCCTCATCCGGAAGAGTCCGTCGTCCCGGCTCCGGCGCCGCCTCCGGTTCGCAAGTTGCAATGGCTGTGGATTCCCGCCGTCGCCCTCATTCTGATCGCGCTCGCTGCCGTCGTGGTGTGGCGCAGGCGCGAGCCTCGCCCTCAACCCGTCCCCGGCCGCGTCATGCTCGCCGTCCTCCCCTTCGAAAACCTCACCGGCGACTCCGCCCAGGAGTACTTCAGCGACGGCATGACCGAAGAGATGATCGCTCAGCTGGGCAACGTCGATCCCGGTCGTCTCGGCGTGATCGCCCGCACGTCAGTCATGCACTACAAGAACAGCAAGACGTCAATGGAACAGATCGGCAGGGAACTTGACGTACAGTACGCCCTGGAAGGCAGCGTCCGCCGCGACGCCGATAAAGTCCGCATCACCGCGCAGCTCATCCAGATCAGGGATCAGAGTCACCTCTGGTCGCGACGCTACGATCGCGAGCTCAGCAATACCCTCGCGCTGCAAAGCGAAATCGCCCAGGAAATCGCCGGCGAAATTCAGCGCTCGCTCGGCCAGGCGCCCTCTCCTCCGGCAACCGAATCGTCTTCCCGGCCCGCGCCCTCCTGGGAGGCCTACGACGCTTATCTGAAGGGCCGCTACTTCTGGAACAAGCGAACGTCCGACGCTTTTCAGCAGGCCATCGGCTACTTTCAGCAGGCCATCGCCGCCGACCCCGGCTATGCCCAGGCGTATGCCGGATTGGCCGATTGCTATGTGCTGATGCCGGCCTTCACCGGCCTGCCCCCCGCCGATTTCATGGAGAAGGCGCGCGCTGCGGCCCGGAAGGCCCTCCAGCTCGACGACGGACTTGCAGAGGCGCACACCTCGCTGGCTCTCATCACTGAAAACTACGACTGGAACTGGATCGCTGCGGGCAAAGAATACCGCCGCGCCATCGAGCTCAATCCCAACTACGCCACCGCCCACCAGTGGTATGCCGAGTACCTTGCCTGGCTCGGTCGCTTCGATGACGCCCTTCGCGAGAGCGAACGCGCCCGCCAGCTCGATCCTCTGTCGCTGATCATCTCCACCGACGATGCGATCATCCTTTACTACGCCCGCCAGTACGACCGCGCCGCTGCGCAGCTGAGAGGCGCTCTCGAAATGGATCCCAACTTTCCCCGCGTCCACCGCATCCGAGACGTCTACGTCGAGATGGGCGAATACACCACGGCGCTGGCGGACCTCGAAGCGTATAAGCCCCCCATCGACATGTCATGGTACTGGACGGAACGAGCCTACATTCAGGGCCGCGCCGGCCACGCGGCCGACGCACAGCACGCCATCGAGCAATTGCTGCGCCTCAATCAGCGCGAACCCGTCGAACCCTTCGGAATGGCCTGGGCGTATGCGGGACTGCGCGACGCCGACCATACCCTGGAATATCTGAACAAGGCGTACGCCCGCCGCTCGAACACGATGACAGCGCTCAAAGTCGAGCCCGGCTTTGACTTTCTCCGCAACGATCCACGCTTCCAGGACCTGATGCACCGCGTCGGCCTCGACTCCTCCGGCGCCGCCAACTAGTTTTCCCGCGCCGACGAAGCAGGGCAGGGAATCGATACGGCTACGTTATCGGCGCCGGATTGAACAGCACCAGATCGTTGTGCAGACCCCAGCGGTCCGCGCACGTTTGCTGATGCCCGCTCGCCACTTCGAGAATCATGCGGAAAATTCGCTCTCCGACCTCACCAATGCTGGCCTGGCCCGTCGCTATCGTTCCCGCATCCACATCGATCAGATCCGCCCATCGCTCCGCCAGCGGTGTTCTCGTCGCCACTTTGATCACCGGTGCCATCGCCAGTCCGTACGGCGTTCCGCGCCCCGTCGTGAACACATGCATGTTCATCGATGCCGCCAGCTGCAGCGTCCCGCAGACAAAATCGCTCGCCGGTGTCGCTGCGAACACCAATCCCTTCTTTGTCACGCGCTCACCCGGACCCGCCACAGCAACGAGCGCTGTCGTTCCGGCTTTTGCAATCGAACCCAGCGCCTTCTCCACGATGTTCGAGATGCCGCCCTTCTTGTTCCCAGGGCTTGGATTCGCGCTGCGATCCGTGTTGCCGCGCCGCAAATACTCGTCGTACCAGGCCATCTCGCGGATCAGGTCGTTGGCGACAGAAGCATTGACCGCGCGCGCCGTCAACAGATGGATCGCGTCCCGCACCTCCGTCACTTCGGAGAACATCACCGTCGCTCCGGCACGGACCAGCAGATCGGCCGCATAGCCAAGCGCGGGATTGGCCGTCACTCCCGAGAACGCATCGCTCCCCCCGCACTGCAGTCCAACCACCAGATCCGCTGCGGGTCGCTGCACGCGCCGCCTTTCATTCAGGCGCGCCAAACGTTCCTCCGCCATGCGCATGATCGCGACCACCATGTCTTCGAATCCGCGATGCTCCTCGTCCTGCAGCCGCACCACGTACGGCTTCTTCTCCAGCACCGGCAGCGTGCTTGACGGCATCAGTGTCACCGGCTGCAGCTTCTCGCATCCGAGGCTCACCACCATCGGTTCGCCGCCGAGATTCGGATTCAGGCTCAAATTGCGCAGCGTGCGGATGGGAATCTCCGCTCCTGGCGCATCGATCGCAATGCCGCATCCATAACCATGCGTCAACGCGATCACGTCATCGACGTTCGGATAGCGCGGCAGCAACTCCGCCTTGATCCGCCGCACAGCGTAGTCCACCGTCGCTGCCACGCACTGCACCGTCGTAGTAATGCCCAGGATGTTGCGCGTGCCAACCGAACCGTCCTCATTCACATAACCGTCGAAGAAAAATCCATCGAGTGGCGGCAGCGGCTCCGGTACCGCCGTCGCAACCGGAAGGGAAGTGAGGTTCGGTGGTGCTGGCATCCGCACCAGCTCATCCCGCACCCACAAGCCGGCGCGCAATGCCCGTTCTGCATGCCCGATCACCTCGCCGTACCGCACGATCACATCGCCCGCCGTCAGATCGGTCAGCGCAATCTTGTTCGCTTCGGGCACCGCCTCTGCGAGAACCAGTCCCGACTCGAAACGGCTGCCCGCAGGCAATCCACCCTCGTTCACCACAATGGCTACGTTGTCCTTCGGATGAGCGCGAACGAAAAGGGGCGGGATTTTCATAGCGAGCAGTCTCCTCGATTGTTCTCTCCATCGCGTTCCCGCGCAAATCCCGCGCCCTTGCTACCGCGATGCGGTACAAACCACCTGATCCCACCCTCCTGATCTTCGGCCTGGTTCTTCTATAGTTGGAGAGCAGCCCGCGGGACACCCCACTCTCGCGCGCACCGCTTCAGCAAAATGTCCACACCCGCCATGACTCCGCAGCAGATGGCCCAACGCATCGGCGAAGGTCTCCTTTCCTTCCCCGTCACCCATTTCAACAAGCAGTATGACTTCGACGAGCGTCCTTACCGCCAGCACATCGCCTGGCTGCTCGAGCATCGCCCGGCGGCCGTCTTCGCTGCGGGCGGCACCGGCGAGTTCTTCTCCCTCGCGTTCGACGAATTCTCTCGCGTTGTCTCCGCCGCCGTCTCCGAAGCCTCCGGCAAAGTTCCCGTCATCGCCGGATGCGGCTATGGCACCCGGACCGCCGTCCAGTTTGCCCGCGCTGCTGAACAAGCCGGAGCCGACGGGCTCCTGTTGCTGCCGCCTTACCTCGTCAACGCTGAATCCGCCGGCCTCGTCGCCCACGCCAAAGCGGTCTGCGATTCCACCCGTCTCGGCGTCATCTTCTACAACCGCGACAACGCCGTCCTCGACGAATCGGCGCTCGAAAAACTCTGTCAGATTTGCCCCAATCTCGTCGGCTTCAAAGACGGCGTCGGCGACCTCGAACTCATAACCCGCATCCACGCGCGCCTCGGCGACCGCCTCGTCTACGTCGGCGGCCTGCCTACTGCGGAAACCTTCGCGCTGCCGTACCTCGAAATCGGCGTCACCACATACTCCTCGGCCATCTTCAACCTGCTTCCCAATTTCGCCCAGGACTTCTACGCCGCAGTCCGCCGTCGCGATCACGTCAGCGTTCTGGCCGGCCTGCGTGACTTCGTCCTGCCCTGGATCGCCATCCGCCGCCGCCGCAAAGGCTACGCCGTGTCCATCGTCAAAGCCGGCATGAAAGCCATCGGCCGCGACGCCGGCCCCGTTCGCCCGCCGCTCACTGAACTCGACAGCAGCGAAGTGGAAGAGCTCCAAAAACTAATCGCAGAACGCACCTAAACGGATTAATTAACCCAGGCGCATGCCGTCGAACACCACGCACGTCCGCTACCTCATCGTGCTGATGCTTTTCATCGCCAGCACCTTCAGCTATGGCGACCGTGTCGTGCTCTCGATCGCGGCTGACGCGCTGAGCCACGACCTCCGCCTCGACCCGATTCACCTCGGGTATCTCTTCTCCGGATTCGGCTGGGCGTATGCTCTCGCGCAGCTTCCCGCCGGTGGCCTCCTCGACCGCTTCGGATCGAAGAGTGTCTATGGCATCAGCATCTTCTGCTGGTCGCTCTGCGCAGTCATTGCCGGCTTCACCGGCTACTTGCCGGCAGTGGCTGCGTTCTATACCCTGTTCGCGCTGCGCCTGCTCGACGGCCTCGCCCAGGCGCCGGTCTTTCCTGGCAATGGCCGCATCGTCGCCGCATGGTTCCCCACCGCCGAACGCGGCCGCGCGTCTGCGCTTTTCAATGCCGCGCAGTATTTCTCCCTGGTGTTCTTCGCCCCCATCATGGGCTGGATCGTCCATCTCTGGGGCTGGAAGCAGTGCTTCTGGTTCGCCGGCGCGGTCGGCCTGGTCCTCGGCGGCTTCTGGTATCGCGTTATCCACGGCGTGAAATCGCACCCGCGCATCAGCCAGCCCGAAATCGATCTCATCGAGCAGGGTGGTGGTCTCGCCTCGCTCGACGCCGCCGGCCGCCCACGCGCCAACACACTCACGTGGTCCGCTGTGCGCTGGCTCCTCAGCAAGCGAATGCTGGTCGGGATCTACCTCGGCCAATACTGCATCACCACGCTCACCTGGTTCTTTCTTACCTGGTTTCCTGTCTACCTCAGCCGCGCGCGCCACATCCCAATCGTCAAGGTGGGATTTCTCGCTGCGCTTCCCGCCCTCTGCGGTTTCTTCGGCGGCATTCTCGGCGGCGTCGTCTCCGATGAACTGCTTCGCGCCGGACGCAGCCTGAGCTTTGCGCGCAAGCTGCCGATCGTCGCCGGCATGCTGCTGGCCATGTCGATGGTCGCCTGCAATTACGTCAGCACTCGCACCGCGGTCATCGCCGTCATGTCGCTCGCCTTCTTTGGCAAGGGCTTCGGCGCGCTGGGCTGGACCGTCGTTTCCGATACTTCTCCCAAAACCCTGGTGGGGATCAACGGCGGCCTGTTCAATCTGATCGGCAATCTCGCCGGCGTTACCACGCCGATCGTGATCGGGTACATCGTCGGCCGCACCGGATCCTTCCGAGGCGCGCTCATCTTCGTCGCCGCAACCGCGCTCATGGCCATCGTGGCGTATCTACCCATCGTCGGCGAAATCAAGCGCATCGAAACTCCGCCCGGCCTCGTGACTGGAGCAGCTGCATGATCCCGCAGATCTCCGAACGCGACACGCCTCGCATCACCGTCATGCGCGTTATCCCCGTTGCCGGATATGACAGCATGCTGCTCAACCTCTCCGGCGCCCACGCTCCCTGGTTCACGCGCAACCTTGTTCTGCTCGAAGACAGTGCCGGACATATGGGAGCAGGCGAGGTCCCTGGCGGCGCAGCGATTCGCGATGTGCTGGAGCAATCGAAGCCGCTGGTCGTCGACAAGCCCATCGGCGCATTCAATGCGATCCTCGACTCCGTTCGCATCCGCTTCGCCGATCGTGATGCCGCCGGCCGCGGCCTACAGACGTTCGACCAACGCACCACCATCCATGCTGTCACCGCGATCGAGTCAGCTCTCCTCGACCTGCTCGGGCAGTTTCTTGAGATTCCGGTTGCCGAGCTCCTCGGGGAAGGGAAGCCGCGTTCAACCGTAGACGTCCTCGGCTACCTCTTTTTCATTGGTGACCGCGCCAAAACGAACCTGACCTACCGCGACGAGAACACCGCCTCCTCCGCATGGTTTCGCCTCCGCAATGAAGAAGCGCTGACCATCCCTGCGCTGCTCCGCCTGGCCGAGACGGCGCAGGAACGTTACGGCTTCCGCGACTTCAAGTTGAAAGGCGGCGTCTTTTCCGGAGCCTTCGAGATGGAGGCAGCCGCAGCTCTCGCCCAGCGCTTTCCGCAAGCGCGCATCACGCTCGATCCCAACGGCGCCTGGTCTCTCGATGAAGCCATTGCGATCTGCAAGGATCGCCGCAACGTCCTCGCTTACGCCGAGGACCCCTGCGGTGCAGAACATGGCTACTCCGGCAGCGAAATCATGGCGGAGTTTCGCCACGCTACCGGCATGCCCACCGCCACCAACATGATTGCCACCGACTGGCGTCAGCTCGACCACGCAGTCCAGCTCCAGGCGATTGATATCTTGCTTGCCGATCCGCATTTCTGGACGATGCAGGGCTCCGTGCGTGCCTCAGTGTACTGCCGCGACCACGGTCTCACCTGCGGATCTCATTCCAACAATCATTTCGATATTTCGTTAGCGATGTTCACGCATGTCGCCGCTGCCGCAGCCGGAAATGTCACAGCCATTGATACACACTGGATCTGGCAGGACGGCCAGCATCTCACTCGCGAACCCTTCAACATTGTCGGAGGGTCGATTAACGTGCCCGTCCGACCCGGCCTCGGTATCGACCTCGACATGCATCAGATTGAGCAGGCCCACCAACTCAGCCAGCGCATCGGCTCATGTACCCGAGATGATGCGGCCGCAATGCAGTTCCTCATCCCCAACTGGCGCTTCGATCCGAAAAAGCCCAGTCTGGTGCGCTAGCCGTCGCGAGGCGGCGCGTCGAATGGGGAAAGACGTCGTCTGGGGAAAGACGTCGTCGCACTGCAGTTTCTCACGAGAGTATGGAGCACCGGGCGGGAATTGAACCCGCGAATACTGGTTTTGCAGACCAGCGCGTTAGCCACTTCGCCACCGGTGCCCACATCCGCCACGTTTGTCTGACGTGCCGGATCGAATGTCTGCCGGCGTCGGACGCCAGCCTTAAATCACGATTGCGGTTGCGATGTCGTTCGCAGGTACGGCTTCACTGTTTTGTAGCCGGGGAAGACCTTATCCGCTT
>Ga0335072_10008894_pt1 | contig 14525 bp, 14 predicted proteins | sample Lox_Sample_21_FD_206725 | JGI IMG/M metagenome (GOLD analysis project Ga0335072, IMG submission 206725) | Soil microbial communities from Loxahatchee National Wildlife Refuge, Florida, United States - Lox_Sample_2.1 | ecosystem: Environmental > Terrestrial > Soil > Wetlands | place: USA... | reverse complement strand
CCCTGCGGGCGCGGGGGGTCATATGCTGGAGGTACCTCCGGACTTGAGGTGCGGCAGGCGCCTCAACGGGGCCGCACAGAGCGGTCTTGGGGTTAAGTATACCACTGGCATATTTGACGAAAACAGGCCAAGAGAGGGTAGCCATGTGCCTTTGGGCACGTGAAAAGAGGATCCGATCACAGAGCTGGCGGCAGGGCGATAGAAGCGCCATCCGATCAAATGAGTTCCGGCGTCGCCACCTTGCTATCCCGGCATTTACAATGGCGTCTATGGATCAGGGGACGTTTCCGCGCCGCCTGTTTTCGTGCCAACTATGACTTTGAAACTCCTTCCTGTTCCCGCGGCATTCGTACTGGTTACGGCGCTGCTCGTTCCCCCCATTTCAGCCCAGACACGCGCCAGCGCCCCAGCCAGTCCTTATGGCGGGGCGACCGTGGAAGAGATCATTGCCCGTGTCAACGACCAGATCATCACCAACTCCGACTACGACCGGGCCATGAAGGAGCTGGACCAGGAGATGCGGCAGCGCGGGGCCACCATGCAGGAGATCTCGGACGCGCACAAGGACTTGATGCGCAACCTGATCGACCAGCAGTTGTGGCTCTCGAAGGGCAAGGAACTGGGCATCACGGGCGAGACTGAGCTGATTAACCGTCTCAATGAGATCCGGAAGCAGTACAACCTCGCTAGCCTGGAAGACCTGGAGAAGGCTGCCCGCGAACAGGGTGTGAGCTACGAAGACTTTAAGGCCAATATCCGCAATGGAATCATCACGCAGGAGGTGATGCGCGATGAAGTGGGCCGGCATATCTCGATTACTCCGGGCGAGGTGGAGCGGTACTTCGAGGCGCACAAGCAGGACTACGCTCAACCGGAGAGCGTGCGGCTTTCAGAGATTCTGGTTTCGACCAGCGGGAAGGGCGGAGAAGAAGATGCGCAGACAGTGGCTGCCGCCCTGGCCAAGGCCAACGACATTGAAGCGAAGCTGCATGCGGGAGGTGACTTCAGCCAGTTGGCAAAGTCGTTCAGCGACGGGACGACGGCCTCGGAAGGCGGCGACCTGGGATCGTACAAGCGCGGCCAGCTAGCCAAAGTGTTCGAAGACCAGGTCTTCACAATGAAGGCGGGGCAATATACCGAGCCGATCCGGACGAAGCAGGGATACGTCATCTTCAAGGTGGCCCAGCACAGCCCCGGAGGGATTCCGCAGTACAAGGACGTGGAGCAGGACGTGGAGCAGGCCTACTTCACCAGCAAGATGGAGCCGGCGATTCGCGACTATCTGACCAAAATGCGCGAGGATGCCTACGTCGACTGTTGCAAAATGGGCTTGGTCGACACGGGGGCGAGCCCGAACAAGCGGATTTACCCGATTGCGTATTCGGCGTACCAGCCGCCATCGCCGAAGAAGAAGCGCAAGGTTGAGCGAACTCGATTCCGCGAAACGACACATAGCTTCCGCCAAAAGTCGCGCCCTGCAGCTTTAACGATGGACGAGACAGCTGCGAATGCGCCGCCGGAGGCGAGCAAGAAAAAAAAGCACGACAAGGCTGAGCAGGCTTCAATGAAGCCGGGAAAGAAGGAAAAGATACGGTTCGGCAAGGCTCCGCAGGAGACTCTGCCAGACAAGCCAACGGCGCAGACTGAGGACGCGGGTGCGCTACCGCGGACGGCAATGGCAGATTCTGAGCCCCAGAATCCGCTGGAGGAGAATGAAGCGCCCAAGCACAAGACCCGATTCAGCGATCGGGCACGACAACCGAAGGGGCCAAAGAAATCGAAGGTTGTTGAGCAGGAACGCGACGCAATGGCGCCAACCCCAGCAAGTGCCGCCGAAGTTGCGGACCGCCAGACTCAGTCTGCACCTCTGGGTCTGGCTGGAGACACTGCTTCAAAAAAGAAGAAGAAACACACAGCAACCGGCGAAAAGACGCGCATGAGTGATAGGAAGAAGACTGAGGAGACCGGTCCGCCGCCGCAACCGACGCCGGTGCCTCCGGTACCGGGCGCTCCCGCACCTGCGCAGCAGACCACCACGCCCGCCAACCCGCAGCAATGAGCGGCAAGAGGAGAGAGTATCGGGCCCGGGATTAAATCCCGGGCCCGACGTGTCTTTGGGCAGATGAGCCCTGGTGCGTTAAGCTGTCCCGCAGGATGAAGGACATTTACATCGCCGACCTTGCGGGCTTCGAAGAGGGCCGCCACTTTGATGGATACTTTCTGCTGTTGATGAAGCAAGCGCGGAGCACGAAGACCAACAAACCCTACCTCAACCTGGTTCTTGCGGACAAGACCGGCCAGTTGGAGGGCCGCGTCTGGGATCCCGGAGATGCCCGGATCACCAAAGACGTGGAGCGCGGCGATGTGGTCAAGGTGCGGGGTAGTATCTCGCGTTTTGACGATCGCCTGCAGATGAAGGTCGAGCAGATGCGCAGGGCAGCAGCCGGTGAATTCGACAAGGTCGACATGCTGCCGGCTACGGCCTACGACGTGGAGGAATTGTGGCGTGAACTGCAGGGATTTGTGGAGAGTTTTACAGAACCGAATCTGAAGCAGCTGTTGACGACGCTGCTAGGCGATCCGGCTATTGGTCAGGCTTACCGCGAAGCTCCGGCGGCGCGGCAATTGCACCATGCGTGGCTGGGGGGGCTGCTGGAGCACGTGGTAAGCCTGCTGCGTCTGGCAGAGCGTGTGGCGCCCAATTACCCGATACTGCACCGTGACCTGCTGCTGGCCGGTGTGATTTTGCATGACATCGGCAAAGTGCGCGAGTTGGCGTGGGATGTCGGATTTGAGTACACCATCGAGGGTACGCTGCTAGGGCATATTCAGATGGGGATCGAGATGGTGGAGAAGACGATGGATGCGTTGCCAGACTTTCCGCCGCGGTTGCGCACACTGGTGGTGCACATGATTCTGTCCCATCACGGAAAACTCGAGTTCGGTTCGCCAAAACTGCCGATGATTCCCGAAGCGCTGGTACTGAACTTTGTGGATGATCTGGACGCAAAGATGCAGGCCATTGCCGGAGAGTTTGACAAGTGCAAACGCGAAGGCAGAGCGGCGGACGAGCTGACGGGCAAGGTGTGGGCGCTCGATCAGCGGCAGCTCTTGAATACGCGGGCCTGGCTGGAAGGCGGGAAGTGAGCTGCGATCCCCGGACCGGTTCAGTGGTTGCATTTCTCGCACGAGGCTGAGTATGTACTCGAGACGTTGGTTCACCTCAATCGGGTGGTTTCTTCTCCTCGTCATTAACGGGGTTCTGGTCTTCGTGGGGGTGCCAACAGTCTGGACGGCTTGGGAGGTCCTCCATTCCAGCAGATCGCGTTTTCTCTGGGCCCAGAGGTTCGCACTTCCCGACCTGGCGCAACGCGTGATGTTCCGCGAAGCCGATCGCCAGCTAGCGCCCAATAACGAACGCACTGTGTTCATCGGCGATTCCATTACCACTCGATGGAATCTCGCCGAGAGCTTTCCTGCTCGGCCCTATGTAAACCGAGGTATTCCTGGGCAGACATCGACACAGATCCTGCTTAGATTTCGCCAGGATGTGATCGATTTGCATCCCGCAGCCGTGGTGATTCTGGCAGGTGTGAACGATCTTAACCTGGGCTTGGACAGCGCAAGTGTGGAGACGATTGAGGAGAACTACGAAGACATGGCAGATTTGGCTATAGCCAATGAGATCCGCCCGGTGTTTGCAACCATCCTGCCGGTGAATACTGAAGTTGTTAAGCCTCATCCGTTAGTTCGGACCCACCCAAACGCGGCAATTCGAACAATCGATGCCTGGTTGAGAGCATATTGTGCACGGCGCAGAATTGAGCTGATCGATTTTGCAGATGCGATGCAGATGCCGAATGGACAATTACGGCCCGAATACTCAGACGACGGGTTGCACCCGAATGCGGCGGGCTATCGCGCGATGAGCAGCATCGCGATGCCGAGACTTCGCTGATTTCAGTTGTGCTATCTGGGCCGCTGTGCCGGGACCATTGGTTGCTTCGGCAATGAGGACGGGAACTCATCCTAAAAGACAGGTGAGGTTATGAAGACACTCGCAGACCCGCGATATACAAACGAGATTGTGTCGCGAATCGGTCTGGTGTGGCCGGACTCGCCGCGCAAGTGGGGTAAGATGACCGCGCCGCAGATGATCTGCCATCTGAACGACAGCTTTCTCTGCGTGATGGGTGAGAAAGAGGTGTCCGCAGCGACAGATTTTCGAGCGCCGCGCCTGGTGAAGTGGATTGCGCTGAACATGCCGACGCATTGGCCCCAGGGCACGCCGACGCGCCCCGAGATCGATCAGCAGGTAAACGGGACACCGCCAGCGGATTTTGCGGCGGATGTGGAGACGCTCTTGGGGCTTGTCGAACGCTTCACGCGGCGGCCGCGGGATTTTCAGTTTCAGCCCCACCCTATGTTTCGCGAGATGACAGAGCGCGAGTGGATGCGCTGGGGTTACCTGCACACCGACCACCACCTTAGACAATTTGGAGTGTGAACGGGTAAGGCGGGCGCGAAGTCAGGCAAGGAACCAGTTCCACTGCTCTTCAGTGAGCGGAACCACGGAGAGACGGCCGATCAACAGGAGCGGTGACTTGGCGAAGAGCTTTTCGGCCTTGATGGCGGCCAGTGTCTTCGGATTCTTGAGGCGTTTGCCCACTTTGACGCGAACGATAGGCACCTTGGGATCGCTGGGGTCGACGCTTGTGACCGAGCCCGTGCCGACAGCGGTGCGTTCGTCGCCGGTGTGGTAGAAGATCCACTTGGTGCCAGCCTTCATCTCGCGCAGGTGCTTTACGGCCGCGGGGGCAGTAACGCCGTCCCATACGGTCTCTTGGTCGCGAAGGAAGTCGTCGAAGGAGTAGGCGTCGGGCTCGGATTTGAAGAGGAAGTAGGGCATGGGGCAGTGGTCAGTAATCAGAGGTCAGTGTTCAGAACATCCGAGCGACTGATGAGTTCAATCAACTTTCGCAGAATACACGAATCTGGCGGTTAGTTCTTACGAATTGATGTCGGTTGGGGCCCGCCGAGCGCCGGTCCTGATCCTTGACACCTGATCCCTGAACCCTGTTTCAGTTCTATTACAATCAAGAAGATATGATCCGTTTCTCAACTGCCGGGGAGTCGCACGGTGAGGCGCTCATTGCGCTGGTTTCGGGACTTCCCGCTGGCGTGCCTGTTGACTTGGATTTCGTGAATCGCGAGTTGTGGCGCCGCCAGCAGGGCTACGGGCGCGGCGGCCGCATGAAGATTGAGACCGACAAGGTCCATGTTCTCAGTGGAGTACGGCACGGGAAGACTATCGGTTCGCCGGTGGCGATCGAGATCGTCAATCGGGATTGGAAGAACTGGGAAGAGAAGCTGCCGGTCGAGACGGGCGACCCTGCGAAACACCAGGCAGTGGCCTCTCCGCGTCCGGGGCATGCTGACCTGGCAGGCGCGCTGAAGTACAACTTTCCTGATGCGCGCTACGTGCTGGAGCGGGCTTCGGCGCGCGAGTCGACCTCGCGTGTGGCAGCTGGGGCATTTGCGAAGCTGCTGCTTCGGACGCTGAGGATTGAGGTGGCGAGCCACGTGATCCGGGTGGGCCGGGCTGAACTGGAGCGGACGGCGACGTGGGAGGAGATTCTGGCCGTTGGCGCCAAAGACGACGTGCTGCTGAGCTGCGTGGATCCTGAGACAGAAGCGCGGATGAAGGAAGAGGTTGAGGTGGCCGCGCGCACAGGCGATACGGTAGGTGGCGTCTTCGAAGTCGTGGTGCACAATGTGCCCGCGGGCCTGGGCACCTATGCCAATTGGGACGAGCGGCTGGATGGGTTGCTGGCCTGGTCGGTGATGAGCCTGCAGGCGGTGAAGGCGGTTGAGATTGGCCGCGGCGTGGTGGCCGCGGAGTCGTTCGGCTCGGCAGTGCATGACGCGATTCACTACGCAGCGGGAGATACGGGCAAGCCGACGCGGTTTACGCGCGAGCGAAATAATGCCGGCGGCATCGAGGGCGGCATCTCCAACGGTGAAGACATCGTAGTGCGCGGCTATCTGAAGCCGATTTCAACACTACGCAAGCCGCTTGAGTCGGTGCGCTTTGACACCCGTGAGGCCACGAGCGCAAGCTACGAGCGCAGCGACATCTGCGTGGTTCCGGCAGCGGGCGTAGCTGCAGAGGCCATGGTGGCGCTGACCATCGCAGACCTGGCACAGCGGAAGTTTGGCGGCGACTCGGCCGAGGAGATGAAACGGAACTTCGACGGGTACATCGAACAGATACGGAGATTTTGAAGACAGGGCAATGATTCTGAAGATTGTGAAATACCCAGAGCCGGTGTTGCAGCAGCCCGGTGAGCCGGTGACTGAGTTTGACGCGGACCTGCGCAAGTTTGTCGACGACATGCTTGAGACGATGTACGCCTCGCAGGGCATCGGCCTCGCGGCGCAGCAGGTGGGCGTAGCGAAGCGCATTACCGTGATCGACCTGAGCCAGGGCAAAGACCCGGAACAGAAACTGGTGCTGATCAACCCTGAGATCATTGAGCGCGAGGGGAAGCAATATGAAGAGGAAGGCTGCCTGAGCTTCCCTGAGATTCGCGAGAAGATTCCGCGGGCGGCGAAGGTACGGATTCGCGCGCAGGATGAGAAAGGCAAATGGTTTGAAATGGACGGCGAGGAGCTGCTGTCGCGCGCCTTTCAGCATGAGATCGATCACCTCGATGGGATGCTTTTCATCTTCAGAATGAGCGCACTGAAGCGAGACCTGACGCTGCGCAAGATTCGCAAGATGCAACGCGAAGGCACATGGTAAGGCTGTGAAGCTGGTCTTTTGCGGCACTCCGCGATTTGCAGTGCCAACGCTGGAAGCGTTGCGCACGGCCGGGCACGAGATTGCGCTGGTGGTGTCGCAGCCGGATAAGTTTGTGGGTCGCGCACAGGAACTGACCGCTCCGCCGGTGAAGCAGACCGCACTGGCCGCAGGGCTTGCGGTGACCCAGCCCGACAAGATCCGCAACAACGAGGAGTTTCGCCTGCGCCTGGAGGCCATCGGGCCAGACGCGATTGTGGTGGTGGCCTATGGGCGGATCATTCCGCCGTGGATGCTGGCGCTGCCGCGGCTGGGCTGCATCAATCTGCATGCCTCTTTGCTGCCGAAGTATCGCGGGGCGGCGCCGATTCAATGGGCCGTTGCGATGGGCGAGACGGTGACAGGGAATACGACGATGCTGCTGGAAGAGGGACTGGATACTGGGCCGATCCTGCTACAACAGGAGATCGAGATCAGGCCGGAACAGACCGCAGCGGATCTTTTTGACCTGCAGGCCGAGCGAGGCGCACCGCTGGTCGTGGAGACATTGGCGGGGCTTGCCGATGGAAGGATCCAGCCTAAACGCCAGGACGACGCATTGGCCACGCTGGCGCCGATGTTGACGCGCGAGGATGGGCGGATGGATTTTGCTGCGTGCACGGCAGTCGAACTTTGCAACCGCTGGCGGGGATTTCAGCCGTGGCCGGGAGCCTTCACCATGCTGGACGGAAAGAAACTGATCGTGCACGGCATAGCCGCGGTAGAAGACTCGAGCATCGTCGCGCCTGCAGAAGCGAAACCGGGCGAGGTATTGCACGCCGGCACGCGGCTTGCAGTTGCGTGTGCGCAAAGCACCTGGCTCGAACTGATCGAGGTGCAGATGGAAGGCAAACGGCGGATGTCTGTCGCCGAGTTCCTACGTGGAGCGCAGATCAGAGCGGGCACGCGGCTGGGTTGAGACCGATGGCAGAGGTTTCTCCAGCACGAGCTGCCGCATTTCACGTCCTGATGACTGTGGAGCGGGGTACCGCACACGCAGATGAGTTATTGCGTGGCAAAAGGGTGAGGGCGCTGGCGGGGGCGGATCGGAATCTTGCGACGGCGCTTGTCCTCGGTGTACTGCGGTGGCAACTCCGGCTGGATCACGAGATAAAGGCACTTCTTGCCCGTCCCAATGCGAAGCTCGACGACGAGATTCACATTGCGCTGCGGCTTGGCGCGTATCAGCTGCGGCATATGGATCGGATACCGGCGCGAGCCGCAATTGGCGACAGCGTGGAACTCGCCAAGCAGGCGGGGCATCACTACGCAGCGCGCATGGTAAACGCGGTGCTGCGCAAGCTGGCAGATGCGACGCACGAAGTATTGCCAGAGGCGACGCCGGCAGAGCTGGCGCGGGCCGCGGCGCACCCCGTGTGGATGGTGGAACGCTGGGCGGAATTCTATGGCATGGATGCGGCGCGCAAGATCTGTACACATGGTCAGAGCCAGCCTGCGCAGAGTCTTCGCATTGTAAGCGCAGAGGCCGAGGCACAGCTTGCCGGTGCGGGCGTTGTGCTCGAGGCGGGTGCGTTGCTGACGGCGGCGCGCAGGGTGATTGCTGGCGACGTGACGGCGACTGCGGCATTTCATGATGGTCGAGTTCGGTTGCAGGATGAAGGATCGCAGCTTGTAGCCGAGGTGGGCGGTCACGGCAGTGTGATCCTCGATGCCTGCGCGGCGCCGGGCGGGAAGACGCTTATCCTCGCGGAACTCAACCCAATGGCGCGCATCGCGGCATGCGAGGCCAACGCGCAGCGGATGGAGCGACTGAAAGAGCGTTTGGTGAATCTGGGCGGGCGTTTGGATTTCCGGCTGGGAGATGCGGCAGAGTTGCGCGAAGAAAAGGCATATGATCTAGTACTGGCTGATGTGCCGTGCAGCGGAACGGGTACGCTGGGCCGTAATCCCGAGATTCGTCATCGCCTGCATCTGGAAGATCTGGCGCGACAGTCGGATCGGCAGCGAGCAATTCTGCGCGCCGCGTTGCGAGCGGCGCGGCCGGGCGGGCGCGTGGTGTATTCGACTTGCTCTCTTGAACCCGAAGAGAACGAACAAGTGGTCCGGGCGGTACTTGCGGAAAACGCACAGTTACGGGTCGTTCCTATCACAGAGCGCGTGGCGGCGATGCGCGCAGAAGGCGTGGTGACCGACGCAGGTGCGGAAAGACTTGCCGCGTGTGCAACGGATGAGGGATTCCTGCAGTTGCTGCCGGGCCGGTTAGGAACAGATGGGTTCTTTGTTGCGCTGATCGAGAAGCGGGCCGGATAGCGGTTAGTTGTTTGGCAGCCGCAGAGACTGATAATCCTTGCGGAGCTCCGCGCAGAGAGCTTCGATGACAAGCTCATGATCGGCACGCTGAGGCAGACCGGAGACGGTTACGCTGCCGATGATGCCTGCGCCGCCTACGGTGATGGGAAACGATCCTCCGTGCGTGGCATAGTCGGTGATGGGCAAACCCTGGCTCTCGGTGAGCGTTTCGTTTTTGAGTTTCTCTTTGATGCCAACAGCGTAGGAGCTGCGGTGAAAGCGCGCGACCACGTTGCTCTTGCGGCGCACCCATTCGACGTTGTCAGGAATGGTGCCGTCCATTGCGGCGTAGAAGAGGGGCTGGCCGAATCGGCGAATATCGATGACAACTGTAAGGCCGCGCTTTGCGGCGAGGCTGTGCAGACGCGTGCCGAGTTCCCAGGCGACGGCTGCGTCAAAGTGCGCAAAGACGAGTTCGCGTTCCTGCCGCGTGATCTGTTCAAGGTCTTCGGCCAGAGCCATATGTTCTGATCCTTTCGACAACCCAAGACAGGATACTGCGCGGCACTTGATTGCGGGATCAAGATTGCGCGTCAGCTCTCGGCGCTCTCTTCGATGGCAAGGTTTGACTGCGGGACGATGCCGAGGCGTTCGTAGATGGGCCGCATTTCTTTGCGGATGCCAGGGAGGCGCGACCAGAACCAGGCTGCACCGAGGATGCAGGCGACGCCGCTGACGATGACCGTGCGCGGTGCGCCGATGGCATGGGCCAGTGCGCCGGCCAGCAGACTACCGAACGGGGCCATGCCGACGAAGGCCATGGTGTAGTAACTCATGACGCGGCCACGCATATTTTCATCGACGAGCGTCTGGATGATGGTGTTGCTGGCCGTGAGACCCTGCATCATACCGAAGCCGGTGAGCAGCATGAGCGCGAGCGACAAGGCAAGCGAGGTAGAGAGTCCAAAGCAAATAAGGCCTGTGCCGAAAGCAAGCGCGGCGAAGGGAATGATGCGCGTGAGTCCTCGCACGGAGCGCCGCAAAACGAGGGCAAGGGCGGAGACGAGCGAACCGACGCCGACAGCGCCCATCAGGAAGCCAAGCGTGTGGGGTCCTCCGCCGAGCACCTGCGCGGCGAAGATGGGCATCAGCACCATGAAGGGCCAGCCCATGAGGCTGAGCAGGGCGAAGAGCAGAAGGATGGTGCGGATGGGAGCCGATGCGGAGACGTATGACCAGCCTGCGCGCAACTGAGCGAGCATCGACGCTTGAAACTGCGGCTCGCTGTCGCGCTGAAGGTGCATCATGAGCAGCGAGGCGATGACGGCAATGTAGCTGACACCGTCGACGAGGAAGCACCAGCCCTCATTGGTGGCAGCAATCAGCAGTCCTGCGAGCGATGGACCGATGAGGCGGGCCATGTTGACCATGGATGAGTTGATGGCGATGGCGTTGGAGAGGTCGTCGCGAGTCTCGACCATCTTGACCATGAAGGACTGGCGGCCAGGCATGTCGAAGGCATTGATGAATCCCTGGAATGCGCTAAGCGCGAGGATCTCACTGATGGTGATGCGATGGGAAAGAGTGAGTCCTGCAAGTGCGAACGACTGGAGCATGGCGAGGGTCTGCGTCCAGACGAGGACCTTGCGTCGATCGATGCGGTCGACCACGACGCCGGCAAAAGGAGCGAGCAGAAAGGTCGGAATCTGACCGGCGAAGCCTACGGTGCCGAGCAGCAAGGAAGACTTGGTGAGCCGGTAGACAAGCCAAGAAGTAGCGATGCGCGTCATCCACGTACCGATGAGCGAGATGCTCTGGCCGCCAAAGAAGAGACGGAAGTTGCGATGACGCAGGGCACGCCATGCATGCGAAAAGTCGCGGTCGCGTGCATTCACCGGATTCGCACCGGACTTCCGGCTGGAGTTGGAGGCCATCTAGGGCTTAGATGCGGCGACCTTGCGTGACGACGCTGTTACTTAGCGACGGTGAGTTTCACTTCGGTACTCTGGTCTACGCGAGAACCGGCCTCCGGCTGCTGGCCCACGACAGAACCGGGTGCGACGGGAGCGGCTTGTAGCGCCGTGCCTGCAGAAACAGGGGGGATTGGCACATCGATGAAATTGGGAGTTGTGGTCTTGATGCCGACGGCGGCCAATTGAGCTTGTGCCGCAACGACCGGGACGCCGATGAAGTCGGGCATGACGTAGCCGTCAGCAGTTGCGTCTGCAGGGGCAGCGAGGAGCAGGTTGACGCTGGGGCGCTCGATGCCTTGTGCGTGAGGCGGAGGATCCTGCGCAATCACTGAATCCTGCGCTGCGCCGGCATCGGGCAGGTGCGCTACAGTGCCGACATCGAGTCCCGCACGGCGCAGTTCAAGAGCGGCGAGACGTTGATCGCTCCCAACGGTATCCGGTACATCGACCTTCTGCGGACCGAGGCTCTCAGCCACGCGCACGCGCCACTCGCGGCGCACCACGGTACCGGGCGCGGGCGACTGCGAAAGAATGTGCCCGGCGGCGACGTCGGCCGAGTAGTATCGGTTGTCAACGTTGAGATTGAGGCCGAGACCCGCGGCTTGGCTGCGCGCCTCGGCAACTGTCATGCCTTTGAGCAACGGCACTTGCACCTCTGCGCCGTGAATGGCAAAGTGCATGGTGGTGATGGCCGAGAGCAACGCGACCACCATAAGCACCACGACAAGCGACGTGACACGAAAGAGTTTGAGCAGGAAGTGGCCGCTCATGGTTCGGGCTCTCCGTCTGGATAGACGATCTCGTACTCAATTTTGGCCGCTTTTTCCAGCATGAGGGAAACTGAACAGTATTTGTTTTTGGAGAGGGACACTGCGTCTTCGACTGCCTTTCGGTTCAGCTTGCCTCGCACGGCGTAGGTGAGCTTGATGTGGGTGAAGACACGGGGCGGGCTCGGCGCCTGCTCGGCAAGGGCGCTAACGCGGAGGCCGGTAACCTCCTGGCGTTTCTTTTTGAGTATGCTGACGACATCGACCGATGTGCAACTGCAGAGGGCCATGAGGACTGTTTCCATAGGGCCTGGGCCGTGCGTGTGCGTCGTGTCGGCATCGATGGTTATGGTGTTGCCGCTCACGGTTGTTCCAGTGAAGACTTCGTCCTGTTTCCAGTCGGCATGGGCGATCATGAAAGCACTCCCGGTGTTTCAGCGCGTGTTGTCGGTAACGGGTTCGGGGTGGATGGTGACGCGATAGACCTCGGGGCACTCGAGCTTGAAACGATCTTCGAGGGCGGTGATGACTTCGTGAACGCGCGCCATGGTCAGGTCATCGGGCAGCGTACAGTGACAGGTAAGGAAGACGTGCTCGGCAGAGCGGCCGACGGTGATTTCGTGGACGTCGATGATCTCAGGAGAACGCGAAGCTGCATCGCGCAGAGCGATCTCGAGCCTTCGGTCTTCGACGAGGTTTTCACCGGGCTGCTCGATCGTGGCCGGTTCGCTTTCGATGTGGGTTAAGACGGAGTCAATCTCAGGCGACTCGCGCAGGATCTCGGCTTCAAGAGCTGTGACAAAGTCGTGCGCCTGCAGCAGCGGCAGTGTCTCGTCAAGTTCGACGTGCTGCTCAACGCGCAGCTTGCCGTGGAGCGACTGGATGCTGAGCTCGTGGACGCTCACGTTGTTGCGCGCTGCGACGGCGCGGACGCGGTCAAAGATGCTTTCGGCGCGCGCCTGCCGTGGAACCGTGTGAATTACGACGTCGGCCCTGGGCAGAGCGCGGTGTACGGCGTCAGTGGCCGCGCGGACCAGTTCGCCCGTGTGCTCGAAGGTGTAGCGCCGCGGCAGTGCGAGCGTAAGGTCGGCAAAGTAGGCAGCGCCGGAGCGGCGCACCCGCGCTTGCTCAACACTAAGTACGCCCTCCACCTGTTCCACTTCACGGACGATCTGTTGGCGCGTCTCGGCAGGAACCTCATCCATAAGGACAGCGATGGTTTCGCGGGAGAGCTGTGCTGTGATACGCAGGATGAGCATGGAAACGATGATGGCAGCGATGGGATCGGCATAGCGCAGCCAGTCGATGTGCATTTGGGTGCCGATCCAGCTGGCGCCGAGACCGGCGAGGACAGCGAGGGTGGACCAGATGTCAGAGGCGAAATGAAACGCGTCAGTGGCGAGCGCAGGCGAACCGGTCTGCTGGGCCACGCGGCTAAGCTGACGTGAGCGCCAGTAGTCAACGGCGATGGAAGCAAGTAGGACCAGTACGGGCCAGAGCGAGTGATGGAGCTGAACCGAGTGGCGCACGATGCGCTGCATCGCTTCCCAGATAATCCAGGCACACGAGACGATCATCAGGCCGGCTTCAAAGAACGACGAGAGATTCTCGAACTTGTGATGGCCGTAGGTGTGGCCCTCATCGGCAGGCTTGTCAGAGACACGGACAGAGAAGAAAGTGAGCGCCGCACCCACAAGGTCGAGCCCGGAGTGCGCCGCGTCAGACAGGATGCCGAGAGAGCCCGAGAAGATGCCGGCTGCAAGCTTCAGCAGTGTCATCGCGGCAGCCGCCAGAACAGATTGAAGGGCGACGCGGCGCTTGGCAGCGGATTGCTCATCAGAGCGCATCAATGATGGGCTTGGAAGCGGCGGGCTGGAGGCTGCCTGGTTCATTGCATACTCAGGCTACAGCTGGGCGCGTAGCGGTGTACAACCCGGCGATACCGAAGGTGTAGGGCCGCCAGGAAGCTTCGGAATAGCCAACAGAAGTCATCAGCGAAAGCATCTCGGGAGGTGGCGGAAAACTGCCGACGGAAGAAGGAAGATAGTTGTAGGGGCCGTCTTTTCCGCAGACAAGCCGGCCGATTGCTGGAAGAACACGCCGGAAATACACTGCGTAGGCCTTGCCGATAAATCCACCCGGCTCGCTGAAGTCAAGGATGCCCAGTCGCCCACCGGGTCTGAGCACGCGATGAAACTCGATGAGGCCTGACTTGTAATTGGCGAGGTTACGGAATCCAAAAGCTGTCACGATGAGGTCAAGGGAGGCAGAGCGGAGCGGCAGATGCAGGGCGTCGCCTTCGAGCGCGACTGCACTGGACTGCGACGGCGAACGTTGCGCGAATTTGGCTGTGCCACGTGCCAGCATGCCGCGGGAGAAGTCTGCTGCGAGAATGGGACGCGCGCCGGGAAGACGATGTTGTAAAAGCGCCGAGGTCATGTCGCCGGTGCCACAGCAGATATCGAGCACAGAGGCATCAGGATTGGCAAGAATAGTGCGGAAGGAGCGCGCAGCGCGACGCCACCAGAGACGATCGACGTTGGCAGAGAGTATGTGATTGAGCAGGTCGTAGCGAGGCGCGATGGAATCGAACATCTGGCGTACGGCCTGAGCGGCGGCAGCTTCGTCGGCGATCCCCAAAGGCCTGGCTCCAGAGGCGCGCATCAGCGAGATTGCTCCTTCGCGCACGCGAGC
>Ga0335072_10008893_pt1 | contig 14526 bp, 14 predicted proteins | sample Lox_Sample_21_FD_206725 | JGI IMG/M metagenome (GOLD analysis project Ga0335072, IMG submission 206725) | Soil microbial communities from Loxahatchee National Wildlife Refuge, Florida, United States - Lox_Sample_2.1 | ecosystem: Environmental > Terrestrial > Soil > Wetlands | place: USA... | reverse complement strand
CCGGTTACCAGCACCACGGGCACCAACCGAGTAACGGGGTTCCTTTTTATTGTCCGGCAAACTTCGAAACCGTTACGACGGGGCATTTTCACGTCGAGCAAAGCGAGATCAACAGAATGCTCGTCGAAGCAGTTGATGGCTTCCTCACCATCCACTGCAAGGAGGACTTCGTAACCCTCTCGACGTAAGATGTGGGCCAATAGGTCTCGATTCGCCTCTTCGTCATCGGCGATCAGAATGGTACCGAACTTCGCCTGACTCGTCGTCACCAGCAACCCCTTTCCGAGAGAGCCTGATCACCCCTCCATCACCGCTCGCACGGCGGCAGCGAATTCTGCCCTTTGATATGGTTTGCGCAAGAGCGGGCCGTCAACAAGCGAGACGCGTTCCGAAAGCGCGTTGGCGGGAAAACCGGAACAATAAATCACTTTGACCGGTTGAATCAATTCGCGAATCTTCTCGGCAAGCGCTACTCCATTCATCCCGCCTGGCATAAGGATGTCGGTCAGGATGAGGTCGATATCCTTATGCCGTTCAACGATAGCCAGTGCGCTGGCGCTGTCCCGCGCGTGGTAGGTGGCATATCCCATGTCGTTGAGGTACGCGATTGCGATTTCTACCAGGCCTTCCTCGTCATCGACCACCAGGGCGGTACCGGATAGTCTCGAGGGCGCACCAACCGAAACGGCCGCGCGACCGGCTTCGGCTTTCCCTTCGAAGAGGGGAAGGTAGAGAGATACGGTTGTGCCAAAGTTGATCTCACTGTAGAGGCGTACCGTGCCGCCTGACTGCTTGGCGAAGCCATATACCATAGCCAACCCGAGGCCAGTTCCCTTATCGCGCGGCTTGGTGGTGAAAAACGGCTCAAAGGCGCGTTCCATCGTCTCCGGTGACATCCCATGTCCGGTATCCGAAATGGAAATGCACGCGTACCGACCGGGCTTCACATCGCCGGTGCGGACGGGCATATAGTCCTCTTCCAACATGGCGAGTTCGGTCGAGATCGTGATAGTGCCACCGTTTGGCATAGCATCGCGCGCATTGACAGCCAGATTCAAAAGCGCGCTTTCGAGTACAGTCTCGTCGGCAAAAACCGGAGGCAGGGAATCATCGAGTTGTGTCCTGATGCTGATATCCGGACCAAGAGTCGGCGCCCAATCGACGAGATTCCGGATGCTGGCATTCAGAGATGTAGCTGCGGCCTTCAACTCCACATTGCTTGAGAACGACATAAGGCGACGAATCAGGTCGGCGCCACGCAGGGCGGCTGTTTCTGCCGTCCGCACACGCTTCAACGCCTCCTCGTTTTCCTCGAGGAGCAGCCCCAGCAGATCCAGGTTGCCGAGAACGATGCCCAGCAGATTGTTGAAGTCATGAGCGATGCCGCCGGTGAGTTGGCCGATCGCCTCCATCTTCTGACCCTGGCGTAGCTGGCGCTCGAGGTGTTTTCGTTCTGTGATGTTTCGAGCTATCTTGGACGCTCCAACGATCCGGCCGCTGCCGTCGCGGAGGGGAGAAATGGTGAGCGAGACATGGATCAGGTGCCCATGTTTTGTCTTTCGCAGGGTTTCGATATGGTCGACCTTCTCCCCCCGTCTGATTCGGCCGAGGATATCGTTCTCTTCCTCCGCTCGGTCGTCCGGTATGAGCCGAGTGATGGATTGGCCAATCATTTCTGCAGAAGTGTAGCCGAACAAGGCTTCTGCTCCTCGGTTCCAGCTCGTGACGATGCCCTGATCGGTTTTGCTGATAATTGCGTCATCGGAAGACTCGACGATCGCTGCCAGACGAGCACGGGCCTCGTCGATCCGAGCACGTTCGGTGATATCGCGGTACGTGATGATGACGTGAGCGGAATCGCCAAAGACACCGCCTACCGAGGCCGTAGTGATCTCTCGCGCGCCAATCTCCCCATTTGATTTGCGGCGAAAGCGAACTTCGCAATCCTGCACAAAGTCGCCCCGTAAAGCCCGCATTGACGGCCAGTTCTCCGGCGAAACCAATTCCCCGTTTGGCCCCAAAACATCGAACTGCTCTATGACCTTTTCGAACCGCGGCGTTTCTTCAGGTATCGAAAGCAGCCGGATCGCCGCTTTGTTCAGCAGCACGGCTCTCCCGTACCGGTCAAGAACCATGATTCCCTCAGACATGTTGTCGAATACCGTCTGTAGCTGCAACTCACTCGTTGCCAGAAGTTGGGCTTGGAGTGAGAACTGCCGGTCGACGATCGCCGTGAGAAAAACAGCACTGAGGATCAGTATTGAGACTGCCGCCGTCCCAAGCACGGCAAAGCCTGATACGTCGATCGCGTGCCGTACGCTGCCATTCATGGAGGACATCGATACAAAGGTCGCCGCCGCCATCCCTACGTAATGCATAGTGGGAATGGCGAGGCCCATGATGAGGGCGGAGCTGAGCTTGCGGAGGTTCCAGGCAGATACCTGGTTCCTGAGTGAAAAGGTTAAATGCAATGCGACCAGGGAAATGGCGATGGACAAGACGATGGAAATGCCAACCAGCCAGGGAGAGTAGGTGCACATCGCCCGGAGTCGCATCGCTTCCATGCCGATGTAATGCATAGCGGCAATGCCGCAGCCCATGAACAGGCCCGCGACAGTCATCCGAAAGTTGCCCATCGTCGGACGGCTGACAGTGAAGAGCGCCAGACCGGACGAAAGGATGGCGACGATCAACGAGAGCAGGACGGTGGGCCAGTCGTATCTAAGGGGAACTGGAAGGTGAAACGCCTCCATGCCGACATAGTGCATGGCCCAGATGCCGGTGCCCATTGCCGCTGACCCGCCGCACCACCAAAACAATCTTGCTCGGCCTCGAGCCACGGTGATCCTGCCGGCCAAATCCAGCGCAGCATAGGCTGCAAGAATGGCAATAAAGACTGACAGGGCAACCAGTCGGTAATCGTAAGATCCATGGAGCGTAGTGCCGGGCATCACAACATCACCAGCACGGGAGGAACAAACCTGAATGATGCTGTCAGGTGCCCAGAATCAAAACAACTTCTCTTGCTGTTCATCGACGCGACCTCAAACAACTCAGCGAGGGTCCCTGTACCGGGGAGCTAATTCATTACAGCTTGCCTGGAACGCAGGGAAGATAGCACAATCGTGTGACACGGGTCACCTTTATTAACTTCGGTGATGAGTGACGGTTCTGTCGTGTTGTATCTGGTTGAAGATGTGTGAGTTGCAGACGTGGATCGATGAAGCGACCCGAATGCTCGGGGCCTTATCACCGTCTACGCGGTGATCTACGCGGAAAAGACTGAACTCGTCCGAAGAAGAGCCGCTTGGCAGTCTTCCCGCGTGATCCCAACGGTGCCTTCTTTGACACCGTTGCCGGCACAATTCTGTTGAAGACGTGTTCCCTCGCAGATGCGGCTCTGACTTTTATAGAGGCGGCGCATTCAGACGAAGATTACGGGTTTTCCCGTTCTGTGGTCGAATGCAGCTTAAGCCAAAGTAAGAAACCTACCATGAGCGCCGGAGCCCGAAAGCGCATTCACGGTTGCAGAAGGAGAACAATTCAAGAGCGCTGTCCCAAAAGCGAGTGCTGTTTTCCGTAGCCTGTTGACACCTCGCTGATCTCCAGACCTCCGTACTTCGCCTTCCAGCGATAAAACGTCTGCTGGCTGATGCCGTGCTTGCGGCAAAACTCGCCTGTCTCCAGCCCCGCCTCGGACTCCTTCAGCACGCCCACAATCTGCTCTTCGGTGTACCGGCTCTTCTTCATCCGTTCTCCTCGTCGGCCAGCAAACTGCTTGGCCTCCATTTGACCCAAAACCCAAAAACTAAGCCGTTGCGAAGTTGAGAGATGGCAGCCTGTCGTGATCCCCTGAAGCGGATAGGAGAGCCAGGAGATGGCAAAGCGAGGACACAGCGAAGAGGCGATTCTGCGGATGCTGCGGGAAGGGGTTCGGCCGCCGATCATTACCAAAGAGTAGTATGGACATATAAGCCTGTTGGGCTATTTTGAAGCTACCCTTGTCTCGCTGGCGCCCATGGCGTATCGAACGGTTCGCGGGCGGGCCACCTGAGGGGAGGGCTCTGCCCGGTGCGGGGCCTTTCCGATGTGCCAGAGTGGTAACTGATGCGCCGGTCTCGCCGCATTGATCGCGCTCGTTTGACCTTATCAGCCCTGCACACTCGGCGGGTACAGGATTCCCCCGGCTGAAATCTTTCACGCGGTATGGAGCCTCACCCGTTGTCCGAAGTGTGGGCAGGATTTCGATTCGTCAGCCGGAAACAAGGCCCCGGCCGCTACGTCTTAACGCTTCGGCTTCTTTTCAACGAGACGGGGGCATGTCGCTTTCGGGGCCTTGCCGAGCATCGCACGCATTTTGGCGACATCCTTGGCCAGAAGCTCCAGAACATGACGCATCAGGTCGGGATTGCCTTCCAGCAGCCCCATGAGCGTGTCCACATGGACCATGCCCAATTCCGAATCCTCAACGGCACGGGCTGCCATGCTGTATTCCCTATTGAACACTCCCGGAAGGCCGATGATGCTGCCCGGTCCCAGCGTATCCATCGGATGCACGCCGTTTGAGCCAGACCACACGAGGGCAATCTTGCCCTTCCTCACCACGTAGACAGCGACAGCAGGATCGCCCAAGCGAAAGAGCAGCGATCCCTTGAAAGCAGACGCGGAGAGCGCGCGTGCGTTGAGCACGTCGAATAAATTGGCGGTCATGTTCATCTCCTCGCCTACCGCAGAGGTCAGTTGATGGATTCGGAATCGGTATCCGAAAGGAAGCGGCGGACTCCCCGTTTCTTGCGCGTTCCGACTGGACGGGAGAGTTCCATCGCCACCTCTTCATACTTTGAAATCGTTCGTTCGGGTACGGCAGAAAGGTGGGATCGTTCGCAATTCACCATCCGCTCACGGAGTCGCTGACATTCTTCCATGGTCCGTAGCAGTCGCTGTTCTAATTCGAGGACGCATCCTTGAATGTCAAGCACCATTCCGCGAATCGTGGCGGGGTCGTCCCTGCCTACTGCGCGTTCAATTTCCAACAGTTTTGCAATCAGGATTGCGGTACTCATCCAAAAGCCGGCCTTTCACCGCAGCGTTTAACGACTGCTGCCGATAGTGCGGGAATGAACTGAGACCGGATGTGATGGTTATCACAGAGCGTAAAAAGGCCCGTCAGCCTTGTGAGCCAGCGGGCCGAGGAAGTTGATTCGTCCTGATGTCCAGAGGATCACAGGGCTGCAGCCCGGTCGCAAGATTACGATCGTCGCGTTACCGAGGATAACCCGGGTGTATCGGATCATGGACAGTCCCGCCCCTAAGAATGCAGTCGGGCCTTTAGCTGTTCCATTCGCGTGAGAAAGGTTACTTCCTCATCGTCGGCCAGGATAAGAGGACGCCTCCGACGCATGAGGTCTATGTAGTACTGCTGAGCGGTGCCTACGGTCTGTTCAGCAATTTTCTGGTTACCGCGAACGTCTTCGCAAGTGGTGAGCGCCACCGCGAATTCAGCATCCGCGAGCAACGTACGAACTGCGGAACGGATCAGTTCTTTGATGTCCATATTAGGCGAGAGCCTCGGGGAGCGCATCGGACAGGGATGGCCTTTCTGACTGAACCGGCTTCCGCCCCAACGCCCGTGAAAGGTCCGCAGCTATTTGCGAGAACCTCGTGGTGTTTGGCGTTTGGTTTGTGGCGGTGTGTTCGAATTTCTCCATCCGTTCACGGAGACGCCCATTCTCGCGAAGCGTCTCGATCATCTGCTGTTCCATCTCCAGAACACAGCCCTGTGCTTCGAGGACCATGTTGCGAAGGGTTGAATGGTGTGCTCTTCCTATGGATTTCTCAACTTCCAATAGCTTGGCAATCAGAATCGCGGCTGTCATCCAGTTACCTGCTCCTCACCGGAAAGGTTTACGGGTGCCCCCATACTGAGGTCCCTTGAGAGAAGGAGATGTGACGGATATCACCGGTTACCAAAGTTTTCGGTGATCGCTGAACCGAGGGAAGGCCGGGATCGGCTACTGGCTCTGCTGGTTCGGAGCCTTTCCAATGTGACTCTGGCAGCCACTATGCGCCGTGGTCAACATCGAAGTAGACCTTGTCGCAAATGAAGTCGAGGTAATCGCCCAAACCGACCTTGCGAAGCCTAGCATCGACGTCCTGCCGAGTGGGCGTCAGTGCCTCGGGATTGTCGTCGTAATAAGCTTTTGCGCCACGAAGCCGAGTAAGGCCGTTCTCGACCGGGCTAAGCTTAGCGGAAAGCGACGGGCATACGAGGTTAAAGCATTTGTAAGTGCCGGGTGAATCGGCCTCAAGCTGAGCAAAGTCTTGGATAACGGTTTTCAGCTCGAAGGGGGAAACGTCGTGGTCTTTTACCTGGATGTGAATGCGAGAGGATTTGCCTTCCTCGGTGTAGCGAATGTCGATGTCGCCGGTTCCTTCAAAGAAAAGCTGATGGAAGGCAGCCTCAAGCAGCCAGAGGGGGACGTTGCAGGCAGCATACCGTGTCTGGAAGTCGAATCCCTTTCCCGCGGTAATACCGCCCATCGCTTCCGCGGAGAGAAGAGAGCTCCGCGGCGATTTTGCTTTATTTGTTTTGGCCATCTTAGGGCTCCAACTGCTACTTCGTTCCGGAAAAGCGCTTTATGGATGCAGCCAGTTCGTTCCGTGGCAACCGTACCGTCGGGTCGGCCACAAACGCCTTGAGCGCTGCAAGCAGGTTCTTCGCTTGTTCAATCTGATGACGATGGATCGCCGGCCGTAGAGATCTCATGATGCTCCAACATCTCAGCAATCCGCTCACTGGCTTCTCCGGAGCCTTCCCCGGAGGCAAGTTCGCAGAAATGGAGTGCTCTCTCAGGGTTGGGTATCACTGCCAGCTTCGTCTGCTTACGGTAGATTCCCCCCGAGAAACAGCGCAGCTTTTATATCGCCCTTGTCAGCCAGCTTCTGGATAGCAGCGATTGCCTGCTGCGTGTGATCAGCCCAAATCAACCCCAGAGCGGCATGCATCTCTGGGGAATCATTGCCTCCAGCCATAGAGAGACTTGCAGCACGGTAGTTCGCTGCCGCAGGATCGTAACCTGCTCCGTCTTGCGCATGCGAACTTATTACTGCCGCGAGCAGCAGGCACAAGATGACGGTTACCCCTCGATTGGATTTCATGCAGGTAGACTAGACCCGGCTGGTCGCTATTCCGGCCGAAAAGCGAGGCTGAGCTGCTATCAGCTCCGGCCGAAATTCCCGACGATTACTTTGGATTCCGTAACGATGGAGTCTACGTGATCCGCCCACCACTGCAGCATCTGCTTCCGCTGCTTCGCATACTCAGCCCTGTTGTAAACGCCTTTGATTCCTTCTTTCTCGTGACTCAGGGCCTTTTCAATCCATTCGTCATTATTTTCCAATACAGAAGCTGGAGAAGATCCGGTTCAGAATATCCTCCGCCGTCGTCTCTCCCGTCAGGCTGTCCAGCTGCCGTAGCGTCGTGTAAAGGTCCAGCAGCAGCATTTCGTGCGGAATTGCCCCCCCTGCAGCACCCCGAGCAGTACGCAGTGACGCGAGCGCTCCGTCCACCGCCTCGAACTGCCGCAGGCTGGTCAGAATCCCCCCTTCGCTCTCGCCCATCGGATTCCGCACCGTCTCAGCAAGCGCTTCACGCAGTTGGAGGATGCCTTCGCCGGTGAGAGCCGATATCCTTAGACCAGGCGACGGCAAAGCAAGCTCCTCCTCGCCATTGTCGCCTGGCAGATCGCACTTGTTTTGCACCACCAGCACCCGCCGCCCCGCCAGCGACGCAATCAGTGCCCGCTCATCGTCGCGCAGTGGAACGGAGGCATCGAGCACTACCAGCACCACGTCGGCGTCCGCCAGCACTTCCCGCGCTTTCCTCACTCCGATGGCCTCTGCCTCGTCTTTCGTCTCGCGCAGGCCCGCTGTATCGACGAGCTCAACCGGAATCCCTCCGAGGGACAGCCGTTCGGTCACCACGTCGCGGGTGGTCCCAGGCACCGCCGTCACGATCGCCCGCTCTTTCTCGAGCAGTCGGTTAAAGATCGACGACTTGCCGACATTCGGCCGACCGACGATCCCCAGCCGCAGACCCTGGTGCACCATGCGCCCATATTCGAAAGAACGTGCCAGCTCCGCCAACTCGCCGGAAATTGCATCGATGCGAATCACAATTTCTTCGCTGAGTACGACCGCCACGTCATCCTCGGCGAAATCGATTCCCGCCTCCAGCAGCGCAACCAGTTCCACCAGTTTTTGTTTGGCCGGATGCACGCGCCGCGACAAGGCGCCGCCCATTTGTTCCGCAGCAATCCTGGCCTGGTAGAGCGTCTGCGCCTCGATCAGGTCGCGCACCGCTTCGGCCTGGGTCAAATCCAGGCGTCCGGCCAGAAAGGCACGCTCCGTGAATTCTCCGGGACGCGCCAGCCGTGCCCCGCCACGCAGCGCCAGCCGCACCAGCATCTCCAGAACCACCGGGGACCCATGCGCCGCGACTTCCACCAGGTCCTCGCCGGTGTACGAATGCGGCTTTGCAAAATACGTCACCACCGCTTCGTCGATCGTGTGCCCCGTCTCAGGATCAGGAACGTCCGCCACCCGCGCTCGCGCGTGCTCCAGCGGCCCACGCGGCCGGATAAGTCCCTGCGCAATCGAGAGTGCGTGCGGCCCGGACAGTCGTACAATCCCGATGCCACCGCGCCCAGGTGGTGTAGAAATCGCGGCGATTGTTTCCTGCGCGACCGACTCCCGTTCCATTGTTTGTGGATGAGGCTGCACCGTGGATGCCCCCTCGTTGCCGCGTTTGTCCCGATGCGATTCGATCAGCGACGGCGTCCGGAGAAACGCTCCCGCCGGGGCTCCGTCTCTCGATGCTCGTAGCCTTTCGGATAGGCCACTACGAACCGCCGTAATCCCTCGCCGCTCGAGGCCGTCTCCAGATCCGCATACGCCCGAAACGCGAGGTGCAGCATTCTGCGCTCCCGCGAGCTCATCGGCGCAAAGCTGTACGGCTGTCCCGTTTGGCGAACGCGCTCTGCCGCAGTCTCGGCCGCCAGTTTCAATTCCCGCGCCCGCAGCACCTTGAAGTCTTCCGCGTCGAACGAGATCTTGTCGTGCTCTTCGTTCTCCAGCCGGAGGACCTTAGCAGCCACGTGCTCCAGAGCCCGCAATAACTCGCCTCCGCGCTGCGTCAGCAGCCCGGCATCAGGACCCGCCAGTTCCACATAGATTTCCCTGGCTTCCAGGCCTGCGGGGTCCGCGGCGCCGGGACCCGCTGTGATCCGAAACTTTAAACGAAGGCCGCCAAGGTGAATGAGCGACCTCAGAAATTCTGCGATCTTCTGAGCGGCAGCGGAGTAGTCGTCGATCGGCATCCGGGTACGTTATCCCCTACTATTTGTAACGCAATCCTGCAGATCTCGACCACTCGCCGGATTCGTCCACAAACGATTCTATGCGGCTTTGGTGCCGCACAAGTCATTTCTTCGTCTTGCGTTTTGCCGCGCGCTTCGCGGCAATCGCCCGCATCTCCTGCCCCATACTCGTGCGGTTCATCACCATCTGCTGCCCGACGCCCATCAGGTTGCTGCCCGCCCAGTAAAGCGCCACACCCGAACCGATGTTCCACATCATGAATCCGAAAAATGCCGGCATGATGAAAGCCATCATTCTCTGCTGCGCCTGATCCATGCCCGGCGACGGCGTGAAGAACTGCGACAGGAACATCGACAGGATGACGAAAATCGGCAGAACGTGCATCGGATCCGGCGCCGAGAGATCCGGCAGCCACAGCCAGTGCGCCTGCCGCAGCTCGATCGCGTACATCAGCATCCGGTAAAACCCGAACAGGAGCGGATACTGCAGCAGCATCGGCAAACATCCGCCGAACATATTCACGCCTTCTTTGCGCTGCAGGTCGAACATCTCCTTGTTCATGTCCTGCCGGCGCGGATCCGTCGACTTGTACTTCCCGTATTTGGCTTTGATCGCGTCCATCTGCGGCTGGATCCGCTGCATCTTGATCTGCGACTTCATCATCATGAAGCGCGTCGGCAGCATTGCCAGGTTCAGAATCAGCGTCAGCACCAGGATCGCCCATCCCCAGTTCGGGATGCCGTGATCGACGAAGAACCGCAGCACCAGCAGCATCGGCTTCGCGATCCAGCCCCACCACCCGAAGCTCACCACATGCTCCAGGTTCTCGCCGGACGCGGTGTGCACCGACTCCAGCAGCTCCAGCCGTTTCGGTCCCGCAAAAAGCCGCGTGTGTATGGGCGCGTTCTGCACACCCACCGCCGTCCCCAGTACGGGTACCTGCTCCACGTTCGTGTCCGGATGGGCACGGTCACGAGGAACGCCCATGGTCTCGTGCAGCGTCACTACGCTGGTGTCCGGCGGCGCATCCGGCATAAAGATCGCCGCAAAATACAGATCGCTGACGCCCGCGTAATCGAACGCGCCTCGCAGGGTATCCCCGCCCGCCACTTTCTTCGCGGCGATGTCGTCGCTCTTGCCGCCCTGCGACGTGTTAATCGTCGAACCGGCGTATTGCTGCACCGTCGTCTGATCGCCCAGCCCGGCAGGCCACGCCAGCAGCGCCGTCACCGGCGCTCCGTCCTGCGTCACCGAAACGTCCGCGTCGATCACGTAGGTTGAAGCGTCGAAGTGAAACGTCTTGTGAACCGTCAACCCGCCATACGAGTAATCGAAGCTGAGAGTGCCTGGCGCCGTGATCGTCCCTGTTGCCGAGGGAACATACATTACCGAATTCAATCTGCTTCTCAGCCCGGCATCGTAGGTAAACAGCGAAAGCGGAAATCCGGATTTCGCCGCCGCCTCCTGGTTCACCAGATCGAGCGGCGTCTTTTGATCGTCGGCTTTGTAGTTCTTCAGGATCCATGACTTGACCTGGCCGCCGCGATTGGTAAACGTGATCCGGTAGAACTTGTTCTCGACGACCGTCTCGCTCTCGGCGCCTGCCTGTACCGCGTTTGCCTCCGCGGCGGGCGCCTTTTCTCTGCCGTGGTGGGCCGCCGGCGCTTTTTCGCCGGTCGTATTCTCCGTCTCGGGTGCGGGAGCCGGGCTCGTTTGTGCCGGTTGCGTCTTCTGCTCCGGATGTTCGGGCTGCTGCGGCTTCTTCGGCCCAAAGTACTGAAAGGCCACAAGCATCAGCACAAGCACGATCATGAACCCGAAGAGCGAGCGCGAGTCCCCGCCTCCGCTGCCGCCCTGCTGATTGGGATTTTGTATCTCTGCCAAGACTTCCGTTTCCAGTCGCTATCCTGACGACTTCGCCGTTTCCATCGGCGCACTTGAGTAATGAATGATCCGACGAGTTCTTACCCGGCCCGCATCTTTCCTGCACGCTCGTTCAGGAGGGCACGCTCCGTCCTGATGGGAACCGGATCGTAGCCGCCCCGATGAAAAGGATGGCACCGCAGCACGCGTCCCGCGGCCATGATCCCGCCGCGCAGCACTCCATGCTCTGCAATTGAAATCGCTGCGTATTCTGAGCAGGTCGGCTGAAAGCGGCACGCGCCGTGCGCACCCGCTGCAGCATGCAGCGCCGGAGAAACGGCTCGTTTGTAGACGAACAGCAGCGCCCGCAGGACCCTTTCCCGCACGCCGGTCGTCCGGCTCAAAGCTTTGCTCCCGCGCGTTGCGCCGCCCTGATACCTGTGGCGACACTCGTGAAAACACGCGACACTTCCCGCTCCAGCCGCGCAAAATCCATTTCCAGCACGCTGCGCCGCGGATGCAGCACCACATCCACGTGCGCGGGCAGTTGGCTCACGTGCATCCGCACTGCTGCGCGCATGCGCCGGCGAATGCGATTGCGCTCCACTGCGCCGCCCAACACGCGCCCCGTGGTGAGTCCCACGCGCGGCTGCTCGTTCGCACCGTCGTCCTTCCGTTCCCGGAAAAAATAGCTCATCGACTGTGATGAATACCGGCGGCTCGAGTGATACACCCGTTGATAGTCCGCGTGTTTCCGCAGACGGGCGCCCCGCCAGTCCAACCTTCCTTCCGGCATATCTCCATTCTGTCGCACTCTCGGGGGCAGCAGCCTGGAATCCTCTTCCGGCCGCCTGAACGGAAAACGAGCGGAAAATACTTTAGTCGCGATAACCCGCGCTGACGGAAACACGCTTGCGGCCTTTGGCTCGCCTGCGCGACAACACCGCGGCGCCGCTCTTGGTCTTCATTCGTGTGCGAAAGCCGTGCGTCTTTGAACGGCTGCGGCGGTTGGGTTGAAACGTGCGCTTCGGCATGAAATCCTGACTCCTGAAATTTTCGGGATTGGCTGGTCTGCGCGCTGCCTTTACTGCATGGCCCGGTTCGGACGCGCAACCGCACTCATCGGCCGCGCAACTGCTGAGAACACGCATCTTCGCGGCAAGTTATGAGTATATCGCATCGCTGTCGCGCCCGCAAAAATCGGGCCTCTCGGAGATTTTTCACCAACCCCGGTGCAACTTTTTCTCCGCCGAAATTTTCTCCCCGGAAGCGCGTTCTCTCGGTCTCCCGACTGTGCTACTATCGGCAACGTTCACTTAAGATTTTTCGACGCCTGCGGCTGTCGGAAGAACTTGACCGAAACTCCGATGCGTGACAGATCGGAGCCACTCCCGGCCAGAACGATTTTGCTCCTGAATTGCCTTGTCCACAGCACAGGGTTCGCCTGGGGCATTTTCGTTTTCTGGCTGCTCACGCTCGGTCCTTCCGCCTCGCGGACGTTTGCCATCGAGGATTTCGCATGTCTTTCGCCGTTACCTCTTCTGTTGCGCTGAACCCATGGGTGCAAATCCTTGCCGCACTGGAAAAAAAGGTTAACCGCCAGTCTTTCGATACCTGGCTCAAGCCCACGCGCTACAGCTATATCCGCGAGCGCATCCTGTTCGTGCGCATTCCCACACCGGAGTTCCGCCACGTCGGCGATCGCTACGGCGATCTGATTCAGGAGGCCATCGAAAACCTCCACCTCGAGTTCGACGATGTCAACTTCATCACTCCCGATGAAGATCCCACCGTGCCCCGCGTCCGTGAAGACGGCGGCTTCGCACCCTCCTCATCGACTCCCATGCCGCAGCATCACGGCAACGGACCCTCCCGCCAGGCTCCGACCGCCGGTCCGCAGCAGGCTCGCTTCGACTGGTCCACTGCCGCGCAGCTGAACGCCCGCTACACCTTCGACGGTTTCGTCTGCGGGCCCGGCAATCAGTTCGCCCGCGCCGCGGCCATGGCCGTCGCTGAGCAGCCCTCGAAGGCCTATAACCCGCTCTTCCTCTACGGCGGAGTCGGTATGGGCAAGACGCACCTCATGCACGCCATTGGACACGACGTGAAGCTGCGCCAGCCGTCCGCGTCCATCTCCTACATCTCCGCGGAAAAATTCACCAACGAGATGATCAGCTCCGTGCGCTACGACAAGATGACCAGCTTCCGCGACCGCTTCCGCACCGTGGACCTGCTGCTCATCGACGATATTCAGTTCCTCTCGCAGAAAGAACGCACGCAGGAAGAGTTCTTCCACACCTTCAACGCGCTGCACGACAACATGAAGCAGATCGTCATCGCCTCCGATCGCCCGCCCCGTGAGCTGGCTGAGATCGAAGACCGCCTGCGCAGCCGCTTCGAGTGGGGCCTCATCGCCGACATTCAGCCGCCCGACCTCGAAACCAAAGTCGCCATCCTGCAGAAGAAAGCCGAGAGTGAGCAGGTCGTCCTGCCCATGGACGTCGCCCTCTTCATCGCCTCGAACGTGCGCACCAACGTGCGCGAACTCGAAGGCGCGCTCGTTCGCCTCGTCGCCTGGTGCGGCCTCAATGGCGTGGAGATCGTGCTGCCCACCGCCCAGCAGTGCCTGAAGCAGTTCATCGATACGCAGGTGCGCAAGATTACCATCGAGTCGATCCAGCGCGCCGTCGCCGAGCAGTTCGGCATGCGCGTCGCCGAGCTCAAGCAGAAAAACAACTCCCGCGCCGTCGTCGTGCCGCGTCAGATCGCGATGTATCTCGCCAAGCAGCTCACCGAAGCCTCGCTGCCCGAGATAGGCCGCCAGTTCGGAGGCAAGCACCACACCACCGTGATGCATTCCATCGGCAAAATCGACGAACAGCGCCGCGCCGACAAGAACCTCAATTCAACGCTGAACAAGCTCCAGGAAACCCTCAACGGCTGAATGCCGTGCTGATGCTCGCGGCACGTTGGGGACTCGTCCTTCTGTTGCAGCCCGCCGTCGCGCTCCAGGAGATTCCTCAGCAACTACAGGGGAATTGGCGTGTGACCCGCCTGATTCCCACGCGAACCGTCTCCTGCTGGGGCAATCGCGACGCGAAGAAGCTCCTCAGGACGACCATCCATTACGGCGCCAACTCTTTTGAGTGGAAAAATCACAACGTTTCTGATCCCCGGGTCGCGGTGCGCTCGATGACGGCCTCCCGGTTCCACGACGAGTACTCCGGCGGTGGCGCATCCGATTCGCAGATTGATTTTGATCAGCTCGGCATCCAAATGCCATCG